>Ga0307317_10000007_pt1 | contig 61640 bp, 61 predicted proteins | sample ER_DNA_357_FD_194498 | JGI IMG/M metagenome (GOLD analysis project Ga0307317, IMG submission 194498) | Bulk soil microbial communities from the East River watershed near Crested Butte, Colorado, United States - ER_DNA_357 | ecosystem: Environmental > Terrestrial > Soil > Floodplain | place...
CCGGGGGTCGACCGCTTCGGGCTGGTGCTCGCGCTGCTCGTCCTGAGCTACCTGGTGTTTGCGCTCGGCGGCAGCTCGACGCCGCGGATCCTCGAGGGATCGTTCGCGGTCGTCGCCCTGTGGCTGGCGCTCCATGCGTCCGCGGTGGGTCCGCGGGTGCGGCTCTGGGCGGCGGCGATGCTCCTCGCCGCTTTCCTCGCAACCATCGTCATCGCCCAATCCGTGGCCGACAGCACGGCCCGCGGGCTGAGCGAGCTGTGGTTCGTTGTCGTCTTCCTGCTGACCCTCATCGCCGTGCTCCGTCGCGTGCTGATCCATCAGGAGGTAACGCTCGAGACGATCTGCGGCGCCCTCTCCGCGTACCTCCTCCTCGGCCTGATGTTCAGCGCGGTGTACGGCGCCATGGCCGACCTCGGGGACCAGCAACTGTTCGTGCAGGTCGCCGAGCCCAGCATCCCGCTGCGGCAGTACTTCTCGTTCACCACCCTCACGACCTTGGGATACGGCGACGTCACCGCGGCCACGGACATCGGCCGGGCGGTCGCGACCCTCGAGGCGATCTGCGGCCAGATCTTCCTCGTGACGCTCATCGCGCGCCTCGTTTCCAACTTCGCTGGTCGCCGCTCGACCGGCTAAGCGGGGTAGCTCGGGACCTGCCGCCCGAAGGCCCCCAGAGGAGCACCTCCTCGACGTCGGCCCGCGAAGATGACCATGACGCCATGGTCATCTACCGACCCGGTCCCGGTGCTGGGTCTCTGCCGTCGCCTTGGGCGCGGCCGGGGTTCGCGATGCCGCGGCGGAGGTCGGAGCCCCGGTCGTGCGCGCCGAGGAGCCGCTCGATGACGAGCCAGCCGATCCGGCCGACGGGCCGCGTGACCTCGTGGGACTCGGTCAGAAGCGTGCCCTCGTCGTCCGGCTCGACCTCGTACGACCAGACCAGCGTTCCGGCGAAAGCTCGGTCGGGCTGACGGCGTAGCGGCGGTGCGGCTCGTACGCCGTCACCACGGGGGGTTCTTCCACGGCCGGTGCCCGGGGACCTGGTTGACCACTTCGAAGCGCGCGCCCACCGCCGGGCCGGTCGCGCCGCCAGCCAGCGGCAGGACGCGCGAAGACGAGCTCGGTGGTGCGTGAGGTACATGTCGACGGCTGCGGCGGTAAGGCTGCTGAAGCGGCCCGCGCTGTAGGGGACGCCTGGCTCGTTCGCGAGCTGTAGGGAGATCAGGCCGCTCATCACCACGGTGAGCATCCGGGCCGCCTCGTCGACGTCGATCGACCCCGGTGAGGACGCCCGCCTCGGCGGGCCGCGGTCAGCTCGGCGCGCAGGAAGCCCATCTGGTCCTCGCTGGCGGCGAAGATCTCCGGCGAGGGCGTGAAGAGTTCTAGCTCGTTCCGCTGAGCTGAGCGTTACCCCTTGCGGCACAACTCGCGGCGTCGCGGTTACCGGTCCACAGGCGGGCAGTGGTGAAGCTCCGGCTCCCCTTTCGTGCGCGGTGAGCCAACACATGTGGTAGCGACCTCGATGACGCATTCACGTCCTCTTGCCGCGCCTGCGATCGCAGTTGTCGAGCCCTTTCACAGATCCTCGGGCCCCTGCCGCGGCTTGCTCTGCCCCCGATACGCCGGTGGAGGATCGAGGCATGCTTCTTACTGGCGACGGACATGTGCACAGCGAGTGGTCTCGGGACACTGGCGGCCCGCGGTCAGCTGCGGCCGGGAGGATGGAGGCAATGTGCCGTCGTGCGCTCAAGATTGGTCTGCCGGTGCTCGCCTTCACCGAGCACCTAGACCTCACCGGCTGGGTTATCGACCCGGAGGATCTACTCGATCATCTTCGTTCTCTGGTGGGCGCTAACGGCCTGTTGATTCCAGAACCGCTCGACGTGGCTGGCTATCTCGAGAGTGTTGAGCGGTGTCGACGACAGTTTCCGGAGTTGCGCATTCTCAGCGGAGTCGAGTTCGGTCAGCCACATATCGACGCAGACAAGGCGCGGCAGCTCCTCGACCTCTCCGCACTGGATCGTGTGAACGGGTCGCTGCATACGCTGCCGATCTCGGAGGAATCCGGCGCGCTCCGCTACGAGCCGATCACCTTATATCGGCGTGGCCGGCGGAAAGGGTGATCTGGGAGTATCTGGCAGAGGCGCGGCGAATGATCGCCGGCTCGGACATGTACGAAGTGTTGTCGCACATCGATTACGCGGTGCGCTATTGGCCGGCTCAGCAGGAAGGTCCGTTCAACCCACGGATCTTTGAGGATGTGTTCCGGCAGGTGATCCGCGACCTTGCTGGCAGTGGCGGGCGTTGGAGCTGAACGTCGGTAGCCCTCTGCGGCCATGGATCCCGCAGTGGTGGAGCGAGGAAGGCGGCCGTGCGATCACGTTCGCCAGCGATGCGCATACCACGGACGCCTTGGCCAGCAACTTCTACGGAGCAATGGCAATGGCCGAGCACTTCGGCTTCCGCCAAGGCCGTCAGCCGGAGGACTTCTGGACCCGTTGACAGTGCCCGGTGGACGGTCGCTTGTGAAAAGGACCGCTCAACGCGGGCTCATCATAATCGAAGACAAGCGGCGGGAGGCTGAACTCGGCATTTCGCTTCGACCGCTGCTCGTGTCCCAAACGGCTCGATTCGAAGAGGAGTATCAACCGTTGTCTCGTAGTTACGGCCGCCCATAAGGCCAGAAGCATGCTAGGAAAACCGATCGAACTGAGCGATGAAGTCAGCGAAATCGTTGACTCGTTCGTTGGGACACGGGCGCAAGTCAGGTTGGGAGCAGGTCATAGGTCGAGCCGACTGATCACGTAGTGCCAACCGTCCAGGTTTCGCCTGGCCACCGAGATCGCAGCGCCGGAGATGATCAAGGCGAGCGGGCCGGATTGCATCACCAGCTGCGGCGCGGCGACGTAGCTGCCGCCATGCCGAAGCTGGTCGATGATCACATTGGCTATCGCGGGGCACCCGCGCACCTGGCTTGTCCCTCGGGGCAGCAGGACGGCGTCGACTTCGAACAGGCTGGGTAGGACCAATGTGTCATTGAGCAGTCAGGCGTCCTCCAGCATTCCTTCGAGTTCCTCGGGAGATGCGGCGCCGGCGGGCATGACCGATCCTAGAAGAGGAGAGCGATGGCTTGGTTGGTCTGGGTCATCCCTGGCTCCCGTGCTGGCGCGGATGTCCGCCGACCGTCGACAGACCTCACGAGGATGCGTTGAGCTTGTAGCGGTCGATGATGTCTGGAAGCCAGTCTGGTTCACCGAACTGCACCCCGTAGGTTTCGGCGAGAGCGGCTAGCTGTGTTAGGTCGGGCGGCGCACCTGCGCCGACGAGCTCTGACAATTCCCAGAAGAAGTTTTCGAGTCCAGCAGGGCTGATGATCTCAATCATTCGTGCCGGGACCGAACCTGCGTTCCACACGGCGTGCATTTCGCCGCGAGGTTTAGTGATGTAGCCACCCGGACCGAGGACCACTTCCCGGCTACCGGAACGAAAGCCGATTTCTCCGTCGGTGACGATCGAGTACTCATCTTCTCGAGTGTGCAGGTGCGGCTCCACGAAGGCCCCGACTGCAATTGGGTGCTCAAGCACGGAAACCATCCCGTTCGTGTCGCGTCCCCACAGCTTGAAAGCAACACCGATCCCGCCAAGATCGCCAGTCACCTCACGCTCGCCTGGCTGGACGATCGTCAGCGGTGGCGAGTTCCCCTTGACTTCGTTGGTCTGGGTCATCCCTGACTCCCTACCTAGCGGTTGTCCTCCGACAGTAGGACCGCCGCGGAACCGGGGATATAGCAGAAATCTGCCATCTTCGCCCTGTCCTGAGGGCCGTAAGCTGTCGGACATGGATCGCCACCGGCGATTCGCGCGCGCGGAAGACGAGATCGCCCGGTTATCCAAGCAGGGATTGGACATGGTGGCGTTTTGGCGAGCGTCCGGTTCTGTGCTGGCGGATGCGGTACCCCAGGCTGTGGCCCCATGCTGCTACACCATTGACCCCGCATCGCGACTGCTGACGAGTCACTTCAATGAGGAAATGCTGGAGTTACCTCCTGAATGGCTGGTCCACGAGTACGCCGAGGATGACGTCATTCAGCTCACAGACGTGGCGCGCTCCCCGAGCGGGGTCTCGACGTTGTATGAGGCCACCGGCGGCGATCCCAGCTCAAGCCCTCGCTGGCATGCCCTCATGGCCGACGGCGGTGATCAGGAAATGGTCGCGGCGCTGCGTACCCGCGCCGGCGAAGTCTGGGGCGGCCTAGGTATGTTCCGGGAGCCCGACCGCCCCTTGTTCGACGCGGATGAGCAGGCCTTTCTAGCCGCGATCAGCCCGCTCATGGCCGATGCCGTGCGCCGGGCCCGGCTCATCGGAGACTCGGCCGATCCCGAAGGTCCGGAGGCGCCCGGGATGATCGTGCTCGGCCCAGACTGGCGTCCAGAGTCCATATCGCCCGGTGTCGAGAGTGGCTTCGCGACCTGCCTGACGGAAACTGGGCGGCCTCGCGGCTGCCTACCGCTGTGCTCGCCGTCGCCGCACGTGCAGCGCGTTCGGCTACAAGCACAGACGACCCGTCCGAAGTCGCGGTAGCTCGGGTGCTGACCTGGTCGGGCCGCTGGGTTGTCCTGCACGGCGTACCGCTCACGGCGACCGACACTCAGCGGGTTGCCGTCATCGTCGAACCTGCCCACCCAAGCCGGATCGCCCCGCTACTGATGTCGGCCTACGGCCTGACCGAAGGAGAGCAGCAATTGACCAGACTCGTGTTGCAGGGTTACTCGACCCTCGACATTGCTGACCATCTGGTGATCTCCGTACACACCGTGCAGGGGCACCTCAGGAACATCTTCACCAAGACCGGAGTGCGGTCCCGACGTGATCTTGTTACCAAGATCTTCTTCGCCCATTACGAGCCGCGGCTCCGAGACAACGAGCAGCGCACGGCCGCGAATCTGCCATTGCGGGGCGGGCCGGCTGCTGCCACCAGCCCGCACCGCCGCCCCCGGCCAGGCACAGGCTGAGCCAGCAGCAACGTGAGCTAAGAGCAGCGCAACGGGAAGATCGCTTCCGGCCGGTGCTGGCGCGTACCCGACCGCCGCTCCTAGGGCTTCGCGTCGGGCCGCCACTCACAGCCGATGCGCCTGCGAAGCAAACCCTGATCATGATTCGACCCCAAAAGTTCGGGCTACCTCGGGCTGGTGCACCAGTCACATGCCGCATGGGGTCGGCTAGGGGACACGACCGCACATCAGCGTTGCTGATCCTCGCCAGCAGTGTGGACCCAACCTTGCAAGCACCTGTGACCGCGTGGTGCTCTCGACAACGATCCGCAGCCTCATGATCAGGCCCAGCGACACAGCGAGAGCGGTCAGGAGGGCCGGAGGATTGGTGTCGTCCCATGCGATTGGTCCCTAGGCTGGCGGCATGCAGACAGAGATCAGTTCGGGCCCCGCATTCGCCTTCTGTGAGATCAAGTTGCCCCCCGGTAGCAGTGTTCGCGTCGAGGCCGGCGCGATGGCGATGACTCGCGGCGACGTGGCGATGACCACGTCCACGCGAGGAGGTTTCCTCAAAGGGTTGCGGCGCTCACTGGGCGGTGAAAGTTTCTTCGTCAACGACTTCACCTCACAGGCGGGCGGCCTCGTGGCGGTGGCTTCGCCGCTTCCCGGTGACATGACGCACATCCCTCTCACGGGCGGGACGCTCCTGGTGCAGTCCGGGTCCTGGGTGGCGTCCGATCCCACGGTCGACGTTGACTCGGCCTGGGGCGGCAGCAAGTCGTTCTTCAGCGGCGAGGGCCTCCTGCTGCTGCGCTGCAGCGGGCATGGCGACCTCCTGATCGCCAGCTACGGCGCGATCAGGGACTACACCCTAAATGAGGGCGAGACGATGACGCTCGACACCGGCCACGTGGTGGCCTTCGACGACACAATCCACTACGCCGTCCGTAAATCGGGGGGCTGGAAGTCGACACTGCTGGGTGGGGAAGGGCTGGTGACGGACTTCACCGGACCCGGGCGGCTGTGGCTGCAGACGCGGAACAGCAGCGAACTAGTGAGCTGGCTGGCCGTACGGTTGCCTTCCCAGCGCGACTCCTCGTCCTAGATCGCCTTGGGCGGCTGACTGCTCGGAGTGAGCTTCTTCGGCATGCGTCTCCCTCGAACGGCGTAGTCGCGGGACTCGTCGACTGGTCAGGGCGAGCCGCATCAAGATGGCTGGCCCGGCCCTGCGACCGTCGCAGAGCAAATCTGCGCCGCCGTCGGTTATTAGACCGGACTGGGCCGGTTGCCATTCCGCATCTGACCGAGTGTCCGCAAGCCGGTCCCGCCCTGACCACCCTTGCTGGCATTGATCACGGTCTGCTGGTTGGAGACGCGTCTTCGAGACGCTGAAGCCACCGAAACGTGGTGCGTTGTCTACGACGCCGCCTGAGCCGCGTAAAGCGCTGCCGGCGGTAGCGTTGGAGGGTGGAGGATGTCGTCATTGTCGGCGCTGGTCCGGCTGGCTTGGCGGCTGCGGCGACAGTTCGGGCGCGCGGCATAGACGCCGCCATCATCGAGCGTGGTCGTGTGGGGGAGCCGTGGCGCCGCCGCTATGACCGTCTCCACCTGCACACCATTCGCTCGCTGTCGCATCTCCCCGGCTACCGGATTCCACGTGACTTCGGCCGTTGGGTGGCACGCGACCAGTTCGTTCAATACCTGGAGCGGTACGCGGTGCACCATCGCCTCGAGCCGCGGTTCGGGGTTGAGGCCACGCGTATTGACCGCGACAACGACCACTGGAGTATTCGTACGACAACTGGCACGATTTTTGCGCGGGTGGTCGTGGTGGCCACCGGGTATACCCGACTTCCACATTTGCCGCGATGGCGTGGCACCTTCGATGGACCTGTGGTGCATTCGGTGGATTACCGCAATCCGCAGCCCTATCGCGACCAGGACGTGCTAGTTGTTGGCGCGGGGAACAGCGGTACCGAGATCGCCGTCGATCTAGCGCAGGGCGGCGCAAGACGGGTTCGGATCGCGGTACGCACGCCGCCGAACATCCTGAGGCGCGACGTGAAGGGTTTCCCCATCCAGCTGCTCGGGATCGTGTTTCGGCGGCTGCCGCCCCGGCTCCTGGACCCACTCATTCTTGGGCTGGAACGAGTGACCATCCCGGACCTGAGCGCCTGCGGTCTGCCAAGGCCACGCGCGCCATTTTCGCAGTTCCAACGCACCGGCACCGTGCCCATCTTCGACGTCGGTTTCATCGATGCCGTACGCAATGGAGCCATTGAGGTCGTGCCGGGCGTCACCGCGTTCGACGGAGCGGCAGTCGTGTTGGCCGATGGATCACGCATGTTTCCGGACGTCGTCGTAGCGGCCACCGGCTACCACCCTGGGCTCGAGCCGATGGTCGGACACCTCACAACGATCGGAGAGCACGGTATTCCAAGCCCGCAATCCCGCCTGCATTTCATTGGAATGCGCATACCAGTCTCCGGGTTCTTGCATGAGGTTGGCATAGATGCCCGACAGATTGCAGGAAAGGTGGCACGCGAGCTTGGCGGGTGAGCCCATTCCGCACCGCCATCGCGAAGAGTTGTTAGTAGCTAGTGCAGAATCCAGGGAGAGGGAATGGCCATCGGGAGGGGGCTAGCACGATCCATGGGTCGCTAAAGCCGCTGCTTGCGCATGTCTTGGCATGCATCCTGTGATCCTGAGATAGTCTCGCGCTTCGAGCGCCACGGGGTGCGGGCCACTCTTCGCTTAGCGTTCGGCAGGTAGTCGACCGAGTATCCGCAAGCCGGTCGGTTTGCGGTCAATCTCATGAGCGCGGATCGCGGCCAGGTGCGGGGAGCGGGCTCGCAGCCCCACGCCCGCTCAGTAGTCAAACACCGACCAGCAGATGTCGTTGCGCAACTGCTGGTCGTCGAGCACGAGCTCGCGAATCGCCTCCGGGAGTTGGTCACGCTGCCATCGGCACTCGAGTCGCCCTGCGGTATCGCTCTCGTCTTCCGCCGCGGCAGCACGTGCGGCCTTGATCGCATAAGCGGCTGCACCGAGTTCGTGCGCGGCGACGTGTGCGACGGCCCCCGCCTGGCCAGCAGCGTACGCGGCATGCCGTGCTGCCCCACGCAGGTCTCTGGCCGTGCCCATTGCATGGCCGCCCGCTGCGCGAGCCTGCATCATCTTGACCTCACCACGCACCCAGGCGCGGGCGTGCTCGATCGCTTCACGTGGTCGTGGGTCCTCAGGCTGAACCGACTCGAACAGGTGAAGGACGTGCTCCGCGCACGACGCCGCCCAAAGGGCGAGGAGATGATGATCCGAATCAGTGAGGGTCCCACCGCGACGAAGCGTGATGAAGCGAGGGTCCCTAACCTCCGGGAGGATCATGGTAGGGCGCTCCTACTAGGGAACGGGTCGCATCTTCAACCGTAGCGTCGTTCGAGCATCAGAGCTCTTGAGACGTCGAGTCATCGTTCAAAACGATCTCCTGAACCAGGACACCCTAAGCTCCACGCACTAATGCCCCTTATCAGGGTTGAATTGCACGGATGACATTTTCGCCGTCTCTGAACATCCCCACTCCGACGGCCACGCGACCGGGTAAGCGAGCAGGCATGGGACCAGGCACGTGACGCCGGTGGGCCGAGACTGGCCCACGACGCGATCGGCTAGCGGAAGCGGTCGCCGCGCCCACGCCATCCATCCCGTCGGTGCTGACGGGTTTGGCCGAGGAGATCGGGTCCGCAGTTGACGAACCCACTTTGGCCCGGCCCTAGAACCGTGTTTCTCCGGTCAGGCGCCGTGGGCCAGCGGCGTAACGTTGCATGTGGCCGCGAAGATGGCTTGAGGGGGCATATGCGTGTCTCACGTGTCGGGTTCTACCTTCTCTGCACGCTGATGTCTCCGGTGATCCTGGTCGGCTACCTCGTGTGGGTGGGCAAGTTGTTTGCCGCAGGACGCTCGGGTGTGTCCGCGACGGCGCAGGGCCCGCTGTCTGCCCGGTTCTCCGAGCACAACTTCGGGACACGACAGGACGAGGCAGCGGATCGGCTGATGCGGGCCCTGCCCGGTGTCCCGCGCCTGGGGTTGCGCCTGACGACTGGTCCGGTGCTGCTGGCGCACCGGGTCACCGGGTACGTGCCGCGCGCTTTCCAATATCCCTTCGAGGGCGACGTGCCCCCTCAGTACGAGGCCTCGGCGCGCATCTGGTTTTTCGACGCCGCGGTCGACCGGTATCTACCCGACGTCGCGCAGTTTGTCATCCTCGGTGCTGGTTTCGACACCCGCCCCTACCGGCTGCCGAACGATACCCGGGTGCGGGTGTTCGAGGTTGATTCTCCACAAACGCAGATGGTCAAGCGCGAGACGCTGCAGAGGGTTGGCATAGATTCCAGCGCGGTGACATTCGTTGCGGCGGACTTCGAGAAGGACGACTGGTTGGCCTGCCTGTCCACGGCGGGATTTGCCCCTGGCCAGCGAACACTGTTCCTATGGGAAGGCGTGACCATGTACCTCACCGGCGAGGCCGTCGAAGACTCCCTGCGGAAAATCGCTTCGACGGCGCAGGGGAGCGTGGTCGCTTTTGACTACTTCACCACCGAAGCCCTTGAGTCACGGGCCCTCTACTGGCGTTACGGGAGGGCCGCCACAAAGTCGACGGGAGAAACGCTGAAGTTTGGCGTCGACAGCACTCCGCCCTCCCGCGAACGACTGGCCGAACTGCTCCGATCCTGTGGGCTTTCACTTGCCGATCAGCGTACCCTCGGCGACGACACGCCGACTCGGCGTTCCTGGGGCGGGTTCGCGACCGCGACAGTGGAAAAGTCGTCGGCCTACCTCTGAGCTACTTCGTGAGTGATGACCGATTGGCTGACGAACTCGAACGCATCGGCGTCGAGGGACGCGCAGCATCTTGGCCGAGTCCGCAGCCTCGAGCCGTGTCGCCTCCCATCAGATTGCGGAAATCATCGGTATTGCGAGACGTATTGCGAGACGCAACAGGCCTGCAGATGATCGCACCGTTGGACCAGGGAACAGCTGGATATGGATCGCCTCACAGCTTGCCGTGACGCAGAAGGCGGCGCACGAGCGCTACGGCAAGATCTCACCTCCAGCCTGGGAGAGCCGCTTTCAACACACCGACGAGCATTCCGGCTCGAACTCAGCCACGATCTGACCCGGTGGGGATCCTGACCTGAACGACCCGCAGATCCTGCTGCTCGAACCGGCCCACGGCATGCTGGTCGATACTGCGCTCTACATCGACTGCCCGTGCCGCTACTGGCCCGTCGCCCAGGTGCCCGGTAGACGGTCGGTTACCGGGGACGGATGATCAAGCTCGGAGATCGCAGTGCACAAACGAGCTACAGAAATGTCCAGTGTTCGTCGGGTCCGTCGGCAGTAAGCTCGGACCGCAATCGACGCTTTCGATGTGCCACCGCGGCGTGTCAGCTGGTTCGTCGATCGACCGGAGGAGCAAGGATGCTTGTTCGGTGGCGTAAGTCGAAATATCCCGCATTGGTCGCCACACAGGTCATTGCGCTCGTTCTGTTGGCGGCATGCAGTTCGGCGGGAGGCCCGGCTCCTGGGAACGGGGCCCACCTCGCGACGGGTGGTGTCTGGCAGCGACCACCACCGCTCCCCAGGCGGCGCCGGTGCCAGCTCTGGAAGCGTGAGCTGGACTGTGTCAGGGGCTACTCTCAAGGCGCGCAAATAGGTTCACCTTCCCGAAATCGTTGGCGCGAACAAGGACAGGCCGAACCTATTTGCCCCTACCTCGAAACCCCGGCCGCCGCCGCAACCCGGCCACTAGAGCGTGCAGCGCCTGGATCCCTTCCCCGTCCAACACCAGTCCGGTCGGCGCGATCGGCACGGCCGCGAAGACATTCGTGGCGTCTGCCCGGACAGTCCCGGGGCTGCCGTCTGGCAACTCGACCACCAGCAGCAACACGCCGTTCCACCGCTTGAACCCCGAACACACCAACAGCTCGCCGAACAACGGATGCATCGCTGCGGTCACCCGCACATCGCACGGCAACACCGCCCGAAGATGTTGCAGTCTGTCGCTATCACTGCCGGCACCGGCAAGAGCCACCTGCTGCTCGCCCTCGGATCGGCCGCCATGGGCGGCGGGCAGCGGGTCCACTACTACACCGCCGCTGAGCTCATCGACAGCCTCTACCGCGGCTTGGCCGATAACAGCGTCGGAAAGATCATCGACGGCCTGCTACGTTACGACCTGGTCATCGTCGACGAACTCGGATTCGCACCGTTGGACGACACCGGCTCCCAACTGTTGTTCCGGTTCGTCGCCGCCGCCTACGAACGGCGCTCCCTCGGCATCGGGTCCCACTGGCCGTTCGAGTCCTGGGGCCGGTTCCTGCCCGAACACACCACCGCCGTCAGCATGCTCGACCGGCTCCTGCACCACTGCCACGTCGTCGTCACCGACGGCGAAAGCTACCGGATGAAACAAGCCCGAACGCGAGGAGGAACCAAGATCAACAACAGCTAGCAACAAGAACGAAGAGTGGGGACTTTCACTTGCCACCACCGGGGACCCCGAACTGGCCGTTGACAGGCGCGGATATCGAGCAAGTAGCCGACGGATCGATACTGAGCAGGGTTTCCGCAAGGTCAGCACAGAGCGAAGCTCGTCTGTCCTTTCATCCGTGAGGTTGCGGTTCGAGTCCGCTCCACGAGATCGATTCCGGCTCGCGTAGCTTCGCAGCGCTGAACTTCCCGGACGGCGCCGCGTCGGCGCTAGCAGCCGGGGCCAGCGCTGATACGCCAGCGACGAGGGCGACGCTGGACAAAATCGTCCGCCTATGCATTTGCCACCTCCAGGCCTGCAGTTAGGGTCACCGACGGCGATGGGTGCTCACGGTGCAAGGACCTCGGCTGCCCTGGTCGCTTCCTGCACCCAAGGCGGCGCAGATGCTCGAGGGCAGCAGTCAATATCAGAGACGGGCAGTGGAACGGCCGCTAGATAGATTGAGCAAATGGTGGACGAGGGTTTCACCCCTGAAGAAGTTCGCGCCCGGCTAACCGGAGAGAGTCCCCGCCTAGCCAAGCAGCGGCGGGCATTCCGACGAATCCCATCCGATCCACGCTGCAAGCTGTGCGCAGCTCCGTTCGGCGGGCTTGGTGGCCTCATTTTCAAGCAGGCAGGGTACAAGCAATCCCTCAATCCAGCGCTCTGCACCAAATGCATCACCGAGCTTCGCAAACGTCACATGACCGGGGTAGAGATACCGATCACGCTGCTGTTTTCCGATCTCCGCGGCTCGACAGCTATGGGAGAACGAATGCGCCCAGCCGACTTCCACACATTCCTCGACAGCTTCTATCAACTGGCATCCAATTCGATCGCTGCTCATGACGGCATCATTGACAAAGTCGTAGGCGATGAGGTTATTGGGCTCTTCTTCGGGGGCATCAGCGGGCCGCATCATGCGGCCGCAGCAGTAGCAGCCGCAATCGACCTGGCCGAGCGAGCAGCACAGGCCAACACCACGACGTCGGTGTCCATTCCAGTAGGAACGGCTGTCCACACCGGCGAGGCATTCGTTGGAGCCACCCGGCTCGGTACAACCGACGACGACTTCACGGCACTCGGTGATGTTGTCAACCTCACCGAGCGACTCGCATCGACTGCGGTTGCGGGCGAGGTGATCGTTAGTGTGGCAGCCGCCGAGGCCGCAGGCTTGGTGACCGACGACCTGGAGCGACGCACCGTGGAAATCCGTGGTCGCACAGACCCGATTGAGGTAATCGTTCTCCGACCCTGAACGGAAAAGTGCCAGCGCGCGCCTAGGCACCGAAACGATGACTTGAATCTAGACAGCCGCCGGTGCCCAGCCCGTGGCCGGTGGCGGTGGGCACCGCGAGCCGTCCTATGACGTCGGTGGTCCTCTCCCGACGCATCAAGACTTGAGTCGGCCGACCCAATCCCCCCTGTTCCGACGATCACGAGCGCTGCCCGGCTAGCGGTCGGTGAACGACACAGGTCGGTAGGCCGGATATCCGTCCGGCTGTAGCCGCCCTGCGCGTGTTCTGACGCTCAGGCGAGATCGAGGACTATGGCGTCGCCTTCAGGCGGAAGCGGTTGCTTGGATGCTCCTATCTCCCGTCAAGCCCGATCTTTTGGTCGGCATAGACCTCTGAGTTGTGGATCAGTGCTCACCGGCACGACATCCCACCAGCACTACCGGCCCCCTCACCAAACCCCGGGGCACGATCAGTCATAGACCTCAACACGCCAGGAAAAATGAAGTGCTCACCGACAGCCGGCTCTGACAACAGCATGCCGGAAAGGCCGCTATTGCAGTCCCGTTAGGGATTCTCCTGTGGAGCGGGTGACGAATCGAACTCGCATGGCCAGCTTGGAAGGTCGCGCTCGGGGTGCGCACGAGCGCGTTTCCAGCTTTCGGAGCTTGCCCGGGAAACACCGTGAATGACCGCCATTCGCCCTGCTTAATGGCCCGCCAATGGCCCATGTCGGGTGCGCGCATTTGCGGCGCCTTCAACAGCGCGCGGTGAGGCACCTATGTGCTCTGACGGGCTTGCGTGGCTTCGTGGCGATTGTCGCCAATCCAAGATCAGGCTCATCGAAGCCGGACCGGGCGCGGACAAGACCAAACCGTGGTTGCCAGGTTCTGTAAATAGGCGTCGACCGACCGCGGTGTAGCACTGCTGTCTTTCACCCACGCGGCCATCTCCGTCGCCAGAGCCCGCTGGCGTGATGAGCCGGGGATCGCTGGACCGGCGTTCTGCCAGTTTCGCTCGATCTTCGGTACGCCGGAATCATGTCCGACAGTGCCTGTCGCCGAGCCCGTGCCGGAACATGTCACGAATCGGGAGCGTCCCGGACTTGGGCCACGGTCGATGAGTTAGCTGATTCAGGGTCGGGCCTCGAAGATGAGGTTGACCGGAGATTCACTGGCAACCCGAACGCGGCTGAAGCCGGCGTCGCGCAGCAGGTTGGTGAGGACGGTCGGACCGGCCTGCGGTCCCAGCGCTCGTGCTCCAGGCTGGGCGAGTGAGCAGGGTGTGCAGATGAGAGTGGACGCGCCGTAGAAGACCCGGCCGATGGGGTTGAGATTTTCCTCGAGCCGATCATTCGCAAATGGTTCGACGAGGAGCAGGGTGCCGTCTTCCCGCAGTGTTCCGCGGACCGCCCGGGCGACGCGGGCCGGGTCGCCCATGTCGTGCAGACAGTCGAACATGGCGACCAGGTTGTAGGCGTTGGGTGCCAGTTCGCTGGCATCCGCAACCTCGAAGGTGACGTTCCCCGAGACGCCAGCCTCCGCTGCCCGCCGTCGTGCCACTCGGATCGAGCCTTCGTGGTAATCGGTGCCGACGAAGGTGGATGCCGGGAAGGCCTGGGCCATCAGGATCGTGGAGCTGCCGTGACCGCAGCCAACGTCTACGACCGTTGCGCCCGCGGCGAGCTTGTCGACCACGCCATCCAAGGCAGGTAGCCAACTCTCCACCAAATTGGTCGCGTAGCCCGGCCGGAAGAACCGTTCGGTGCCTTCGAACAGGTTGGGGTCGTGCTCATGCCAGCCGAAACCTTCGCCGGTACGGAAGCCGTGCTCGATGTGTTCCAGGTCGCGTAGCGCGCCCAAGACGAGCTGCATGGCGCCGGCAAAAAATGCGGGGCTGTCTTCGATAGCGAGGGCGGCGGCCTGTTCCGGAGACAGTGAGAACGTCCCAGACTCCGGCTGATAGCTGAGATAGCCGCCGGCCGCCTGGTTAGCCAGCCATGGCCGCACGTACGCGATCGCCGTGCCGGTGCGACTTGCCAGCTGTTCGGGCGCGACAGGCTCGCCGTCCGCCATCGCTTTGTAAAGGCCGAGCCGGTCGCCAATTACGACTAACCCGGCGCTGACTGTGGCGCCCAGGTCCCCGATCATGCGCCCGATGAACTCATCGAGTACCGCGGAGTCGGGTTGGGCGATCAATGCACTTGTCATGGAAACTCCTTTTTGCGTGACGGCGCCGATAGCGCCGGTGTTGGGATGGCGCCCCTTGGCGCCTCGAGTCCTAGGCTTCGGATGCACCGTTCTGTGATCATGAAAAGTGGTTGCAGCGCCATAGCGGGCTGTACTTGACGCTTTCGGCGAAGGCGTGCAGCAAGCGCTGTGCGTACGTCCGCAGCTGATGTCTCATGGCGACCTTCCTCGGAGTGGGCGAATGGCTAAGTTGTCAAGATCAACTCTGCTGGCAGCGGAGCTCAGGGGTGAGGTGGAGGCGACCACGTAAGCGCCGGCTTCTGCGGCAGGAATGCTGGCGTTGCCGGTTCCGGCGGGTACATCGAGAACCCGGTCGGATGGCTTGACCGCGGCTGCCCCGGACCAGGATTGGCCCCAGCGGCGAGACGATCTCCTGGCCACCGCCTCGTAGTCTCCTGAGGCCCAGATGGCGCGGCGCTTCGCCTTGAGTGCGCGGTCGGCTTCGGCCGCTTCCGTTAGCAGAGTCATGGGATTTCTTTCGTGATTTGACTGCTGGTATTCGGGTCGTCATGAGGACAGGCGAACCGCCTCGGCTTCGATCTCGATCTTGATGGTGTTGCCGACCATGAGGCCGCCGCCCTCCAATGGCGCATTCCATGTGAGGCCGAAGTCTCTCCGATCGATCTCCGCAGTGGCGGTCACCGCGATTCGCTGTTGCCCCCCGGGGTCGGTGACCTGGCCGTTGAACTCGACGTCGAGTTGGACTGAGCGTGTCTGATCCTTGATGGTGAGTTCGCCCAGGATGGTGTACCTATGCGCGACGCGCGGGACGACTGCGGTGCTGCGGAACGTCATCGCGGGATACCTGTCGCTGTCGAAGAAGTCCGGCGAACGCAGATGAGCATCACGCTGTGCACCCGACGTGTCGATACTGGCGGTCAGGATCGTGGCCTCGGCTGCAGAAAGAACCGGGTCGTCCGCGATCGCAATCGAGCCGGTGAAGTCGGTGAAATGGCCGCGCACCTTGGCGACCATCAGGTGCCGGGCAATGAAACCGATGCTGGTGTGAACCGGATCCACCGTGAACGTGCCGGCCGCAGGTAGTCGGAGAGCATCCAGAGCCGGTCCGTCCGGTTCAGGATTGACGGTTGTTGTGGTCATGAAGACGACCGTACGGATGTGCGCGAGCGGCCGCGTCGACAAAACGACCCACTTCCCCCGAATCGCACCAGATAGCGAGGCGCCGCCAATGGGTAGGTTTGCGCAGCCCGACGGTCTAGGCGATGCCCTCGCGGGTGGCGAACGCGGTGGCCGCGGCGCGGCTGCCGACGCCGAGTTTGGCGAAGATATTGGACAGGTGCCGGGCTACGGTCTTCTCACTCAAGAACAGTTCGGCGGCGATCTGTCGGTTGGTGCGGCCGTCGGTGACGAGGCGTAGCACCTGCGCCTCACGTTCGGTCAGGCCGCCAGGCAGACGTGCTGGGCGCCTGTGGTTGAGGAGGCGCTCACATGCCTCGGCGACGGCTGGATATCCAGACGCTGAAAAGAAGGCGTGGCACGACGTGAGCCAGCCGACCGGTTCGCCCCAGCCGTCGCGGAGCGCGGCCTCGGCGACGAGCCGCAGGGCCAGCGCCGCGAAGAGCTCGCTGTGTTGCATGGCGGCCATGTCGGCAGTGGCGGCCTCTGCCGCGGCGGTTGCCTCCTCCGTACGACCGGCGCGTCCCAGGGCAATCGCCTCGCTGTATCGCAGGCACGCGCGAGCGATTGCCTGTACGGCAGCACTGGATGCCCGGACCTCTGACCTGGCGCCTTGCCCGTCATGGTCCTCGATCGTGCAGATCAGGGCCCAGAATCCGTGGAACGGTGCAGGAGAGGTCACCGGTGATCGGCGCATGAACGCCATGCCGCGATCCATCGCGGACAGAGCCTGGGTGCGCTCCTCTTGAAGGAGGAATGAGAGGCCATGAACCTGACCGAAGGCTATGCCACAGATCTCTGGATCGTCGGGAGCCAGCATCATGGCTTCTGTCAGGGCTAGTTCCATCTCGTCGTGCCGCTGCTGGTAGGCCAGGAGTTCGGCCTGCCAGAGGAGGGCCTTGGGCAGCATGGCGAGCCGCAGCCGCCGGCAGGCTTCGACGCTGCGGCGTGCCATGGCCAGCGCCTCGTCAAGCTGGCCCGGGTCACCGCAGATGAGCAAAGCGAGCGTCAGCTCGACAGCGGCAGCCGTGGACAGTGCGCCGATACGCAGCGCAGCGCCGCGAGCCTGTACCAAACGGTCGACGCGGCGCCGACTGAGCGCGTCGAGGCTGCCGAGGTCGTAGAGGGCTCGGACCCGCCATAGCTCAAGCCCATGCTGTTCGGCGATTTGCCGAGCCCGCTCGAAGATGCCTTCGGCTTCAGCGAGGTCGCGCCGCCGCGCTCGGTAGCCGAGGATCTCGAGGGCCTGGCAGGAAACGTCCGGCCAGCCGTACTGCTCGGCAGCCGACAGTGCCGCCGCTGCGTACTCGACCGCCGTTTCCACCTCCGCTTGGCTGAAGGCGCCTCGGGCGGCCAATGCATCCACTCGGGCCAGCACCTCCGGGGCGGCGGCACGCTCGCCGAGCGCCCGCGCCTGACCCAGATGCTCCGCCGCCGCCGTCCAGTCACCAGCGGACGTAGCAGCCCGAGCCAGCAGCAGATGGAGCTCTGCTCGCGCTGCAGGGGCCGAGGACACGGTATCCATGCGGCTCAGAAGCAACCGCCCAACTTCGAAGGCCCGATCAACCTTTCCGGCAAGGGCCAACACTTCGGTGAAGGCGCGGTCGATCTCGATGTCGATCGTTTGATCATCGGCGGCAGCAGCATTGGTTGCTCGGATCCGGGCCCGTTCCAGAACGGCCTCGGCTGTGCCCAGCGATCCCGTCCCCAGCGCGCGGCGTCCGGCCAGCAAAAGAATCTCCGTGGCCCGGCGGTCGTGGCCAGCCTGCTCCGCCAGCTCAGCGGCCAGGTCGCACCATTGACCCGGCAGTCCCGGATGCGCCTGCTCAACGGATTCCAGGGCCTCGGCGTACAACAAAGTTCGGTCCGGTGGAAGCATTCCCAACAGGACGGCCTCGCGGGTGAGCGCATGCCGAAAACGAAAGCCCGTATCGGCTACGAGAAGTTGGGCGTCAACGGCCCGCCGCAGATGGGCCCTGACCACATCCTCCGAAAGCAGCGTCATAGACGACAGCAGGTTCCAGTCGAACTGTCGGCCCAGTACGGCTGCTGCCAGCAGCAGCTGACGGCACTCCTCACCCAACGCGTCTAGACGTACCTGTACCGATTGGGTGAAGCTCAGCGGTACAACCAGCGGCAGGGCTTCCCGAACAGTCCAGTGACCCCCGCTCGCCTGCAATACCCCACGCGCGGCGAGCGTCGCGAGAATCTCCTCGACCAAGAACGGCACGCCGCCAGCCCAATCCCGCACCAGTCGGCCAACGTCCGGCGAAACATGCTGCTGGTTCAGGCACGCTGCAGCCATCCTTTCCACCTCGTCCTGATCGAGCGGCGACAGTTCCGCGAACATGCCGACGCGGCGTGCGGCCAGCTGGTGCACGAGCTCTTCGCCGCGGCTGTTCTCGCCGGTGCGTACGGTGACCAGGCACACCACCGGCTCGCCGTCGAGGTTGTCGGCCAGGTACTCCACGACGGCGAGTGTCCCGGCGTCGGCCCAGTGCAGATCCTCGAGCACGAGCAGGCAGCCGCTTCGTCCCCCGAGCAGCCGGAGCAGCCGAAGCACACCTTCGGCGAGACCGACATCCCCTTCTTCGGTTATCGGTGCGGCCGCAGCGCGCCATTCCGGCACGATGCGGGCCAGATACCCGCGGAACGGCCCGAGGTCCGGGCTGTCTGGCAGTCCCGCGATCCGGGAAGCACGCAGCAGCGCCTCCGACAACGCCCGAAAAGCGCTCGTCTGGCCATCGCGTACCGCCCGCCCGGTCAACACCGCCATGTCTGTTGCCCTGGCCGCCGCCTCCGCCGCGCGAGCGATACGCGACTTCCCCAGCCCGGCCTCGCCGACGACAAACACCACTCCACCTCGGCTGGCGGCGGTCCGCCGGAGAGCCGAGTCAATCATCGCCAGCTCCACGTCGCGTCCGACCACGACCGGACACAGCAACTGGCGCATATCTGAAGTATGGCAATCGGACTGTCGAGGTCCACCTTGTTGACGAAGGGGTCGACCGCTATGCACGGTTCGAGCACCAGCAAGCACAACCCTGCGAGACTGCACGGTTGTTACGCCTCGAAGGAGCTTGGTTTGGATTCAGTGCGCACATCGTCCAAGGGCCGTGAGCGCGTGTGCTTATGTGTGTCCGACGGCGACATGATCATCTCCTTGGTGCACCGGATGCACCCAAACGCGGGAGTCGCATGTCCCGCAGCGTCATGATCATGCTTCTAATGCACCGGATACACCGCAATTCAGGCATGTGCGGACGCGGTCTTCAGCCAGGCACAACTTTCGTAACGAGAAGGTCAGCTTGACGCCGACGCTAATTACAAACTGCATACCAATCCGCTCGCACAGTCGCGGTCAACAGCGGACGCGGGTGACCAATCGCCGCCTGAGGGCCGGTCCACCACACAAACCGACTGTCGATGGCATGGAAGAAGGTCGCCAAGGACACAGTCGCCCTGCTGAGCGCCGAAGCCGGCCGCCACCCCTACGATCGGCGCCTCTCGGACCTCATCGGGGAGCTGTCCACCCGAAGCGACGAATTCGTGTCCGGTGGGCCGCCCCCGACGTCCAGATCCACAGCACCGGCGTCCAGCTCATCCACCACCCGGTCGTCAGCGGCCTTGCCGGCCGATCCCAGCCAGATGCTCCTCACCTACACCGCCGAGCCTGGCAGTACGCCCCCGGCGTCTCCTGGACCGCTGGGCCGCGACCACCGACGGCTTCGGGCCGGCCGCCTCGACTGATACCTCGTCGGAGGCTGAATCGTTCCGGAGGGCTGGCTGACATGGGGAACAACTTAAAAGCGGCCCATGTTGGTGTTCTGGGCAGCGGGAGAAGCCTGTCCTCATGGGCGGAGTCACCTTCGACATCAGTATCTCGGTCGATGGCTACACAAGCTCAGCGTCACCGCGCACGCCGATAGCGCAATCAGAGACGGCAACGTTCGCTAACGGATGGCTAACGAAAATGATCAAGGCCCGGTTGCACTCATAGCAATCGGGCCCTGACTAGGTGTTTCGTTGTAGCGGGGACAGGATTTGAACCTGTGACCTCTGGGTTATGAGCCCAGCGAGCTACCGAGCTGCTCCACCCCGCGTCGGCAGTGACCTACCTTACGTCAGCCCTGAAGCCTAGCCAAATCGCAGGGGTCACCTTCGCCGGCCACCCAGAGCACCAAGATCATGCGACCTGTGGATAGCAGATCGGGTCAGTCCATCTCGGGAATGAGTTCGCGCGCCGCGTGGTAGTCCAGGCCGGTCAGCTCCAGCAGATCAGCCACCATGGAGCGCGTCTGAGCCAAGATCACGACGGCTGACATGGACTCGGTGAGTTGCAGATGGGCGCTGGCCTCGCCGATCTCTCGCAATTGATCTCTCGCATTCGTGGGAAGCCGGTGTTCCGACAATTCATGAGCGATGAATCTGCACGCTTCGGCCAGCCGGCGGACCAGATCTTGATAGGTCGAAGGGACCTCATCACCCCGCCATATTGCGACAACACACCTTCGGACCAGTATCCGAAGGTTGCGGACGGCAGAATCCAGCGGCTGGTGCAGGTCGGACAGTGCGATTGCCAGGCCCAACTGTCGTCGGCGAAAAGGGGAGTGGCGGACCACGTCGAGGCCCTCGTCAGCAGCGATGTCGAAGGTAGCCAGATCCTTTTCTGTCGTCTGCACCCGATCCAGCACCGCACTAGCAGCGTGCTCGTCCTTCCCGGCGAGCGCGTCGGCTGCGGCCTCCAGCGTGTCAGCCATTCCGGCGACAACTTTGGCCGCGACTTCACCTGGCTTGCGGAGCGGCGCACTCGGTGCCACAGTCGCCACCAGCAACGCGAGCGTGGAGCCTATTGCTGCATCGATCCAGCGTTCAAATCCATAAATAGGACTGGGCGCCATGACCAGCACTGCGATTGAGTTGGCGCCGGCTTGGGTCGTCATCAGCGGGCCTGCTCGAACCAAGGTCGCGAGTGACATGGCGATTGCGCAGACCAGCACAACTTGCCAAACTCCAGCTCCGAACAAGACCAACCAGAGATCGCCAAGCGCGACGCCGAGCGTCACACCGATCGCCACGTCCACACCACGGCGGAGACGCTGCCCGTACGCCATACCGAGGACGAGGATGGCCGCCGCCGCGGCGAAATAGGGCACCTCATGACCAAGCAGCAGGCTCGCGATCAGCCACGCGAGGCCCGCGGTCACCGAGCACTGGGCGATCAGGAAGGCACGCTGTCGCCATCGCTCGATACGGCGAACCGCGGATGCCTCACCGCGCCGGACCGTTCGCTCACTGAGGTCAAATGCCCGCAGTTCCAGCCGCTTCACGGAGAAGGAATCGGAGTCCATGCTTCATGATTCACCTGGCCGGTGCTGGCGTACCAGAGCGTCGACCGCGTGGAAGCAATCGTGTCCCGTCGGGCACACTAGGCAGACGTGACTTCACCGATCCGCGTCACTGTATGGGGCGAGAACTTTCACGAACGATCCGAAGGGGATAGCGCCGGCATGGCCGAGCGCTATCCGAGCGGCATGCACGGGACAATTGCGGCTGGCCTATCTGATTTGCTGGGTGACTCCGTCGCCGTGAGCATGGCCACCCAAGATCAGCCAGAGCATGGTCTGACCGAGGAAGTCTTGGCCGGAACCGATGTTCTGACCTGGTGGGGACATGCCAGCCACTCAGGCGTCGACGAGGCGGTCGTCGATCGGGTACATCAGCGAGTTCTGGGCGGGATGGGTCTGCTCGTGCTGCACTCGGCCCACTTCTCCAAGATCTTTCGTAGGCTGATGGGTACCACCTGCTCCCTGGCGTGGCGCAACTCCCGCGACACCGAGCTGGTCTGGTCGGTCAACCCGTCCCATCCGATCACTACCGGCGTTCCGCAACCGATCGTGATCAACGAGCATGAGATGTACGGCGAGTTCTTTGACATTCCGGCGCCGGACGAGTTGATCTTCATCTCGACCTTTAGCAGCGGCGAGGTCTTTCGATCCGGTTGCTGTTGGCGACGCGGCAAGGGCAAGGTGTTCTACTTCTCACCCGGCGATCAGGAGTACCCGGTCTACCACCACCCTGACATCAGGCGGGTGCTGGCCAACGCCGTGCTGTGGGCCCGGCCCGAGGAAGGCGCCGACTTCAGCGCGCCGGCGGTCGTCAACCAGCCAGCACCTCATTTCAACAGGCGCCTCGTCGATGAAGGGGTCCGCGCATGAGCGCGGAAAGTCATCGACTCCGTGCCGGTGTCATCGGTCTTGGATGGGCCGGGCAGCAGCATATGGCGGCGTACGCCGATTCAGCTGATGTTGATCTTGTGGCGCTGGCTGGAATGGAGACCGACGCGCTGCAGAGCTTTGGAGCAGCGCACGGCATCCCGGAGCAGCACCGCTACACAGACTGGCGGGATCTTGTTGATCATGGACAACTTGACCTGGTGAGCATCGCCGCTCCGACCACTTTGCATGCTCCGATAGCAGTGGCAGCGCTGGATGCCGGCCTGCATGTGCTCTCTGAGAAGCCGATGGCCGAGAACGCCGAGACAGCTCGACTGATGGTGGAGGCGGCCGAGCGCAACGACCGTGTCCTCGATGTGTCGTTCAACCATCGGCGGCGTGGCCACGTTCAGGTCCTCAAGAAGATGATCGACGCCGGCCTGCTTGGCATGATCTATTACGCCAAGGCGGGCTGGTTGCGCCGCGAGGGAATCCCAGGGATCGGCAGCTGGTTCACCAGGCGGGCTACGGCCGGCGGTGGACCGTTGATGGACCTGGGAGTGCACATGCTCGACATTGCGCTCTACTTGCTGGATGAGCCGCCGGTTCGGGCGGTCAGTGCCGCGACGTACGCCGAGTTCGGTCCACGCGGCAAGGGCAGCTCAGCGTCGCCGTTCATGCGCAAGACCGGAGTGGAGCCAGGCGCCTTCGATGTCGAGGACCTCTCGACTGCCTTCTTGCGACTGCACGGTGGTGGGACGCTGCTGCTGGAATCCAGCTGGGCCCAATGGATCCCGAAGGATCAGTGCTACGTGGCCGTGTACGGCTCCGACGGTGGCGCCAGCATCGAGTGGGGCGCTCCTAATGACCCGGAGCGCAGTCTGAATGTCTGGACCGAGAAGGCGGGCGTGCCGGCGACCCTGCATCCAAGCGTGCCGCCCGACGGCCTGCATACGGAATGTGTCATGGATTTCATTGCCAAGGTGCGGTCCGGTGACTACACGAACCATCGCGGCAAGCAGGCACTGGCACGCGCCGTCGTGATCGAGGCCTGCTATGCCTCGGCCGAGAAGGGCACCGAGATCACGCTCGACTCCTAACCGCCAGCGCGCGGTTTGGTCCTCCTGGCGGTTGTAATCACCAACGACCCGTTCAGGTCAGAAATGCGGCGTTTCGACACCTGTGATCACAAACGATCCGCCAACGCCTTAGTGACGGAGTTCTAGTCGCTCTTCAGTTGGTCACATTCGTCACATTAATTCATTATTTTCACTTGCGTGCCGCACTTGATCTGCTGCAGGCTAAGGCCACTTCCCACGAACGGACGGCTATGTCTCCCTCCGCGACACCCGCGGCCACTTTCGCTCGGAGCCGGATCAGGTGGCTTCTGAGCGCCGTACTGATTTTCGCCGTGATCGGCGCATCCGCAACCCTCACCACGATCCCGGCCCGGGCGGATTCCATGGCCTCGGCAGGAGCGGGAAGCTTTACGATCCGTGGCGCTGGCTGGGGCCACGGCTGGGGCATGTCCCAGTACGGCGCCTACGGGGCCGCTCGGAAAGGCCTGTCCTGGAAAAAGATCCTCGCCTTCTACTACCGGGGTACCCAGCTGAGCAAGATGCCCAGCGGAACCAAGATCAAGGTCTGGATCACCGCCGACAACGACAACAGCCTGCGGGTTCTTCCGGCGAGCGGCCTTGAGGTCGGTGACACAGCCGGGCATCGATACACCGTGCCAACCGGGGCGAGATACAGATCGTGGCGAATCAGTCGCTCGGGGGCTGGGTACCGGCTCAGCTACCGGACAAGTAGCGGAAGCTATGTAACGAAGTCGACCGGGCTGACGAGCGGCACGTGGTCGTTCTCCACTCGTTCCAAGATCGTCAAGGTGGTGCTTCCGAATGGTTCGGTACGTCCATACCGGGGGAGGGTGTCGCTGATCAAGAGGGGAGCCGGCGGGCGGACGATCAACAACGTGCTCCTGGAGGACTATGTCAAAGGTGTGGTGCCAGCCGAAATGCCCACCTCCTGGGCGGCCGACGCGGTACGGGCGCAGGCTGTCGCGGCGCGGTCCTACGCGGTCCGGCTACGGAAATTCGCTGGATACTCCGGGTACGACATCTGCGACACCACGGCCTGTCAGGTCTACGGCGGGATGAGTCGCGAGAACAGTGCCGGCAATGCGGCCGTTAAGGCCACGGCCGGCACCATCGTCACTTACCGAGGCGTGGTGGCGCTCACGCAGTTCGCTCCATCCAATGGTGGACACAGCGCCCGCGGGGACTACCCCTACCTCGCAGCGCACCCAGATCCGTATGACGGTGTGATCAAGTCTCAGGCCTGGAGCCGGACGCTGAGCGCGAGCAGCATCAGTCGGGCTTGGCCGTCAGTTGGGACAGTGAAGCAGCTGCAGATCACCAGCCGCGACGGTGCTGGAGCCTGGGGCGGCCGAGTCAAGGCAATCAAGATCATCGGAAGTTCGCGGACCGCGACGGTGTCGGGAACCACCTTCCAGCACATGTTCGGCTTGCGTTCCTCGCTGTACATGGTCGCCGGCAGCAAGACCTCTGTACAAGGGTGACGGCCGCGCCTCTCTCACCCCCAGCGCCACACTCGCCGGCTCCTTCGCACGCACCCGCTTCGCCGTCTAAGCCGACTTGTCAGCATCAGGGGCTGCCATAGGGAGTACACGCGCTGACAAGTCGGCAGAATGAGCGGGCTGAGCCGTTAGAGGCCGCCTGGCGGTCGTCCCGCCCGCAACGATCTGAGCGTGCTGTTACGCCGCTTGCGAACGAGTGCCCGGAGCGTTCCGGCGTCGCGATAGCCGACCGCGGCCGCGATGGCGCTCGTCGACATTGCCGTGTCGCGCATCAAAAAAGTGGCCTCGTCGAGGCGTACCTGATGAATGAAGTGCAGCGGCGACATGCCGACGACAGAGGCGGTCGTACGCTGCAGCGTACGTTCGCTGATACCGAGGTCGCGCGCGGCGTCAGAGATCCGCAACGGCTGGGAAAGTCGCTGCCGAACCCATCCTTCGAACGCCGCCATAGTGGGGTCTGCCCGGGCGAGTAACGCGGGCATTGCGAACGCCGCCTGCGACGGACGGTCGCCGATGAGCAGATACCGCGCCGTGAGGTCCGCCAAGCTCGGGCTGTGCTGCTGCACGATCGATAGTGCAAGATCAATGTGGGCGAACGCGGCGCCGGCGGTCGTGATCCGAGCATCCCGCGCGATGATCCGGGTCTCGTCCAAGATCACTGCGGGATAGTGACTCCGAAACGCAGGACCGAGCCACCAGCTGGTCGTTGCCAACCTGCCGTCAAGGACTCCAGACTCGGCCAAGAAGAACGTTCCCGTGCAGGCACCAGCCAACTCCGTGCCGTTCGCGTGGCTCTCCCGGATGAGGTCGAGGGCCGCGTGCCCACGGACGGTGTCGATGATCGCATCGGGAGTTTTCACCCCCAGGGCGGGCATGATCAACAAATCGGGAAACTGCGGCATCTTCTTGGCAGGGACGGGATTCACTGTCAAGCCGTTGCCAGTGCGGACCTGCTTCTTGAGTCCCACGATCGTCACCGTGAATGCGGTTGGCGATGCCGGCACGTTCTCACGGAGGGCGTTCGCCGTCGCAAGCACATCGACTACTGCTGAGAGCCCCGAGTCGAAGCAACCGTCCACTGCGAGAACTGCAACGTCCACGTCGGAAACGATACTCAACGTGGCGGGTCCGCCACTACCAATCAGTCGTTTGGATACGTACGTTAGGGACATCCTGGGAGGAGTTCCGATGAGTCCGACATTCGGGGTGCTCGCTCTGCTCGAGGCTAAGCCTGGCAAAGGTGACGACCTGGGAAAGTTCCTAGAGGGTGGCCGCGATCTTGCCGCTGCTGAACCGGGCACGGTGACGTGGTATGCGTTCAAGATCAGCGACACCACCTACGGGATTTTCGACACGTTCGACGACGACGCAGGCCGGCAGGCGCATCTCAATGGTCAGATCCCGGCGGCGCTGGGCGAGGTGGCTGACGAATTGCTCGCCAGTGCACCTGACATCCGCACGGTTGACGTGTTAGCGGTGAAGTAAACGGCGCCATGATGCACCCACGCATCCCTATCGAGCCCAATTGAGAGGGGGCAGACGATGCAGGTTCCGGCTCCGTTCGAGTACGAGCGCGCATCGAGCATCGACGACGCCATCGCACTGCTAGAGAAACATGGTGAGGAAGCACGGCTCATCGCCGGCGGACACAGCCTGTTACCGCTGATGAAGCTGCGGTTTGCTGCGCCCGAAGTTCTCATAGACATCAATGACCTGACGGACCTTCAGCGCATCTGGGTATCCGGTGATCAACTGTGCATCGGGGCGATGGTCCGCCATTCCGACATCCTCGGGTCGGCCGTGGTAGGTGAGCACTACCGGATCCTTCACGACGCCGAGCGGGTGATTGCCGATCCCGTGGTGCGAAATCGAGGCACGATCGGCGGCTCGCTCTGCCACGCCGATCCTGCCGAAGATCTTTCCGCCGCACTCGGAGCGATCCGGGCCGATGTCGTGATCAAGGGCTCTGGCGGTGAGCGGGTAGTGCCCGTACGCGAGCTTGCGACGGGACCCTTCGAGACGTGCATCGGTCCGGCTGAAATTGTCACCGAGATTCGGCTGCCGATCCGGGCCAGCACAGGAAGCGCATATACCAAGGTGGAACGGCGGGCCGGCGATTATGCGATAGCTGCGGCCGGTGCGGTCGTCACGCTTGACGCCGACACGATCACCGAAGTGGGCCTGGGCCTCGCCGCGGTCGGAGCGCCGCATCTGGTTGCCGCTCGAGCGGAGGACGCCGTACGCGGGCGCATCGCAGACGACGAGACGCTCGACCTGGCCGCCCAGCTGGCGGCGGAGGAGTGTCAGCCGCCGACCGACCAGCGCGGGCCCGCGGACTATAAACGTGCGCTCGCCGGCGAACTCGTCAAGCGGGCCCTGCGAACCGCTATCGCCCGTTGCCGCGGAGAGGAGGCGTAACCATGCAGGTTTCGATCGAGGTGAATGGCGAGCAGTACACCCGCGAGATCGAGCCGAGGCTGCTGCTCGTGCACTTCCTGCGCGACGAGCTCGGCCTGACCGGCACGCACTGGGGCTGCGATACCTCCAACTGCGGTGTCTGCGTGGTGCAGGTGGACGGCACGCCAGTGAAGAGCTGCACCATGCTTGCGGCGATGGCGGGCGGGCACGAGATCCGGACGGTTGAAGGTCTGGAGCAAGGTGGCGAGCTCGATCCCATCCAGCAGGGGTTCATGACCGAGCACGGTCTGCAGTGCGGGTTCTGCACGCCCGGAATGATGTTGACCGCCCGATGGCTCCTGGACAACAACCCACACCCGTCCGACGTTGAGATAAGAGAAGCGATCTCAGGCAACCTGTGTCGCTGCACGGGCTACGAGAACATTGTGCGCGCAATCCGCTGGGCCGCAGACCACCCACGGGTCGCCGAAACTGAGGAGGTGGCTGCGCCATGACCGTCACTGCGGAGCAGGCGACCGTTGGCTTCGGACGCCGGATGCGCAAGGAGGACGCTCGCTTCCTGCGCGGCAAGGGCAACTACGTCGACGACTTTGTGCTGCCCGGGATGCTGCACGGCGCGGTACTGCGCAGCCCATACGCGCACGCAAGGCTGGTCTCGATCGACACCTCAGCGGCCGAAGCGCATCCAGGAGTTCGGGCAGTGATCACCGGGGCGTTGCTCGAGACGCTGAACCTTGCCTGGATACCGTCGCTATCTCATGACGTCGTGGCCGTGCTCGCTACCGACAAGGTTCGCTTCCACGGGCAGGAGGTCGCCTTCGTCGTTGCCGACGACCGTTACTCCGCGAGGGACGCCTTGGAGCTGATCGATGTCGAGTATGAGCCGCTGCACCCGGTGATCGATGCACGCCGGGCCCTCGATCCCGATGCACCGGTCATTCGCGATGACATCGACGGCAAGGCCGACAACCACATCTTCGACTGGGAGGCTGGCGATCGCGCGGCGACGGACGCCGTGTTCGCTGCTGCAGAGGTGGTAGTGGGCCAGGACATCCTCTACCCGCGCGTGCATCCCGCCCCGCTGGAGACGTGCGGCGCCATCGCCGACATGGACAAAGTCACCGGAAAGCTGACGATCTACTGCAATACGCAGGCCCCGCACGCGCACCGCACGCTGTACGCGATCGTCGCCGGCCTCCCCGAGCACAAGATCCGCATAGTGAGCCCGGACATCGGCGGCGGATTCGGCAACAAGGTCGGCATCTACCCCGGCTACGTCCTTGCCGTCGTCGGGTCGATCCTCACAGGGCGACCTGTCAAATGGGTGGAGGACCGTGCCGAGAACCTGATGTCGACGTCATTCGCGCGTGACTACCATATGCACACCGAAATCGCAGCGACACAGGCTGGCAAGATCCTGGCCCTCAGAGTGAATGTCGTCGCGGATCATGGCGCGTTCAACAACACCGCTCAGCCGACCAAGTTTCCGGCCGGCTTCTTCCACATCTTCACTGGCAGCTACGACTACCCCGCGGCCCACTGCACGGTGAAGGGCGTTTACACCAACAAGGCCCCCGGGGGTGTGGCCTACGCGTGTTCGTTCCGGATCACCGAGGCGGCGTACGCAGTCGAGCGCATAGTCGACTGCCTGGCCTTCGAGCTGGACATGGACCCCGCCGAACTGCGAATGAAGAACCTACTGCGCCCCGAGCAATTCCCTTACACATCGCCGACCGGCTGGGAGTACGACTCGGGCAACTACCCGTACTGCCTGCAGAAGGCCATGGAGATCGCCGGATACGACGAGCTGCGCCGCGAGCAGGCCGAGAAGCGCGAGCGGGGCGAGCTGATGGGGATCGGACTCAGCTTCTTCACCGAGGGTGTCGGCGCCGGCCCGCGCAAACACATGGACATCCTCGGGCTCGGGATGGCCGACGGCGCGGAGCTGCGTGTGCATCCGACGGGCAAGGCCGTCGTACGGATCTCGGTTCAGTCGCAGGGTCAAGGACACGAGACGACGTTTGCCCAGATCGTCTCCGAGATCACCGGGATCCCCTCCGACGACATCGATGTGGTGCACGGGGACACCGACAACACTCCGTTCGGTCTAGGCACGTACGGCAGCCGATCGACGCCGGTCTCAGGTGCTGCGGTCGCCGTCGCGGCGAAGCGTGTCGTGGACAAAGCAAAGATCATCGCCGCGACGATGATGGAGGTCTCGCCGGACGACATCGAGGTCACAAAGGGTACCTATTCGGTGAAGGGTGACCCGACCATGTCCAAGACGATCCAGGAGGTCGCCCTTGCCGCGCACGGCCCACTCGAGCTGCCCGAAGGCGTCGAGGGACATCTGGACGCGTCCTGCGTGTACGACCCGCCGAACCTCACCTATCCGTATGGGGCCTACATCTGCGTCGTCGACGTGGATGCGGGCACCGGAGCGGTGAAGGTACGGCGTTTCGTCGCGGTTGACGACTGCGGCACCCGAATCAACCCGATGATCGTGGAAGGGCAGATCCACGGCGGTCTCGCCGACGGTATCGGCATGGCGCTGATGGAGGTCATCGCATTCGACGAGGAGGGCAACTGCCTCGGTGGGTCGTTCATGGACTACCAGCTACCTACGTCGATGGAATGCCCCAGCTGGGAGCTCGGGGAGACCGTGACGCCGTCGCCGCACCACCCCATCGGCGCGAAAGGCGTCGGCGAGTCGGCCACCGTTGGTTCGCCGGCCGCAGTCGTCAACGCGGTGATGGACGCACTCAAGCCGTATGGGGTACGGCATGCGGACATGCCGCTGACACCAGCGCAGGTGTGGCGCACCATCCAGGGCCGGCCGCTTCGTACCGACCTGGCGATCACGGACTGAGGGGTGGTTAATGGCGGCGCGCCTGGAGCTCGCAGGTCGGGCTGCCACACTCGCCGCTGCCGGCACGCCATTTGTGTGGGCGACCGTTGTGAGGGCACAGCGACCGACAAGCGCAAAGCCAGGCGATTCGGCGATCGTTCTCGCAGACGGCCAAGTGGACGGGTTCATCGGCGGCGATTGCGCGGAATCGACGGTGCGCGCCCAGGCGCTGGAGGTGCTCGCGACCGCGGAGCCGCGACTCGTGCGAATCACGCCGTCACCTGACGATGTCGGTTTCGGCGACGACGTGGTGACCGTATACAACCCGTGCCTGTCTGGCGGAAGTCTTGAGATCTTCCTCGAGCCGGCGGTGCCATTGCCTGTGGTAGCCGTGTTTGGTCACGCCCCGATCGCCACGGCCTTGCTGCGCGCGCATCGGCTCTTCGGCCAGCAAGTCCTCCACCTGGAGAAGCCGGACGATCCCCTGCCGCCGGGGGTCCGTGCGGTGGTGGTCGCCTCCCACGGCAACGACGAGCAGCCGGTCCTCGAGGCGGCGCTGCGAGCGGAGGTGGCATACATCGGGTTGGTCGCCAGCCGGCGACGGGGTCCGGCTGTCCTCGACTCACTAGACGTAGACGAGCAGATGCGATCGCGGGTACGAACTCCCGCCGGGATCGACATCGGCGCGCGTACGGCTCCGGAGGTTGCCCTGTCGATTCTCGCGGAGATCGTCGCGGTGTTGCGCGAACCAACGGTCGCTCGCGACGACAGCCCTGGACCCGCGCACGACGCTAGCGAGATGGTGCGCGATCCGGTGTGCGGCATGATGGTTGCCCCGGTCGACGCGACGCCGCACGTCGAGACTCCCACCGGCGTCGTCTACTTCTGCGGCACCGGCTGTCGAAATGCCTACCTCGACAACCCTTTGGCGTACTCGCAGTGACTGCCGACAACAGGAGCGTCGCGCAACTTCTGCCGGATCTGGACAGCCTTCGGAGCACGCTCGACAGTGTCGACTACCTCGCTGACGATGGCACGGTCATGGCGCTGTTTTGCGCATCCCGACTGGGCCAGCCAGTTCTGATCGAGGGCGAGCCGGGAGTCGGCAAGACCGAGGCCGCCAAGGCACTTGCCGCCGCGCTGGACACGCCACTCGTACGGCTGCAGTGTTATGAGGGAATCGACGTCGCCGAGGCGCTGTACGAGTGGAACTACCCCCGGCAACTGCTCGCTATCCGGCTCGCTGAGGCGCGCGGCACCGAGTTGGCCGAGGACGCTCTGTTCAGCGACGAGTTCTTGATTGCGCGTCCGCTGCTCTCCGCATTGCGTCATCCCGGCCCTCGTCCGGCGGTCCTGCTCATCGACGAAGTCGATCGCGCCGACGATGACTTCGAGGCGTTCCTGCTCGAATTGCTCGGCGAGGGAGCGGTCACCATCCCCGAGCTCGGTACGGTGCACGCAACGCATCGACCGATCGTTGTGCTGACCTCGAACCGCACTCGGGAACTGCACGACGCCCTCAAACGCCGTTGCCTGTTCCACTGGATCGACTATCCACCGCCGGTGCGCGCAGCCGAGATCGTACGGCGGCGTGTGCCGGGCAGCTCGCGACTGCTCGCCGAACAGGCAGCGCGGGTGGTCGAACGGCTCCGTGGGATGGACCTGCAGAAACGGCCGGGCATCGCTGAGACGATCGACTGGGTCGCTGCGCTCGAGTTGCTCGGCGTGCGGACAGTCGATACGACCACAGTGGACCGGACGCTCGGCTCGGTGCTGAAGTACGTCGAGGATCAGCAGCTCGCCCGGGCCTCCGGGTTCTCGGTCGAATGACACGTGCCGACAGCGCAACGCTGCTGGCCCGGTTCAGCGAGCGGCTCCGCGACGCGGGTGTCGCAGTCTCGCCTGACCAGACGATCCGGCTCGCGACACTCGTAGCGCTCGGGGTACCGAGGACCGTCGAAGAGTTGTACTGGTGCGCTCGGGTGAGCTTGCTGCGTTCGACGGCCGACCTCGGTGCATTCGACGCCGTCTTCGCGCTCGTGTTCCGCGGCATGGTCGACGTAGCCGAGTCGCGAGGCGATTCCACCGACATTCGCCTACCACCGCAACGCGACTACCCCCTCGTTGATGAGGAGCCTGGGGTTGCTCTGCCATCCACAGGACGATTCGAGGCGTCGGAAACCACCGCCGACAACGACATCGGCCGCCCAATACCGACCCTCGCAAGCAGGGAAGAGAGACTGACAGAGGTCGACTTCGCGCGCTTGACGGCGGACGAGCTCGCTGCGCTGGCCCCGCTGCTGCGGATGCTGTGCATCAGTCCACCACAGCGGCTATCCCGGCGCCGCCGCCGCCATCATCGCGGTGATCGGCTCGATGTGCGCGCTTCGCTACGCCACAGCACGCGCTCGGGTGGGGACCCTGCTGTGCCGATCCGGCGTACCCGCAGATGGACACCGCGTCGCCTCGTTGCGCTTCTCGACATCTCCGGGTCGATGGAGCCGTACGCCCGCGCCTACCTGCACCTGCTCTGGGGTGCGGCAACCCGCGCACATGCCGAGGTGTTCGTGTTTGGGACGCGGCTCACTCGGCTGACTCGCGCGCTGCGCAACGCCAACCCCGACCTCGCGCTCGAACGCGCAGCGGCACTGATGCCCGACTGGTCGGGTGGCACGCGCATCGGTTGCGCCGTGCGCGACTTCATGGATCTCTATGGGCGGCGGGGGATGGCCCGCGGTGCCGTAGTGCTGATCGTCTCCGACGGTTGGGAGCGCGACGACCCGAGCGTCCTCGCCCGTCAGATGGTCGCGCTCGGCCGGCACGCGCATCGGGTTGTATGGGTCAATCCGAGGGTGGCCGCCCCAGGCTTCGCTCCGCTCGCCGGCGGTATGGCGGCGGCCCTGCCGCACGTCGACTCGTTGATCAGCGGCCACTCCGCAGATGCGCTCCTCGAGGTCGTCCGGGCGCTAGGCGTATAACTCATCACCGAGTTGTCAGAACCTAGTTGACCTCTTGCGCAACTGGAATCTGACAAGTCGGCAGAATGAGTGGGTGATCGAGGGGTTTGAGATCGGCCACCACACCGCGGATGGCGACGGCTGGCTGACCGGGACGACTGTTGTGGTGGCCCGCGAGGGCGCTGTCGGAGGTGTGGACGTACGCGGCGGCGGCCCGGGAACTCGAGAGACCGACCTTTTGCATCCCGCGACGACCATCGAGCGCGTGCATGCCGTCGTGCTCACCGGCGGGAGCGCGTACGGACTGGCGGCAGCGAACGGCGTGATGGAGAGTCTCGAGGCGGCTGGGATAGGTTTCCCCGTCGGTCTCGAGTCTCATCAGGTCGTTCCTATCGTGCCTGCTGCGGTGCTCTTCGACCTCGGCAGAGGCGGCGTCTTCAGCAATCGGCCGACGCCAGACTTCGGAGCGCTGGCATTGGCTGCCGCCACCGGCAACCAGCCTGCCACCGGCACGGTTGGCGCCGGCACGGGTGCAGTCTGTGGGGGGATAAAAGGAGGCTTTGGATACGCGGAGAAGCAGCTCGCATCCGGGGTCTCTATCTCAGCGGCCGTTGTTGTGAACGCCGCGGGATCGGCCGTTGACTCGACGACCGGCCGGTTGTGGGCTGATCATGCGCGGCTGCTTGCTACGCCAACTGATCTCGAGCGAGAGGCACTGGCGACTGCCTATGCCGATGCGCAAGCGTCGTTCGCCACCACTATTGGCGTGGTCATGACCGATGCGATCGTGTCGAAGGCGCAGGCCAGCAAACTCGCCGCGGTAGCGCACGACGGGATGGCCCGCGCCATCCGGCCGATCCACTCAATGTTGGATGGCGACACGGTGTTCTGCCTTGCCTCGTCCCGCCGACCGGTCGCCGAGGATCCGATTCGCTGGCTGTTTGCCTTCAACACGCTGCTAGCCGCAGCCGCCGACTTATTTGCAGACGCCTGCCTCGACGCAATGCTCGCTGCGACCGGACGCGGTTACTGGAGGAGCTACACCGACCTAGCCCCCTCCGCGGTCGGCTGAGATCCGTTTCAGAACGGGTTGGGTGATTCCTACACTGGTGGCTGCATTCGGTCCAATGACCAACGAGAGAACTATGAAGGCGCTACTGCTGGAAAACATCCATCCGGAAGGCGTTCGGCTGCTCACCGAACGCCGGATCGAGGTCGAGACGCTCAAGGGAGCGCTCGACGAGGCCGAATTGATCGACTCCTTGCGCGGAGTGCAGCTACTGGGCATCCGGTCGAAAACCAATGTGACAAGGAACGTCCTCAAGGCCTCTCCCGAGCTGGAAGCGATCGGTGCGTTCTGTATTGGCACTAACCAGGTCGACCTCACCGCCGCCGCCGGCCTGGGAATCCCCGTCTTCAACGCACCCTTCTCCAACACGCGCAGCGTGGTGGAGCTCGTGATCGCAGAGATCATTGCTCTGGCGCGGCATCTCACCGACAAGAACGCCCGGATGCACGCTGGCATCTGGGACAAGTCGGCCACGGGCGCCCACGAGGTACGAGGGCGGACACTCGGCATCGTCGGTTACGGCAACATCGGCAGCCAGCTGTCTGTGGTCGCCGAGTCGATTGGCATGCGGGTCTACTTCTATGACATCGCCGACAAACTGGCGCTCGGCAACGCTCGGCGCTGCGAGACCCTCGACGAGCTGCTTGAGGTTGCGGAGACCGTCACTTTGCACGTGGACGGACGACCCGGTAACGCCGGTCTCTTCGGTGCCGAGCAATTCGGCAAGATGCGCGGCCGGAGCTTGTTTCTCAATCTGTGCCGCGGCTTTGTTGTTGATCATGAGGCGCTGCGGGAGCAGCTGCTCAACGGGCACATTGCCGGTGCTGCGCTGGATGTCTTCGCCGAGGAGCCCAAAAGCACTGGTGACCCCTTCTCCAACGGCCTGCAAAACATCCCAAACGTGATCTTGACGCCCCACATCGGCGGCTCGACCGAGGAGGCGCAGACCGATATCGGCCGGTTCGTGGCCGGCAAGTTGCGCGATTTCGCCGATGCCGGGCACACCACAATGTCGGTCAACCTGCCACGGGTGCAGACCGACATCAAGAGGGCTGGGTGTAGCCGGCTACTGCATGTCCATCAGAACGTCCCGGGAGTGCTTGCGACGGTCAACGGGTTGCTGGCGAACGCTCATGTCAACATCGAGGGCCAGGTACTGTCCACCCGCGGTGAGCTGGGCTACGTGATCACCGACGTTGCTGGCCCTTTGACAGCTGAGTTGATCGACAAGCTTCAGAGCATGCCGGAGACCGTACGCCTCAGGGCGCTGGGCTAGCGAGTGCGCACTGAGCTTGTCGAAGCACCTGCCCTTCGACAAGCTCGGGGGCAGCTGACCTTAGGCTCCCTTCGACAGCCTCTGGGCACATCGGCGGATGAGTGCTGGCAGCCATGTCGGGCAGCGGGGATCGGCTTCAAGATCGTTAAGACGCCACCAGCCAACCTCGGCCAACTCATCCGGTGCGTTCACGTACGGCTCATCGTCAGATCGTGCTGGGGCTGAGAACGTCACGGTGACTTGCCGCTCACCGCCGTCGGTGATGAAAAACTCTGACTCCAGATACGTCAACGGCACTCCAGAAAGATCAAGACCGACCTCCTCGGCGACTTCCCGTCGCGCGGTCGCTTCCAGCACATCGGCCTCCGGATCGGTGACATCAACATGGCCACCGATCATTCCGATCATGTTCGGCGCGTACCCGACGCCAGGCGCCCGCACGACGAGCAGCCAACTGTTGCCACAGTGGATCAAGACGCAAACAGTGACCGCGTAGAACCCACTGTCCATCAATGGATCACGACTTGCGGCGGATGACCTTGATCACGATGAACACCAGCAGTCCCAAGACGGCGAGAGCCGGACCGTAGCGCTTCAGAACAACCGGCACAACGGTGCTGAACACATTCAGCTCGCTTTGACCGGCGTCGCCCGATGGCGAGGAGTAGCGGGACGGTTCGGAGGCTGGGGGAGCCGTCGGAGGAGTAGCCTCCGTTGCTGATGACGCAACGTCAGCCCCCGCGCTGCTCCCGACTTCGGATGACCCTGCTCCGGCGGGCACGGTTTCGAGCTCGATCGTCTGCTCGGTGTCCGCTTCATCGAATCGGGCGTCGGCATCCGCTGCAAAGGCTGCACTCGACGGCGCCTCCTCGGTCTCACCGAGGCCTTCGGCAAGACGCCCGGAAACGCAGGCGAGGAACTGGTCCAGCAACTTGTCGCTGACATCGGAGATCACTCCGCGGCCGAATTGCGCAGGCTTCCCTGTGATCGCCAGGTCGGTCAGCACTTCGACGTCGGTCTGCTCGCCACTTTCGGCGAAGGAGGCAGTGACAATCGCAGTTGCCGTCCCGTTCCCCCGCTTGTCCTTGCCGCGAGCCTCGATCACCACTCGCCGCTCCGCGTCGTTGCGTTCCACGTACCGGCCAGATCCGGTGTAGACAATGGCGACCGGGCCTAATTTGATTTTCACGGATCCGGCAAATTCGTCGCCCTCGATGCTCGTGATCGTGGCGCCGGGGAAGCACGGAGCCAACCCCTCCAGGTTGTTGAAGGCGTTCCACGCCTCGTCTATGTGGGCGGGCACGATGAAGCGATGCGTCAGGTCCATAGCTTCATCCTGTCCTATGCGCGGGCAGCCGCCAGCACCGCACGGCGACCCAAGATCGACACCAGATGCCGGCGGTACTCCGGGTCACCATTGATGTCGGTAGGCGGCGCCGTGCCGTCAGCGATGCTGGTCAACGCACCCGCGACGGCATCGGGTTCCAGCGCGACGCCGGCCAGCGCTTGCTCGGCTGCACGCGCCCGAACTGGTGTCGGTCCCATGTTCGTCAGGGCAATCCGGGCATCGGCAATGGTGCCACCTTCGGTCTGGACGGTCGCCGCAACGCCGGCAATCGCCCACTGTTGAGCCACCCGGACGAACTTCTCGTACGCCGAGCCCCAGCCGGTGTATTTCGGTACTCGGACCTCGACCAAGATCTCGTCATCTCCAAGTGCAGTCGTAAAGAGATCTTGGAAAAAGTCTGCCGCTGTGACTCGTCGTTGGCCACCAGGACCGGCGATCACGAACTCGGCCTCCAGGGCCACCATCGGTGCTGGAAGGTCGCCCGCTGGATCCGCGTGCGCGCAAGCCCCGCCAATGGTTCCTCGATGCCGGACTTGCGGGTCGGCCACAGTCTCGACGCATCGGGCGATCAGCGATGCATGCTCGGCCACGAGCGGATCGCCCACGACTTCGAAGTGGGGTGTCATCGCCCCAATGACGATCGCGTCGCCGTCGTCGCGGACGCCCTTCAGCGAATCGATCTTGGCCAAGTCGATCAGCAGCTCGGGTGCCGCGAGTCGGAGCTTCATCACCGGCAGCAGGCTCTGTCCACCAGCGATGATCTTCGCGTCGTCGCCGCCCTCCGCGAGCAGTTGCAGCGCCTCATCGACGCTGGTGGGCGCCTTGTAGTCGAACGCCGCGGGAATCACGCCTGGCCTCCTTCGGCGTCGGCACCGCGCGCTCCCGGGTGTTCTTGCGCGCGCGGCGGGGGTTCAAGGGGGTTGTCCCCCTTGCTGCTGAAGTGGGGTTGGGTTTCGCCCGGTGTTGCGGAGTCCTGGGTCATCGGTTTCGCACCTTGGATGGCCTTCCAGACGCGCATTGGCGTACACGGCATCTCGATATCGGTCACCCCTAGGGGGCGCAACGCGTCGAGGATGCCATTGACGATGGCCGGAGTTGAGGCAATCGTGCCGGCCTCGCCGACCCCCTTGGCGCCGAGCTCGTTGCTGAATGCGGGCGATTCGGTGCGGTCGGTGACGAAGTCGACCAGGTCCGGCGCCGACGGCACGAGGTAGTCCACGAACGACCCAGTGGTCAGCGTTCCGTTGTCGTCATAGACAGCTTCCTCGAAGAGCGCTTGCGCGATGCCATGGGTCAGTCCGCCGTGTACCTGTCCCTCGACGATCATCGGATTGACCACCTTCCCAATGTCGTCGACGGCGACGTATTTGCGGATGGACACAGCTCCGGTCTCGGTGTCCACCTCAATGGCTGCGAGGTGGGTGCCGTGCGGATAGGAGTAGACCTCAGGGTCGAAGGACGCCGTAGAATCCAAGTTCGGCTCGAAGCCCTCGGGCCAGGCATGCGCTTGGAGGGCGGCGAAGGCAATCTCAGCCAGCGACTTGCCCGTATCAGTGCCCTTGACCCAGAAGTGGCCGCCTCTGAACTCAAGATCATTCTCGCTCGCCTCCAAGAAGTGCGCTGCGATGGGCTTGGCCTTTTCGATCACCTTGTCGGCGGCCTTGAGCACCGCGGTCGCGCCGACGACAAGTGATCGGGAGCCGTAGGTGTCCAAGCCACGCTGAGCGACCTGGGTGTCGCCATGCAGCACTTCCACATCCTCAAAAGCCACCCCCAACTTGTCGGCCACGATTTGACTCCAGGCTGTCTCATGTCCTTGTCCGTGAGGGCTCGTTCCGACAACGACCTCGACCGTGCCAAGTGGGAGCATCCGCACCTCAGCGTGTTCCCAGCCGCCGGCGATGTAGTTCAGCCTCCCGAGTATCCGCGACGGGGCGAGCCCACATTGCTCGGTGTATGTCGAGATGCCGATCCCGAGCTGTACTGGGTCCTTGCGGGCACGGCGTTCGGCCTGTTCGGCCCGCAGCCCGTCGTAGTCGAACAGCTCCTTGGCCTTGGCAGTGGCTGCCTCGTAGTTGCCGGAGTCGTACTCGTATCCGGCTACGGTGGTGAAGGGAAACTCCTCGGCGGTGATCCAGTTCTTGGCCCGCAGCTCCAAGGGATCCATGTCCAGCTCGGCTGCAAGATCATCCATGAGCCGCTCGATGGCATACGTCGCCTCCGGGCGGCCGGCCCCGCGATAGGCATCAGTGCGCACTTTGTTGGTCAAGATGTTTCTGCACTCGAAGCGGTAGGCGGCGAACTTGTAGATCGCGTTGTACATGTAGGCGCCGAGGATGGGAACGGCCGGGCCCACCAAACCGAGGTACGCGCCCATGCCGACAAGCAGGTCGACGTGCAGTGCGGTGACCTTGCCGTCCTTTGTGGCAGCCAATGTCAGGCGCTGCACCTGATCCCGGCCATGGTGGGCACCCTGCAAAGACTCACTGCGGGTCTCGGTGTACTTCATGGGCTTGCCCAGCTTCTTGGCCACCGTAAAGGTAATGAACTCCTCGGGCGTGACCTGCAGCTTGCCGCCGAAGCCGCCGCCGACATCCGGTGCGATCACCCTGATCTTGGTTTCAGGGGTGTTCGTCGCAATCGAGGTGAAGACGCGAAGAAAGTGTGGCACCTGGGTCGATGACCAGAAGACGATCTGGTCACCGGTCGGGTCGACCAGGTAGGAACGCGGTTCCATGAACGCCGGAATCAGCCGCTGCTGCCGGAAGGTCCGCTCCAGCACGATGCCGTCCTGACGAGCCTTTTCAATCTCATCCTTGACATCAGTACCAGTGCCCGCCTCGGCCGAGTCGAAGACCCAATGAGTCGACACATTCGTCCCCCAGTCGGGATGGACGTACGGAGGCCCAGCCGCGGCAGCCGCGGTATCGAGGACAACCGGCTCATCTTCGTACTCGACATCGACCAGCTCCATCGCGTCGCGGGCAGCTTCGGCGCTCCGAGCCACGACCACTGCCACAATCTCGCCTGCGAAGTTGACCTCGTCGATAGCGACCGGGTGGTACTCCGGGACATGATCCTCGGGCGAGAGCGGCCAGCCACACGGCATTGGGCCCACATCGTCGGCAAGATCAGATCCAGTGAAGACCGTGACCACACCAGGTGAGGCCTTCGCCTCGGCCACGTCGATAGATGTGATCTTCGCGTGCGCGATGGGGCTGCGCACCATGCCGAGGAACAGCATGCCGGGGACGGAGAGATTGTCGGTGAATCGAGTCCGACCGGTAATCAGCCGCTGATCCTCTTTGCGGAGCCTTGGGCGGCCAATCTCGGGGGTGGTCTCGGGAGATTCCTCTGTAATGGTCATTGGAGGCTCCCCGCTACCTGGCGCACAGCCTTCACGATGTTCTGGTAACCGGTGCAGCGGCACAGGTTGCCCTCGAGCCCATCGCGAATCTCCTGGTCTGACGGATCAGGATTTTCCTTTAGCAGAGACGTGGCTTGCATGATCATTCCCGGGGGACAAAACCCGCACTGGAGTGCGTGGTTCTCGTGGAAGGCCTGCTGCATCGGATGCAGCTCCCCATCGCTGGCAAGGCCCTCGATGGTCGTTATCTCGTGCCCGTCCGCCTGGACGGCAAGCACCGCGCACGACTTCACACTCAGGCCGTCGAGGAGCACCGTGCAGGCGCCGCAGTTGCTCGTATCACATCCGACGAGGGTGCCGATCTTGCCCAGCCCGTATCGGAGATACTGCACCAGCAGTGTTCGCGGCTCAACGTCGTCGGTGTAGGTGACTCCGTCGACAGTTACTGAAATTCGCATACGCCACTCCTTTTCAGTTGGACTGTCGCCCCCGGAGCGCGTGAATGCGCGACTGGCTGGCGACGGTGCCGGCCTAGGAGGCAAATGTAACTCCCCGAGATGATCATGGAAACTCCGGGGGGTGACGCCACAGAGCCTCGTCAAGATCGAGAGCTCCTAGCCCAGCCTCACGAGGCTCAGTGATGGATGCGACCGGTGAGCTCCGCAAGCCGGCCACCTTGACCACCCCAGCGCTGGCCAATGATCTCGGCGGCGATCGACACGGCCGTTTCCTCCGGTGTGCGCGCTCCAAGATCAAGGCCGGTCGGACTGGACAGTCGTCCGATCTCGACCTCGGTGAGCCCTGCTTCACGTAGCCGCTGGAGCCGCTCCTCATGGGTCTTGCGTGAGCCCATGGCGCCGATGTAGCCGACATGGGGAAGGCGCAGCGCAATCTCCAAGACTGGTACGTCGAACTTGGGGTCGTGGGTCAGCACGCAGATGACCGTACGGGCATCGATCCGGCCCGCGTCGACCTCGGAAGCCAAATAACGGTGAGGCCAGTCGACGATCACTTCGTCGGCGTCAGGAAACCTGGTCCGTGTCGCGAACACAGGTCGCGCGTCGCACACAGTCACTCGATACCCCAGGAAGCTGCCGAGCCGGGCGACGGCGGCTGCGAAGTCGATGGCCCCGAAGACCAGCATCCGAGGGCGTGGCGCGTAGCTGGCCGCAAAAACGCGCATGCCCTCGCCGCGCCGCTGACCGTCCGGACCGTAAGTGAGCAATTCAGTCTTGCCTGCCGCCAGCAGGCCGCGGACGTCGTCGGCAACAGCGGCGTCAGCCCGTGGGGTGCCCATCGAGCCGACGATCGGGGAGTCTTCAGCTGGCCGGATGATCATTCTCCGGCCCACCCTCCTGGGGTCAGGATGTTCGACCACCGTGGCAATGGCCACGGGGCGGCCGGCGTCGATGTCGGCCGCAACCTCAGCGAGCTCGGGGAACGTCTGCTGCGACACCTTCTCGACGAAGACGTCCAGAATCCCGCCGCAGGTCAGGCCGACGGCGAACGCGTCATTGTCGCTGACGCCGTACCGCTGCAGCACGGGGTGGCCGTTAGCGATCACCTCTTGCGCGAGAGCGTAGACCGCAGATTCCACGCAACCTCCGGAGACAGACCCCACAGCCGAGTCATCTGGCCCGACCAACATGGCCGCTCCGGGCTGCCGGGGCGCCGAACGCCAGGTGCCGACGACGGTGCCCACACCGACGGTCTCGCCTGCCCGCCACCATGCGAGAAGCTCGCTGAGGACATCACGCATCCGTACGCCCCTCAGGCATCGCCGAGCACCTCCAGAAGTTCAGCGAAGGTCGCCAGCGAGTGTCCCGCGACCATCCGATCAAGATGAGGCAGACAGGCCTGGATACCGGTCTGGATCGGAGCGTACCCCGCCTTTCCATGATGCGGGTTCATCCAGATCACCGCGTACGCGAGCAGCCGGAGCTGCCGCATCTCGTCGCCGAGCAGTTGTGCATCGCCGCGTTCCCAGCCGTCACTCGCAACCACCACGACCGCGCTGCGCGCGAGACCGCCCCGCCCCCAGCGGTTCACGAACGCGCCGATCACCTCGCCCAGCCGGGTGCCGCCAGACCAGTCAGGCACCAGCCGCCCCACCGCCACCAACGCCTCGTCGGGCTGGCGCACCCGGAGGGCTGCACTGATTCTGGTAAGCCGGGTGCCAATGGTAAATACCTCGACCTGGTTAGGCATCGCACGGACGATGCGGTGCGCCAGACGTAAGAGGGAATCCGCGTACGGCTGCATCGATCCGGATATGTCGATCAGCAAGACGACCCGTCGGCGTCGTACCCCCGCCCGCCTGCGGCGGAGCCGAGCCAGCTCGCCGCCCGCGCGCAGCTGGGCGCGCAGCGTACGCCGCAAGTCGACAGAGCCGCGATGGTGCGGCCTTTGTCGAAGTGCGCGCCGCAGGGGTGGCACAACATCGAGGCTTTCGAAGAGCGTCGCCAGCTGGGCTCGCTCCTGTTCGCTCAGGCTTCCCACATCGCGGTAGCGCAACACCTCCGCAGTGCTTGCGCGTGCGGTGAGGAGGACATCCCCGGCTGTGTCGCCGGAACCCGGCTCAGCGCTCAGTGAGGCTTGCGGCTGTCGGGGCGCCGGACCGCGGCTGCCAGCCCCCGACTCCTGGGGTGAAGGCGCGAACCAGGCGGTAAAGGCTCGGTCGTAAAGCTCGCAGTCGTCCAGCGAGGAGCATAGGGTCGCGCGGCCGGACCAGTAGGTCGCTGCTCGATCATCGAATCCAGTCAGCGCGACTGCCTCGACGAAGGCACTGGTCCGGTCTGGGGTCACAGCCATGCCCGCCGCTCGGAGCGCGTTGGCGAAGCCGACGAGCAGCTCGTCAGGCGCCGGACGTGTCGGAGCGGTCATAGCCGGCTAACGAGCGAGGATCGTCGCCAGTGCGCGTCGGACCCGATCGGCGTCCTCGCGGTACTTGAGGACCGCACCGAGGGTCTCTGCGGCAGCCGCGACGTCCAGCTGCTCATGCCCGAGACGCTCCAGAGCGCGAGCCCAGTCCAGGCTCTCGGCAACGCCTGGCGGTTTCAGGATGTCCTCGCTGGCTCGGATTCGCTGCACGGCGGAGGCCACCTGGGTCGCCAGCTCAGCACTCACATCCGGCAATCGGGTCCGGATGATCTCGATCTCGCGCGCAAGTTGTGGATGGTCGATCCAGTGGTAGAGGCAACGCCGTTTGAGAGCGTCATGCAGTTCGCGGGTTCGGTTGGAGGTGAGCACAACCATCGGCGGGATCGCCGCTCGCACCTCTCCGTATTCGGGGATGGTGACGGCGAAGGTGGACAGCACCTCGAGCAGAAAGGCCTCGAACTCATCGTCGGCACGGTCGATCTCGTCGATCAGCAGTACAGCGTTGGATGATCGCAACGCCTTGAGAATCGGACGCTCCAGCAAAAATCGCTCGTGGAACAGTGATTCCTCGAGCGCCCTGGCGTCAAGATCATCCCCGGCTGCCGCCTCGACGGCCCTGATGTGCAGAATCTGCCGGGCGAAGTCCCAGTCATAGAGAGCTTGGCTGGCTTCGATGCCCTCATAGCACTGGAGCCGGATCAGCTCGGCCCCGGTGATGATCGCCCATGCCTCGGCAAGAGAGGTCTTGCCGGTGCCAGGTTCGCCCTCGAGCAGCAGCGGCCGGTTCATCGCGGTAGCCAGGAAGAGGACCGTCGACAACCCCTCGCTAGGAAGGTAGCCAGTGCTCCGCAGCGCATCGCCGATCGTTGCCGGACTCAAGGTGGCGGAGATCAACACAGCTAGCTCGCTCCCGCCTTTCGTCGCCGACATTACGTGTCGTGGTCCTGGCCGCTTGCCAGATCACCACATTCCACACTATGAGCGCCGCGCTGGAGAAGATAACTCTTGGCTCCGCTGTCTCCGGTCAGGCCGACCATGATCGATGCCAGATGGTCGCGGCCGACGAGGACCGGGTGGCCGGGTTGGCCGCCATAGGTGGCGCGGGCCAGCGTCGCGGTTCCGGGCGGGGCTTGCTGGATCAGACGGCGTACCACCTGAGCTGTCACGTCGGGAAGGTCGACGAGGTGTACCAGCACCGCCTGGCATGGCACCGACTGCGCAGCGACCAGGCCGGTGCGCAGCGAGCTGCCCATGCCCTGCTGCCAGTCGGGGGCGTCGACCAACGTGATGGCAGGGTCGGCAGCAAGAGTGGAGCTGGCAAAAAGGTCGCGGGCACGTGCGGCCTCGCGGCCGAGCACGACGATGACGGCGTCACAGCCGCCGTCGCGCAACACCTTGATCGAGCGCTCCAGCCAGGACGTGCCGTCGGCGTCGACCCGCAGCGCCTTCGGTCCGCCAGCGCGACGCCCGGCTCCGGCAGCCAGCAGGACGCCGAGAATGCGGCCGTCGGGCGCGCGCGGGTGCGGATCAGGTGCGGGAAGAATCACCGACGCCTTGATCATCATTATGATCATCGAGGCGGTCGTCGTTCTTGAGGGCTAGCTGAGTCAGGACGGCGTCATGCAGCCGACCGTTGGTGGCGTATCCACCGGTTCCCAGTGGCCCTGGACGGCCGTCGAGATCAGTAAAGCTCCCGCCGGCCTCGGTCACGACGATCGAGCAGGCGGCCATGTCATGCAGCGCCAGCTCAGGCTCGCAGGCGATGTCGACTCCGCCCTCAGCGAGCAGCATGTAGGACCAGAAGTCCCCGTAGGCACGCGTCCGCCAGCAGCGACGGAGCAGGTCGACGAACTGCTGGCCTTGGCGTGCCTCGACCCATGCAGAGATCGAGGCGTAGCTGAGCGAGGCATCCTCGATGGTCGCAACGTTGGAGACGTGGATTTGGGTTGCCGACATCAGCGACTTGCCGGCGTACGCTCCGCCATCAAGACTCGCCCACCAGCGGCGACCGAGCGCGGGCGCGCTCACCACTCCCACGACTGGCTTGTCGCCGATCATCAAGGCAATCAGGGTTGCCCATACCGGCACTCCACGGACGAAGTTCTTCGTGCCGTCGATTGGGTCGATCACCCAACGACGCGGCCCCCACCCGGTGTCGGCCATTTCCTCCCCATGCACCGCATCACGTGGTCGGGCACGGCTCAGCGTGCGCCGGATTGCCTGCTCGACCGCGGTGTCGGCGTCGGAGACCGGCGTAAGGTCTGGCTTCGCAGTGACATGCAGGTCGAGCGACTTGAAGCGGCTCATGGCGATCGAGTCGGCGTCATCGGCGAGCAGATGGGCCAGCCGGAGGTCGTCGGTCAGGCCGCGGTGGAGCGCATCGTTAGGCCCTGTTCTCGCGGTGTCGGGGACGGGCATGTGCCTACGCTACTGGCCGGAGCCCAGCATCCGGCGAAAAGACTCAAGGCGGGAGGGGGAGAGATCGCCGTTCGCGACAGCGGTGTCCAGGGCGCACTCCGGAGCTGTCTCATCATGTCGGCAACCCCGTGGGCAATTTTCGGTGATGGCCCTCAGGTCATCGAAGGCGGCGATGATCCGGTCACGGCTGACGTGGCTGAGGCCGAAGGACCGTACGCCGGGAGTATCGATAACCCAGGAGTCGGTTGAGTCCGGCAGTCGGAGCGCGATGGCCGAGGAGGAGATGTGCCGGCCCCGCCCGGTGACCACGTTCACCGCACCAATCGCGCGATCGGCGCCAGGGATCAAGGCGTTGACGAGAGTGGACTTCCCGACCCCGGAGTGGCCGACGAAAACGCTACGGTGCGCACGCAGCCTCGCGCGCAACGGGTCGAGGTCGGCGCCGGGCGAGACCACCTCCACCAGGACACCGAGCGGCTCGTACTGTGCGACGAGTCCATCGGGTGGCGCAAGATCGGCCTTGGTGAGGACAAGCAGCGGCTGGATGCCGGCGTCGTAGCCAGCAACCAGGATGCGGTCGATCATCCCGGTACGCGGCGGGGGATCCGCGAGCGCAGTGACGATGACGAGCTGGTCGGCGTTCGCCACGATGGGGCGTTCGTACGGGTCGTCGTCATCGGCCGTGCGGCGCAATACCGTCTCGCGCTCCTCGACCTGGACGATGCGCGCCAGCGTGCCTTCCCCGCCGGACGTGTCACCAACCACGCGAACGCGGTCGCCAACGATCACGCCCTTCCGGCCGAGTTGACGCGCCTTGGTGGCGGTCACGTCCCGATCAAAGATCAGAACGCGGAAGCGACCCCGATCGACCGTGATGACCATGCCGATCTCGGCATCGGTGTAGTCGGGTCGGTCCTTGGTACGCGGCCTGGTGCGACGACGCGGACGGTCGAACGCTTCGTGCTCGTCGCGCCGTAGGCCGCCGTAGGTCACTGCCGGATCGCCTCGCCCGCTGACGCCTCCACGGAGTCGTCGATCATCGTCGTCCAGAGGTGCTCGAACTCCGGCATGGTCTTGCCGGTGCAGCCGATGTCGTCCAGCACGATCTCAGGAACTACCAGGCCTAGCAGCGCTCCGGCCTGCGCCATCCGATGATCGGCGTAGGTGTGCCACAGATCGCCACCGAGCAGCCGCGGGTGGATGGTCAGCCCGTACTCGGTCTGGCTCACGTGACTGCCGAGCCGATCCAGCTCGGTCTCCAGCGCAGCGAGCCGATCGGTCTCGTGGCCGCGGATGTGCGAGATGCCTCTGAGGTGGCTGGTGCCATCGGCGAGGGCAGCGACCGCCGCGACCACCGGGGTAAGCTCCGCGGCATCGCTCAGATCAAGATCAACTCCGCGGAGATGATCGGTTCCGTGCATCCGAAGGCTGCCGCCTTCGAGGGTCACATTGGCACCAAAGCGCTGCAGGATTTCGCGGATCGCATCGCCGGGCTGGATCGTGTTGCTCGGCCAGTTGGGCACGGTGACGGTTCCGCCGGTTATTGCCGCTGCGGCGAGAAATGGTGCCGCATTGGACAAGTCCGGCTCAATCGCCACGTCAAGCGGTTGAATGGCGCCGGGAGAAACGACCCAGCGGTCCGGCGTTGTGTCGTCGATGTCGACCCCTCGTGCACGCAGCATCGCCAGGGTCATTTGAACATGAGGACGCGAGGGAATTTCGTTCCCGATGTGCTGGATGTCGATGCCGTCGGCGTATCGGGCGCCGGCAATAAGCAGGCCGCTCAGGAACTGGCTTGATGCCGACGCGTTGACAGTCACCTCGCCGCCTGGGAGCTGCGGGTTGCCGGTGAGATTGAACGGAAGCGAGTAGCCGTTGCCGTCGACCTTGGCGCCAAGGAGCTTGAGCGCACCCAGCAGTGGGGCCATCGGCCGCGCGTACGCCTGCTTGTCGCCGTCGAATCGCACAGTGCCGTCGGCCAGCGCTGCGATCGGAGGAACGAAGCGCATCACCGTTCCGGCAAGACCGCAGTCGATAGTGCCACCAGCGACAAACGCCTGAGGCGGGGTAATCTGCCATTGGTCGTTGTTTTCGACGATGTCCACGCCGAGGGTGCGCAGAGCGTCCCGCATCAGCTGCGTATCACGCGCTTCCAGACCGCCGCTGATCACCGACGGTCCACTGGCCAGCGCAGCCAGGATGAGTGCCCTGTTCGTCTCGGACTTGGAGCCGGGAACGACCACTGTCGCCGTAATCGGTGCAGGCGCCTCCGGCGCGGCCCATTGTCGCAGTCCAGACATCCTCAGATCCTAGGCACCTCATCCACCTACCACCGACTTGTCAGAATCTGAGCACCAAATATGGTGCTCAGATTCTGACAAGTCGCTGGTAGGGGAGTCAGTTTTCGCCAAGGTGGACGTTCGCGCCGACCTTCTTGACCTTCTTGGCTACGACCTTGGCCTGCTTACGCGCTTCCTTCTTGGCCTTCTTGGCTGCCTTGGCTGCCGCCTCTTGGGCTTCCTCAGCCTGCTTCGCTGCCAGCGCCTTCGCCTCTTTCAGCTGCCTCGCTGCCTGCTTGCGCACCTTGCGTGAGGATTTGGCGAGGGCCTCAACCAGTGCCGCACCGCCTGCTACTGCGGTGTCAGCCAGCTCGCTGGCACTCCCGGCCGCCTTGCTAGTGCTTTTGGTCAGCTTCTTGGTCGCCTTCCGGGCGTCCTTGGCCAACGTCTCTCCGCCCTTCTGGGCGCGCCAGGTCAGACTCGGCTTTCCCTCGGTATCTTGAGCAGCCAGAAGCACCCCACCGAGCAGGCTCACATTCTTCAGGAAGTGGGTCCGGTCCTGCGCGCGCTCCTCCGGGTCTTGCACCGTCCAGAAGGGGTGTTTGGCGATGGTGCTCGGAATGAGTGAGCCGGCCAGCAACATCGCGCCGAGACGGCGGCCCTTGCCAGTCGCGAGCGCGGCGCCGCCCAGCACCTGAGCGATGCCGTTGATGCGCACCAGGGTGACCGTGCTTTCCGGCACGTAGCCAGCCACCTGCTCCGGCGTGTACTGCTTGACGAGGGGTACGACACGATCCACAAGCGGCTCGGCCGCCGGGACGAGCGCTTGAGGATCACGGATTGCCTTGATCCCCGACGAGACGAAGTAAGAGGCGAGCATGGTCCGAGAAACAGCGCGTAGCAACGTCATAGGTTATTCCTACCGTGACTGCCCCTCCGCGCCCAACACGGGTGCCCGGTTTTTGGCTACGCGTCGAAGCGCCCACTCACCCAGGAATTGGTCAGTGCCCGCAGATACGCTCGAATCCATGTGCGGACGCTATGCAACCTCGGCCAGCCCGCAGGACCTGATGGAGGAGTTCGAGGTCGACGACTTGTTCGATAGCCTGCCAGGCCCCGATTACAACGTGGCTCCAACTGTCGCGGTGCCGGCCATTTTCGAGCGGCGCGTCAAGGGCACCGGCGAGATTCGGCGTCGGCTGGCTCCATTGATCTGGGGACTGGTTCCGTCCTGGGCCAAAGCTGCCTCGATCGGCTCGCGGATGATCAATGCTCGACTCGAGACTGTGGCAGAGAAGCCTGCCTTCCGGCGCGCTTTTAGCGCTCGCCGATGCCTGTTGCCGGCGGACGGCTTCTATGAGTGGTATGCCGCCGAGTCGCCGGGCGGTTCGTCCACCGGCCGCGGCGCAGGCAAGACCAGAAAGCAGCCGTTCTTCATCCATCGAGCAGACGGCGGACGGTTGGTGATGGCCGGCATCTACGAGATCTGGCGGGACCCGCACAAAGATCCCACCGACGACTCGGCCTGGCTGCGCACCTGTTCAGTGATCACCACCCAGGCGACCGACGCGGCCGGGCACATCCATGATCGAATGCCGATGGTGATCACCCGCGAGGCCATCGACGCCTGGCTGGATCCCACGATCACCAATCCGAAGCGTGCGCTGGAGCTTCTTGCGGTCACCGAGGCGGCTGCCCTCGAGGCGTACGCGGTCTCCACCGAGGTCAACAGCGTGGAGAACAACAATCCCTCGCTCGTCGAGCCGCTCGCCGCGGAGCCGGGGCCAACGCCTGATCAAGAAACGCTGATCTGATCATGACCTCGACGGTCATGGTGGAGACCCCGCGAGGGCCCGGCAGGTTGTTCGTCGATCCTGCTGAGCAGCCGAATTCGATCCTCGTGCTCGGCCATGGCGCCGGCGGCGGCATCGGCGCCGTTGATCTTGAACTGCTGGCTCAACGCTTGCCTGCAGCCGGCACGACCGTGGTGCGGTTCGAACAGCCGTGGCGTACCGCAGGGCGCAAGGTGGGCGCGCCACCGCCCAAGCTGGACGAGGCCTGGTGTGCCGCGCTGGACTGGCTGATCGGTCAGCAGTGGGCCCAACATCAACTCCTGGTGGGCGGTAGGAGTGCCGGCGCTCGAGTGGCCTGCCGGACGGCGTCGCGCACAAATCCGGCGGCCATTGTGTGCCTGGCATTCCCGCTGCATCTTCCGGGTCGGCCCGAAAAGTCCCGGGTGTCAGAGCTGTTGGCACCCGCCGCCCCCAGACTCGTCTTGCAAGGCAGCAAGGACAGCTTCGGTACTCCGGAAGAGATCTGCGCGGCAATCGGCGATGTGCCAGGTATCTCGGTGGTCGCCTTGCCCGGAGCCGACCACGGTTTCCGGATCGTCGGGGCGCGATCCGCGGCGAGCGATCGACAACAGACCGCAAAATCCTCACCGCTCAGCCCAGCCGACCTCCGCACGACTGTTGTCGCCGAAGTCAGCAGATTCATCCGGGCTATAGCGGGAATATCGACATCATGACCGCGTTGCACATCACATGCCCCTACTGGTGGATGGCTGGGCCGAGCAGTCGATGCTGCGCACCTCGCCACTACTCTCGTACGTGATGAGCATGCCAAGCGGCTCGAAGGCCTCCGGCGCCAGCGCGCCCAATAACGAATCCGATCACGCGGAGTCGACGGATGAGCGACATGCGCGATTCGAGAAAGACGCATTGCAATACCTCGACCAGCTCTACGCCGGTGCACTGCGGATGACCCGTAACCCGGCCGACGCTGAGGACATCGTGCAGGAGACCTATGCCAAGGCGTACGCGTCCTTCCACCAATTCACCCCGGGCACGAACCTGAAGGCCTGGCTCTATCGGATTCTCACTAACACCTACATCAACTCCTACCGGAAGAAGCAGCGCGAGCCCCAGCTCTCCGACGGAGAGAACGTGGAGGACTGGCAGCTGGCCAGGGCCGAGTCGCACACCTCCAGTGGTCTGAAGTCGGCGGAGATGGTGGCGCTGGAGAACCTGCCGGATTCTGACGTGAAGGAAGCTCTCCAGCAGCTGGCTCCTGACTTCCGCCTGGCTGTCTACCTGGCCGATGTGGAAGGATTTTCTTACAAGGAGATCGCCGAAATCATGGGTACTCCAATCGGAACCGTGATGTCGCGGCTCAACCGCGGCAGGACGCAGCTCCGGAACCTGTTAGCCGATTACGCCCGGGAACGAGGCGTGAAACGACCGGAGGCGAGCAGGACATGAACGCCGATCGACCGGGCGAAGCATCGTTCGATGACTGCGAGCACGTGCTCGAGCGGGTCTATGAGTTCTTGGACAACGAGATCGACGCTGCCAGCAGCGACGCCATCCGCCGGCACCTCGCGATGTGTGAGCCCTGCCTCGACAAGTTCGATGTCGAGGAGGCCGTCAAGTCGCTGGTTCATCGGCGCTGTGGAGGCGATGTCGCACCGAGCCACCTCCGCACGAAGATCGTGACCCAGCTGACAGTGATTCGCAGAACGCTCTGAACAACAAGCCAACAAACCCCACGGGAGCTTCCCGCGGGGTTTGACTCTTTCTAGCGCCTTCAGCCGTCAGGCGTTGGGGCGCTTGCCATGGTTGGCGCTCTTCTTTCTACGGGCGCGCCGCTTGCGGGCACTCTTAGCCATTTGAGCCTCCCAATCTGATGTGATTGCTCGCGCAATCGCGCTGACAATCCCCTGTCTTCCTCCGTCGCGCGCCGACGAAAAGCGTGTCGGCTCGCTCGTTCGTCCAGACAGGGGCGCGCGCGATTTTCCGACGCTCGCAATCAGCCGACAATTCTGCCACAACCCGACTGACGTTTGACCCAGCCGTAGATTTGCGACATGCCGTCGATGTCGGAGATCATCTCCGAGCACACTGACCTCTCCGAGGCTGACCATCACTGGCTGAAGCTGCTGGTCTCGGAGTGGCAGTTGCTCGCCGATCTGAGCTTCTCCGACTTGGTGTTGTGGGTGCTCGACCGCGATCCCAACGTTTTCTGGGCGGCCGGCCAGATCCGGCCATTCACCGGCGCGACCTCGCTGTTCGACGATGTCGTCGGCGACCTCATCGCGTATTCACCGGAGCATCTGGTCTCGGAGGCCTTCCTCAGCGGCAAGATCGTTCAAACCAGCGAGCGCAAGCTGCAAGCCGGACTGCCTGTCGATACCCATGCCATCCCGGTCAAGGTCGGCGAACGAGTGATCGCTGTCGTCGAGCAGCACACCAGTCAGCTAGGCGTACGGGGCGCGCCGAGCTCATTGGAGAAGGCCTATCTGGAGGCCGGAGCGGAGCTGGCCAGGATGATCACGGTTGGTGCCTTTCCGATTCCCAGCGATGCCACGCACCTGGCGTTCAGCCCGCGGGTCGGGGACGGGTTCATCCGCCTTGACCCAGCCGGAGATGTCACCTACGCCAGCCCGAACGCCGTGAGTGCCTATCGCCGGCTTGGGCTGCGAGGCGATCTCGTCGGTGAGCATCTGGCGAGCTTGACAGCGGAGCGACTACCTACCGGCCCAGGCCCAGTGGATGACTCCGTGCAGTCGGTGCTGTCGGGCCGCACGGCACGTAGAACCGAGCTGGTATCCGGCGAGGCGCACCTGATGGTCCGGGTATTGCCGCTGGTGGACGGCCGCGAGCGGCTCGGCAGCATCGTGCTCTGCCGCGACGTGAGCGACCTGCGGAGCAAGGAGCGCGAGCTGGTGACCAAGGACGCCACCATTCGCGAGATCCATCACCGGGTCAAGAACAACTTGCAGACTGTCGCGGCGCTGCTGCGCATGCAGGCCCGCCGGATCGAGTCCCCAGAGGCCAGCGTGGCGCTGACGGACGCGATGTCTCGGGTCGCATCAATCGCCGTCGTCCACGAAACGCTGTCCCAGGCGTTCGATGAGATCGTTGAGTTCGACCGGGTGGCTGACGAGCTGCTCCGGATGGTCGGCGATGTGGCCGCCTCGTGGGGTGGGGTTTCTGCGATCCGTGAGGGCAGCTTTGGTCTGCTGTCAGCAGAGGTTGCCACGAGCCTGGCGATGGTCATTAGCGAGCTCTGCCAAAACGCCGTCGAGCACGGCCTCGCGCAGAATTCAGGCGAGGTTCGGGTGGTCCCGAGCCGTCAGAATGCGCGACTCCGAGTTGAGATTAGCGACAACGGGCGCGGGCTGCCGGTGGGATTTGATTGGCGTAAGTCGCGGAGCCTGGGACTCTCGATTGTGAACACACTCGTGGCGGAGATGGAGGGCTCTTTCGAGCTCGGGTCGCGGCCCGCGGGCCCGGGAACACAAGCCGTTGTGGAAATTCCCCTCTGATCGATCCGTACGAGAGCCCGGACCCGACCTACCGGCTGTCCGATATCGCTCCTGCGCCGCTCCGCGGAAGTCCTTGACACCCCATTAGGCGGTCAATAGAAAGGCGCGGGGACGTTGCCCTTGTCCCATTCAAAAAGGCTCGGGGACGTTGCGCTATTCCTGCAGGCAAGCTCAGGGACGTGCGAGTTCGGCCCCACGCAGCTAGCCCAAAAAAGGGCCTGTGAATCGATCTGGCATTGGACGCTCACCTCACAAGACACTGCTCCGACGAACGTCGCTGGTCGCGGCCGCTACGCTCGTTGGCGCCCTCACCTGGACCGTGCCCGCGGCTCAGGGGGCGCCTGAGAAGCGGCCGACTCCGGTCGACGAGCCTGGCGTCACGGCCAATCTCTGGGAGTGGAACTGGAAGTCCATCGGACAGGAGTGCTCAACGCTTGCGGACGCCGGCAACACCGGTGTACAGGTTGCGCCGCCGCAGAACTCGCTCAAGCGCACCGGGCTAGGGAATGGCAGCGACACCATCCTGCATCCCTTGGTGGGAGATCTACCAGCCAGTTACCTACGACCTGACGAGCCGGATGGGCAATGAAGATCAGTTCAAGAGGATGGTCCGCAAGTGCCGCGAGGCTGGCGTCAAGGTCTACGTCGACGCCCTGATCAACCACATGACGGGGCAGGGCAACACTTCCTACGGTGGCGTTGACTACAAGCCGTACAACTATCCCGACTACGGCCCCAACGACTTCCACTTCAAGACTGGCGAGTGCCCGTCAAGTGACGGCGGGATCCAGGACTTCAACAACAAGCTGCAAGTCTTCAAGTGCAATCTGGTCGGCCTGGAGGATCTGAGGACCGAGACCGATAAGGTCCAAGGTCAGCTCGCTGCCTACCTGAACAAGCTGATCGGCTATGGCGTATCCGGGTTCCGGGTCGACGCGGCTAAGCACGTTGGTCAAGACGACCTGGACGCCATCTACTCTCGACTGCACAAGACCAAGGACGGCGTCAAACCGTACTGGGCCCTGGAGGTCTTCGGGGGTGGTCCTGGCATTCTCTCGCCCGAGGCCTTCACCAGGTCAGGAGACGTGCTCGGCCTCGACGCGGCCAAGCAAATTCAGGCTGCGTTCAAGAGCTACCAGGGCAGCGGCAACACTGGCAGTCTCGCCACTCTTGACGTGTTCGGTAAAGGCTCAGGACTGACATCCAGCAGGAAGACCATGTCGTTCGTGACGAACCATGACACCGACCGCAATGCGGGCGAATACCTGGGGCACAAGGACGGCTCAACCTTCATTTTGGCGAATGAGTGGCTGCTCGCGTCGGGTTATGGATCCCCTCAAGTCTTTTCAAGCTTCGAATGGGAGACCCGCGACGACTCACCACCAGCTAATAAGAATGGGCGCATCACCGACGCTGAATGCACCTCAGGCGCCTGGACCTGCGACCATCGCAACCGCGGCATCGTAGCGATGGTTAAGTGGCACAACTATGTGGGCAACGCCAAGCGTGCAAACTTTTACACCGACGACGCCAATGTGGTCGCGTTCAGCAAGGACAGCGAGGGCTGGGCGGCGTTCAACAACGGGACTTCGGCAAAGGAGATCCGCGTACAGACCGGCCTGCCAAGAGGCACCTATTGTGACGTGATCCATGACACGAACCCAGGCAGTCCCTGCGCCCGGCCGACCGTCGTAGTGAACAGCACCGGGCTGGCCACCGTCACTGTTGGTGCGAAGGACGCAGTGGTCGCGGTCGGTTACGTCTCCAGTCAGCACTCCCACATCACGACAGCGGCATCCGAGAGCGCGTCGTTGTCAGCTTCTCTGAGATGCGAGGCGCGGAATGTCCCCGCGCGTCAGCATGCGAAACGCCGGAGGGATCTCCTCCGGCGTTTGTGGTGCTGGACGAACTTCTGAACTATGCGGTGCGGATGCGCGCTCGTGCGGCGCGGCGCTTCAACGCTCGCCGCTCATCTTCGCTGAGACCGCCCCAGACACCATGATCCTGACCAGCTTCCAGCGCCCATTGCAGGCATGCGTCCCTGACCTCGCATCGCCGGCAGACTTGCTTGGCCTCTTCTATCTGGAGAAGGGCTGGGCCGGTATTTCCGATCGGGAAGAACAGCTCAGGGTCCTCATCCAGGCAGGCGGCCCGGTGGCGCCAATCCATGGCGTTACACTCCTAACTGATTGCTCTGGGTCCCTGGCGTAGGACCCCGCAGGACGGGGAAGCCACGAGTCCTCTACACTGAGCCTTGACCCGCGCTCCCCAAGACTTTCAAGTATTGACAGGCAATACAAGAGTTTCGAGCGTTCGGTGCCTCACATTTCGGTCCTGTTACGGTCCTTGCTGTCTCTTCAACCGGTTGTACCCGCTCCTATCGCCTCAAAACACATCCCATGACAGGTGCACGGCCTTCAGGGCGACGGCCCTTCACGATTGTCATCGCGGCCGTGTTGCTGGCGTTTGAGGCATTAATCGGACTTGGGTACGCAGCGCTCGAGCTCGGCCAGGTCTGGATGACCCGAGCTGCTGTCGGGGTTGGGGTAGCGATCCTGATGGCCGGCTTCGGCCTCTTGCTCCTCGCTGTATCACGAGGCGTGTTCCGGGGTAAGCGTTGGAGCAGGGGACCGGCGGTTGCGACACAGCTGATCTTGTTGCCGATTGCGTGGAGCTTCAAAGGCGGCAGCACCACCTGGGTCACCGTCGTGCTGGCCGCACTTGCAATCGCTGTATTGGTTGGTGTGCTCCACCCGCGCTCGACGGCCGTCTTCGTGCCTCCGGCGGCCAACAGAGGGCAACGGTAAGGGTCGGCCGCTGGTGGCTGCGCGCTCGACGGGCTCAGGGCAGATGCGGGCTAAGCCCGTCGAAGCCCTTCCTAGGCCTCAGCCTCCGCTTCCTAGGCCTCAGCCTCCGCTTTCCAAGGCCTCAGCCTCCGCGAGGATCCTGGCCAGCTCGGCCTCGTGCTCGGCCTCCGTCTCGGCCTCGTGCTTGACGCGGCGGAGGAATGACTTGGTGCGCTCCTCCTGGGGATTGAGCAGCACCTCGTTGGGCGGGCCCTGCTCGACGACCACACCTTGATCCATGAACACGACGCGGTCGGCAACTTCACGTGCGAAGGCCATCTCGTGGGTGACCACGATCATGGTCGTTCCCTCCTCGGCGAGGTTGCGCATGACCCCAAGAACCTCGCCCACCAGCTCTGGGTCGAGGGCCGATGTGGGTTCATCAAAGAGCAGCAGTTCCGGCTTCATGGCCAGGGCACGCGCGATCGCCACCCGCTGCTGCTGCCCGCCGGAGAGCTGCGAGGGATAGTACCTGGCCCGATCTGCGAGGCCGACCATGTCAAGCAGCTCCAAGGCCTCCTTCGTGATATCCGCCTTAGGTCGCCGCTTGACCTTGACCGGCGCTTCCATCACATTTCCAAGGGCGGTCATGTGCGGGAAGAGGTTGAAGCGCTGGAAGACCATGCCAATCCGCGCCCGCTGCCGTGCGATGTCCTTGTCTTTACGCACGTGCAGTTTGCCCTTGCGGTCCTCGAACCCGATGAGCTCCCCGCCAACCGAGATCCGGCCACCCGTCAGAGTCTCCATCTGGTTGATCAGACGCAGGAAGGTGGTCTTGCCCGACCCGCTGGGGCCGAGCAAGCACACGACTTCTTTGGCGTCAACGGTCATGTCAATGCCTTTCAGCACCTCATTGCTGCCGAACGCCTTGGTGACATTGACCGCGAGTACGAGATGCTCGGTGTCCGTCGCCGTGGTCGTCATTTCGCTGCTCCGATCGCTAGGCCCTTGGCCGCCTCCTCTTTGTCCGCGCTCACCTGGACGCCGAAGCCGCGTCCGAAGTGCCGCTCCAGGTACGCCTGGCCGACCATCAGGACGCTGGAGGCGATCAGGTAGTACAGCGTGGCCGCCACCAAGATCGGAAAGACTTGGAAGGTCCGATTGCCGATGGCCTGAAGCTGGAAGAAGAGCTCGGTGCCAACCGGAATGCCGATGAGCAACGAGGTGTCCTTGAGCATGGCGATCGTCTCATTGCCGGTCGGCGGCACGATTACGCGCATGGCCTGAGGAAGCACGATCCGACGCATGGCCATGCCGCGGCTCATGCCGAGCGCCTGGGCGGCTTCCATCTGGCCCTTGTCAACACTCAGAATTCCCGCGCGTGCGATCTCGGCCATATAGGCAGCCTCTGACACACCTAGACCGATCACGCCGCCGGCGAGGCCGACGAAGATCGCATTGGCATCGAAGGGTCCGATGCGCCAGTCACCGCTTAGACCGAGCCATTCGATGATCTTCCAGTCGAAAGGCACACCAAGAGCGATGCCTTCTGCGAAGAGGAGTCCAAGCTGGCCCATGATGATGAGTAGCACATACCGAGGGATGGCGCGGAAGAACCAGGTGTACAACCACGAAACACCCTTGAGAATGGGGTTGTCCGACAGCCGCATGACCGCCAAGATCACCCCCAAGGTGACGCCGAAAACCATCGCCAGGATCGTGACGAGGATGGTGCCCTTCCAGAAGCCCTCGATCACCGGGTTCTGGACCATCGCCTCAAGGACAAACGGCCAGTTGAACGCCGGGTTGAAGATCAACATGTTGAGGAACATGACTGCCAGCACGGCGATCACTGCGATGGCGACCCAGCGAGCCGGGTGGCGAACCGGTGTTGCGTGTATCAGCCCGGGGCGGTCATCGCTGACCGCCGGCCGGGCTTCCGTTGTGGTTGTCATGACGTCGGGTTTACGGTGAAGTCGGAGATGGCGCCCTGCTGGACACCCCACTTCTCAAGCGCAGCCTTGTAGGCGCCCTCTTGCTCCAGCTGCTTCAGCGCTTCCACGATTGCCTGACCGAACTCGGTCTCGCCCTTGGGTAGCACATAGCCGTATGGCGCCGCGTCGTAGATGTCACCCAGCGCCTCAAGCTTGCCGCCGGTTTGCAACACCGCGTACGCCACGACGGGCGAGTCGGCCAGCATGGCGTCCGCCTTGCCAGTTACCACCGCGCTTGTGGCCTGGGCCTGGCTGTCATAAGACAGGACGTTGATCTTGTTACTGCCGCACTTCTTCTGCCGAGTCGAAAGGTCCGGATTCTCCTGCACCGTTCCGGTCTGCACGGCAATGTTCTTACCGCAGGCATTATCAGGGTCGACGCCCTTGGGGTTGCCCTTCTGGGTAGCCCATTGAGTACCGGCGTTGAAGTACTTGACCATATCGACCTGCTTCAAGCGATCCGGGTTGATCGTGAACGATGAGATGCCCATGTCGTACTTCTTGCCGTTGACACCAGTGATGATGCTGCCGAACTTCGAGGGCTGCCACTCGGTCTTGACGCCGAACTTGGCGGCGACCTGGTTGAAGAGATCGACGTCAAAGCCCTCGACTGTCTTGCCGTCGGCGGCCAGGAACTCGCTGGGTGCGTACGTCGGGTCGGTGCCGATCTTGATCACTCCCGCGCTCTTGATGCTCTCGGGCAATTTGCTCGCAAGGTCCACGTTTTGGCTGACCGAGACCGAGGGAGCACTAGCGCCGCCGCCAGGCTCCCCGCTCAACGAGCTCGAGCCACATGCGCTCAAAGCCAATGCGGCGACCGAGGCTGCAACGACCCCGAGCTTGATCCGGACATTCATGTGTGCTGCTCCCTTCCAATCCAGGTCCTGCTTAACCTGGCCTGATTGCGCGTGTTCACCGCTCTTGTCAGCGGCGGAATGGGTCCTGAAGACAGTGTGAATCCTCGCATGCGATGGGGAAGTTTGATCGATGGCGGGGGGTTTGGAATCCGATCGAAACGATTTGAAGGCCGCTCACTGCAGGCGCTGAGCGCCCGCTGATGGAGCCGCCGTGAAGTGCGCTGGAGGGCCGTATCCGGCGGCTGCGAACTTCCGAGCGATCTCGTCTGCGACCCGCTTCGCTTCCCCGGCCGAGACCAGGGCAATGATGCAGCCCCCGAAGCCGCCTCCGGTCATTCGAGCGCCGAGCGCTCCCGAGGCGCGGGCCGTCTCAACAGCGAGATCAACTTGCGGCACCGTGATCTCAAAGTCGTCCCGCATCGAGGCATGTGAGGCGTCGAGGAGGGGCGCCAGATCGGTGATGCGGCCCGCTCGCAGCACCTCGACGGCCTCCAGGACGCGAGCGTTCTCGCTGACTACATGGCGTACCCGGTGCTGGATGACCGGATCAGAAAGCTGCTCCAGCGCGGCGTCCAAGTTGGTGACGTCCCGCAACGCCGCCACCCCGAGGAGCCGTGCGGCCTCTTCACAGCTGGCCTGGCGGGCAGCGTATTCACTGTCGACAAGCGCATGTGGTGTCTTGGTGTCCAGAACCAGGATTTCCACGCCGGCGCTGGTCGTGTCGAATCGAACCTGCTCGGCTTCAGCGGTTCGGCAGTCGAAGAACAGCGCGTGGCCCAGGGTGCACAGGGTGGACGCGGCTTGGTCCATCAAGCCGGTCGGGGCGCCCACGAAGGCGTTCTCGGCGCGCCTCGCGAGCTTGGCACGCTCCAGCCCGGCGATGTCGAGATCGTTGAGATCGGCCAGCGCAGTGAGCACGGCGCACTCCAATGCCGCCGATGACGATAGACCCGCGCCTACGGGAACGTCAGATGAAAGTACGAGGTCAGCTCCGCCAATTCCGTATCCGGCTTCCTTGAGAGCCCACACCACGCCGGCGACATACGCCTGCCAGCCGGTCATGCCTGGTTGCAGGTCGGCACCCTGAAATGTCGCGGTCGAGTGATTGTTGAGCGACGTGACGCTCCAGGTGCCATCGTGCCCAATAGCGGCGGCGATCAATACCCGCTGTGCGAGGGCGAACGGCATGACATAGCCGTCGTTGTAGTCGGTGTGTTCGCCGATCAGGTTGACCCGACCAGGCGCCGCCCAGACTCCCGCTGGCTGCCGCTGAGTCCGAGCACGGAAGGCCTCGACCAGGGTGGCGGCGTCATTGCTCACGCGACGCACTGTAGACGCACTGTGTCAGGCGAGGCCACCTGACGATGTCAAGCCCCGGTCCGCGCTCATAGGGTGAAGGGCATGATGGCGGCCTATGCGGTCCGGGCGGATGCGGATGCGCCCTTGAACGCCTTGGTCGTAGGCGAAATTGAGCCCCCGGGAGTGCCGTCCGGCTGGGTCCGGGTGCGGGTCAAGGCTGCTGCTCTCAATCACCACGACGTTTGGTCACTGCGCGGCGTGGGGCTTGCGGCCGACCGGCTCCCCATGATCCTTGGCTGTGACGCTGCTGGTGTCACCGAAGATCGTCGGGAGGTCATCGTGCACGCGGTGATCAATGCCTCGGACTTCGTTGGCTCCGATGCCACCTACGATCCCAAACGGTCACTGCTCTCGGAGCGCTATCCCGGCACGTTTGCGACGCAGGTGTGGGTGCCGCCGGCCAATCTGGTGGACAAGCCGCCTGAGTTGAGCTTTGCCGAAGCGGCCTGCCTGCCGACGGCCTGGCTGACGGCGTACCGGATGCTCTTCAGCCAGTCGGGAGCCAGGCCCGGCGATACCGTACTGATCCAGGGCGCCGGCGGGGGAGTGGCCACAGCACTGACGGCGCTCGGCAGGAATGCCGGGATGCGCATCTGGGTCACCTCGCGTGACGAGGCGCGGGGTGCCCGAGCGGTCACCATCGGAGCGCACCAGGCCTTTCCGATCGGCGCGCGGCTCCCGGAGCGGGTGGATGCGGTGATGGAGACTGTCGGTGCTGCCACCTGGTCACATTCGATCAATGCACTGAAACCGGGCGGCACGCTGGTGATCTGTGGCACGACGTCCGGCGATAATCCGGCCAAGGCCGAGTTGACGAAGATCTTTTTCAAACCGCTTCGAGTGCACGGCTCGACGATGGGCACCCGAGATGAGTTGATCGCCTTGACCAAGATGCTGGTCAGCACCGGCATACGGCCGTACATCGACCGCGTCCTGCCGCTAGCGGATGCCGCCGCGGGATTTGCGGCAATGATCGACGGTGATCATTTCGGCAAGATCATCTTCGAGCCATGAGCCGCAGTGCCGATCACATAGTTCTTCGGCCGCTGACCTCGGCCGACGTCGAGTCGGCCGCCCGCTGTCAGCTCGCGTGCTGGCAAGAGGCGTACTTAGGGCTGGTTGACGCCGACCGGCTGGCAGAGATCACGGGTGATCTTGAACGGGCGATCGGCTGGTGGCAGAAGGCGCCTACCTCGGACCGGACCATGATCCTGGCGATGGACGGCGACCTGGTTGCCGGCTTCGCAACTGCCGGTCCTGCGACCGAGCCGGGCGTGGATATCGCTCTTCAGTTGAACGCCATCAATGTCCGCCGGGCCTACTGGGGTACCGGTGTCGGGCAACGGCTGCTGGACGCAGCGATCGGCGATCGCGATGCATTCCTCTGGGTGTTCCGCGACAACCCTCGGGCCCGCGCGTTCTATGTCCGCAACGGCTTCGTACCCGACGGTGCGGAACAGGTCGAGGACTTCTTCGGCCCGCTCGAGATCCACATGATTCGTCAC
>Ga0307317_10000011_pt1 | contig 56402 bp, 56 predicted proteins | sample ER_DNA_357_FD_194498 | JGI IMG/M metagenome (GOLD analysis project Ga0307317, IMG submission 194498) | Bulk soil microbial communities from the East River watershed near Crested Butte, Colorado, United States - ER_DNA_357 | ecosystem: Environmental > Terrestrial > Soil > Floodplain | place...
GCCGGCGTCAAACCAGGTTCTTCCGGGCGAACCGGTAACCCAGCTCGCCCAGCCAGTCGCACCGCCGAGTGTCACTTCCGCGACCGGATGGATCCGTTGTCCGAGTGCGCGGACGAGGTCGTCTTGTAGGACGCGCAGTCCTTTCTTGTCTGCCGCCAGGGGCGGGATCGAGATGTAGTAGTCAGCGCATGGCGACGGGTCGGCGGCGAGGGCTCTCGCGAGCAGGAGCCAGTCATTCGCTGTCCAGAAGACAGCCTCGGCGTGGAGGCGACAGTTGGCGGGCAGCGACTCGTTCCGCCACGCCGAACGGGTCGCATTTGCGAATGCGGTCGCCGTCGGGTGGTTCGATTGGTCGGCCGTTTGACATTCGGCGTCAAGCGCGAGTAGCGGATCAGCCGCATTGCACGCTGGATCTCCGGCCGGTGAGTCGTCCGCGGCCGCCGAGGCCGAGAACGCGAGCAACCAGACGAGCAACGCTGCAATTACTGAGATCTTGTGCATGTGCGTGAACCTCCCGATTTCTCACAAAGTGGTCGCGGCGCACGCTCGCAGGAGCTCGTAATGCGCTGCTAATGCGGAGTGCGACCCTGCACTGAGGTCGGGAGATCTGTGAGTCTTGACGCAGGTACCGTTGCGTCGATCGTCGGAGGCAAGAATCATCGGATCATCCCCGCTCGCTGGGACGGTCCTGAGGTTGCCGGCCCTTAAGCGCGAAGTCAGCGGTTCTGTGACCTTCATTAGAGGCCGCCGCAAGGGCCTCTAACCGATCGCGAGGCCTGCCAGCGCAAATGTTCCCGACCCCGGCGATAACGCGGATCCACCATTCCCCCTCGACGCCGAAGCCGACCCTAAGTCCGATAGTCACATGATTCCGACGCGCTGGCCGGTCAGGGCGTCGACGTAGCCATCAGTCATGCGAACCGCCGGAGCTCCGAGTCGGCGCGCTCTTCAAGCCACGCCTCGACGTCTTCGCGCCGGTAGCGCACGTGCTTTCCGACGCGATAGCCGCGAGGGCCGTTCCGCTTCGCCCGCCAAGTCTGCAAAGTCGCGATCGGTAGCCCGAGGAAGTCAGCAACCTCCTGCGGCGTCATCAGCGGCTCGTCCACCACGCTCTTCACCTCCGCCTCCGGTTTCCGCTCCTGCGTGTTCGAGCCTGTAGGGAAGCCGTCTGTTTCCGACGTACGGGAACCTCGTCTTGGCGATCGCCTCACCGCAAGGCACGCGTCGTCCTAGGGGGGACTTCGCTGAAGGCTCGGCTATGGCTAGCTGACTCAACGTTCCCGCTGCAACCGCGGCGATGAACAGCCCGAAGCGCACGCCTGCATTGTCAACTTCGCCTGACCCGGGCGCAAACGCTGAGTACAGTTCGCTCCCTTCGAGGACCTATGGTCGATCGGCCCACTCTGAAGCCAGGCGGCGGGCGGCTCGCGGCAGACGCGGCGGCCGTACCATCGACGTGATCATCCGCGACCAGTTCTCGGCCGACGAGGGAGTGCGTTTCCTCGCCCAGGCCGGTGAGGCGCTCGCCGGCTCGCTCGACTGGGAGGACACGCTCGTCCAGGTCTCGCGGCTCGTCGTGCCTGCCCTGGCGGACTGGTGCATCGTCGACGTGCTCGACGACGACGGGGTCACGATCAAGCAGGTCGCGGTCTCGGCGGCCGACCCGCACAAGGAGGACGTCCTGCGTGAGATGCGGCTGCTCTACCCGCCGACGCTCGACTCGCCGCAGCCGGCCGCGCGGACGCTGCGCTCCGGCGAGCCGGTGCTCTTCGCCGAGTTCGACACCGCCGCGCTCGAGGCCACGACGCGTGACCGGCGCCATTACGAGCTGATCTCGCAGCTCGACCCCAAGTCCGTACTGGCGGTACCGCTCGTGGCTCGCGCACGCACCATCGGCGCGCTGACGCTGGCGACCTCCGAGTCGGACCGTCGCTACGGGCCCGACGAGATCGCGATCGCCACCGGGCTCGCGAGCCGCGCGGCGCTCGCGGTCGACAACGCCGTGTTGTTCGCGCGCGAGCGCGAGGCCAGGGCGATCGCCGAGGAGGCCGTCAGCCGCCTGCGCGACCTCGAGGTGATCTCCGAGGCGGCCTTTACCCACCTCGACCTCGACCGCCTGCTCGAGAACCTGCTCGACGGCATCCGCAAGGTGATGCGCACCGACACCGCGGTCGCACTCCTGCTCGAGGAGACGGGCGCGGAGCTGGTGGCCTCGTGGGCGAGAGGCCTCGAGGAGGAGGTCGAGGCCGGCGTTCGCATTCCGGTCGGGAAGGGCTTCGCCGGTCGCGTCGCGGCGACTCGGGCGCCGGTGTTCATCCCGGACGTCGAGCGTGCGGAGCTCGTCAACCCGCTGCTCATCAAGCGCGGCCTCAAGTCGCTGCTCGGCGTCCCGTTGCTCGTCGAAGGCCGGCTCCTCGGCGTGCTGCACGTGGGCTCGCTCAGGCCACGCGTGTTCATGAAGGACGACGAGCGCACGCTGCAGCTGCTCGCCGACCGCGTCGCCCTGGCGATCGACCAGTCACGGCTCTACGAGCGCGAGCGGGCCGCCAGCCGCCGGCTCGAGTTCCTCTCCGAGGCGAGCGAGCTGCTCGGCTCGACGCTCGACTCGACCGCCGCGCTGCAGCGCCTGACCGCGCTGGCCGTCCCGTACCTCGGCGACTGGTGCGTCGTCGACATGATCCAGCCGGACAACAGCCTCCAGCGCGTGGCGGTCGCCCATGCCGATCCAGAGCTGAGCGCCGCAGGGTTCGAGTTCCAGGAGCGCTTCCCGCCCGATCCCGAGTCGCCGCACGGCCCCGCGCACGTGATCCGCACTGGCCGCGCGGAGCTGATTCCAGCAGTCACGGACGAGCACCTGCGCGCGGCCAGTAGGGGCGACGAGGAGCTCCTGCACGCGCTGCGCGAGATCGAGATGACGTCACTGATGTGTGCGCCGTTGCTTGCCCGCGGCCGCGTGCTCGGCGCGATCACCCTCCTCTCCGATCGGCCCGACCGACTCTTCGACGAGGAGGATCTCGTCACCACCGAGGAGCTGGCGCGGCGCGCGGCAGTGGCGGTCGACAACGCGCTGCTCTTCGACGCGGCCGAGCGGCGGGCCGACGCGGCGCGCGTGCTCGAGCACATCGCCGACGGCGTCTTCCTGCTCGACGCCGACGGCGTCATTCGCCTCTGGAACCGCGCGGCCGAAACCGTCACAAACCTGCTCGCGGCAGACGTGGTGGGGCGTCCGGCCGCTGAGGCGATACCCGGGTGGACAGCGATCGCGGATCGCGTCCCCGTCGCGGCCGCTCCTGTTGCGCGCGCGGCCGAGACGCTCCCGCTCGAGCTCCCGGGGCACGAGGTCTGGCTCTCGATCGCCGGCGTCGGCTTCTCCGAGGGCACGGTCTTCGCCTTCCGCGACCTGACCGAGGAGCGCGTGCTCGAGGAGCTGCGCAGCGACTTCGTCTCGACGGTCTCGCACGAGCTGCGGACGCCGCTGGCCGCGGTGTACGGCGCCGCGCTGACCCTGCAGCGGGAGGACATCGATCTTGGCGAGGTCCAGCGGGCGAACCTGCTGGCGGTGATCGCCGCCGAGTCCGACCGGCTCGCGCGGACGGTCAACGACATCCTCTGGGCGAGCCGGCTCGATGCCGACCGGCTGCAGCTCGACCTGGGCAGCCACGACGCCGCGGCCCTGACACGAACCGTGGTCGACGCGGCGCAGGTGCACCTGCCCGAGTCTTTGGAGCTGTCTCTGACCTGCGAGCCCGGCCTGCCGCCTGTGGCGGGAGACCCCGACAAGGTGCGCCAGGTGCTGACGAACCTGGTCGACAACGCGGTCAAGTACTCGCCCGACGGAGGGCGCGTCGAGGTCGAGGTGAAGCGCCGCGACCACGCAGTCTGCTTCAGCGTCGTCGACCACGGCCTCGGGATTCCGCAGTCCGAGCAGCGGCGGATCTTCGACAAGTTCTACCGGGTCGACCCGAATCTCACCCGCGGCGTCGGCGGCACGGGCCTCGGCCTCTACATCTGCCGCGAGCTCGTGCGCAGGATGAACGGGACGATCTGGGTCGAGTCCCGCGAGGGCGAGGGCTCGCGCTTCAGCTTCGAGCTGCCGGTAGCGACAGCGTGAAGCGCGCCCCGTGCGGTTGCGCGGGCGCGTAGTCGAGCCACCCGCCCATCGCCTCGGCGTAGGCGGAGGCGATCGAGAGACCGAGGCCCGAGCCGGCCGTGCCGCTGCGCCGTGAGTCGTCGCTGCGGCTGAAGCGCTCGAACAGGCGCGGCACGAACTCCGGCTGGACCCCGCGGCCGCGGTCCTCGACCACGAGCCGGAAGCGGTCGGTGGACTTGCCTCGCACCTCGACCGGAGCCGCGCCGTAGCGGAGAGCGTTGAGGATCAGGTTCGCAGCGACGCGTTCGAAGCCGACCGGGTCGGTGACGAGCTCGAGCTCAGGGTCGACCAGGACCTGGACGTCCGCGCGGCGCTCGGCCGCGATGCGCGGGATCAGATCGATCAGCCGCTCCTGCGGCCGGAACAGCTCGCGCTGCGTGGAGACGCTGCCCGACTCGATCCGCGACAGGTCGAGCAGCTGGTCGGCGAGATCGCACAGGCGCCCCGTCTGTTGGACGAGCGTTCCGAGGAGCGCGTGCACCTGGTGCTCCTCGAGCTCGTCGACCCGGATCTGCAAGGTGGCCGCGATTCCGTGGACGACGGAGATCGGCGTGCGCAACTCGTGTGAAGCGATCGAGACGAAGTCGGACTTCTGCCGATCGGCGTGGTCGACGTCGCGGGCGCGGTCGGCGACGGCGGCGGCCGCCTCGCCGAGGGCGTTCAGCACGGAGAGGTCGGCCTCGTCGGGCGGCGGCTCGCCCGCTCCGGGAACGGGCACGAGCCCGTCGGGCGGCTGCCACTCGACGCGCTTGAAACCGAACGCCTCGCTGGTGCCGGCGCAGACGCGATCGATCAGCTCGCGGGCGCGGAAGGGGCTGTCGGTGACGACTCGCGCGAGCACATGAAGTGCCCGCTCCTCGTTGGCGGTCTCCGCAGGCATGCACTGCGAGTGTCACCGCCCCACCCGCTTCCAAACGCGAGGAGCGGCCTCTCGGCCGCTCCCAAACCACTGCGTGCGCGTGTGCCGGTCTAGTAGCCGGGCGGAGGTGCGTCCTCCACGTACCCCCCGCGACGGCGCGACCAGTAACCGGGGCCTGCCCACGTCGACCAGAAGATCATCGAGAGCACGGCGCCGACGATCCCGACGATCAGCAAGATCCAACCGATGGTCTGGACGTCCACACCTGAGACGTTCGTGTTCACGGCGAAGGCGAGAATCGCTCCCGCCGCGATCAGCAACATGCTTACTCCGAGTCCCACTTGAGTCCTCCTTCGGGGGTTGCCGAGCGCATGTACCCATTTGCACGCACCCTGAACCTCGCTCGTTGCAGGAGTTTCTAAGCCTCCGAAACGGCATGTCGCTTCCCCCACGGCCCGCCTCCGCGTCGAGTAGTCTCGGCCCCGGTGCGCAGGGGATCGGTCGTCCAGCTCGTCGTCCTCGGAATGCTCTTCGGCGCCGGTGCCGCCGCGGTCGCGCTGCTGATCCCGTGGCTACCGGACTCGGCAAGCGAGCAGGCCGACCGGATCGACTTCGTCTTCTGGTTCGTGACCGCGATCTGCATCGCGATCTTCGCGCTCGTCGCCGCGGTGATCGTCTACTCGCTGCTGAAGTTCCGCGCCCGCCCCGACGACGACTCCGACGGCCCGCCCGTCCACGGGCACACCGGGCTCGAGATCTGGTGGACGGCGATCCCGGCGGCGCTCGTGACCGCGATCTCGATCGTGAGCGCGGTCGTCCTATCGAGGAACGACCACCTGCCGCAGGCCTCGGCCGCCTCGGGGCAGGGCGACCCGCTGAAGCCGCTCGTGGTGGACGTGACGGCCCAGCAGTTCGCGTGGCTCTTCACGTATCCGGGCTTCGACAAGGTGACCTCCTCGACGCTGCGGCTCCCGGTGGACGTCCCCGTCCAGCTGCGGCTGAGAGCCCTCGACGTGATCCACTCGTTCTGGGTGCCCCAGTTCGGCCAGAAGCAGGACGCGGTGCCGGGCATGGTGACGAAGCTCGTGATCACGCCCAAGCGGCTCGGCACCTTCCCCGTCATCTGCACCGAGCTGTGCGGCCTCGGCCACGCGCTGATGCGCTCGGAGTCGATCGTCACGAGCCGCGACAAATTCACCAGCTGGGCGAAGGGGGCGGGCGCCGGAGCCTCGGCCACGGTCTCGGGGAAGACCGTGTTCATGAACAACGGCTGCGATGGGTGCCACACCTTCAAGCCGGCAGGCGCCCACGGAGCGGTGGGCCCGGACCTCGATAAGCTGGCCGAGCTCGCTCGCCGAGCCGGGAAACCGCTGGACGAGTTCATCCGGGAGTCGATCGTGAAGCCAGACGCCTACGTCGAGCGGGGCTATCCCAAGGGCGTGATGCCGGCGACGTTCAGCACGCTTCCCGCCGCGCAGCTCGACGCGCTCGTGAAGTACCTGTCGGGAGGCTCGAAGTGACAGACGTCGCGGTCGGGCACAACGTGCACGCCGAGCACGCGCCCGCTCCGCCGCCGACCGGCTTGCGCCGGCTGCTCGCGCCCGGCTGGCTGCGCGCGATCTGGATGAGCGCGCTCTTCTTCGGCATCGGCGCCGGCATCACGGTGCTCGTCCGCTGGCTCGAGACCTGGCATCCGATCTGGCCCGGCTCCGTGATCGTGACCGTCGAGCTCGCGGCGGTGCCGTTTGGCTTCCTCGCCGGGATCGGCGGCTTCGACTACTGGGCGCGCTACGCGAGCGGCGCGCCGACGCTGCCCGAGGACCACTCCGGCCACGGAGCGCGCAGCTGGAAGGACTACTTCCGGATCAACACCGACCACAAGGTGATCGGGATCCAGTACCTGGTCACGACGATCGTCTTCTTCGTGATCGCCGGCCTGCTGGCGATGTTCATGCGCGCCGAGCTCGCCAGGCCGGGGATGCAGTTCGTCGACAACCAGACCTTCAACGGGCTCTTCTCGGTGCACGCGGCGCTGATGATCTTCCTGTTCGTGATCCCCGCCTTCGCCGGGATCGGCAACTACGTGATCCCGCTGATGATCGGCGCGCCCGACATGGCCTTCCCGCGGCTGAACGCGCTCTCGTTCTGGCTGCTGCCGATCGCCGGCGTGATGATGGTCTCGAGCTTCCTCGTCCCCGGCGGCCCCTTCGCGGCCGGGTGGACGAACTACACGCCGCTCTCGGTGCACCAGCCCCTCGGGAACACGTTCTTCTCGATGGCGGTCCAGTGGGCCGGCGCCAGCTCGATCATGACCGCGCTCAACTTCCTGGTCACGATCATCACCATGCGCGCGCCGGGGATGACCTTCTGGCGCATGCCGCTGCTCGTCTGGGCGAACTTCACGACCTCGCTGCTCGTCGTGATCGCGACGCCGTTCATCGCCGGCTCGCAGTTCTTCGTCATGTTCGACCGCGTGATGCACACCCACTTCTTCGACTTCACCGCGGGCGGCTATCCCCTCGGCTACCAGCACATCTTCTGGTTCTACTCGCACCCGGCCGTCTACATCATGATGCTGCCCGGCTTCGGCATCGCCTCGGAGGTGATCTCCGTCATGGCGCGGAAACCGATCTTCGGCTACCGCCTGATGGCTCTCTCGCTGATGGCGATCCTCGTGCTCGGCTTCTCGGTCTGGGCGCACCACATGTTCGTGGCCGGGATGGCGCCCTGGCTGCGCGTGCCGATGATGGTCACCTCGATGGTGATCGCCGTGCCGACGGGGATCAAGGTCTTCTCCTGGTTAGCGACGCTCTGGGAAGGCCGGATCCACTTCCACACGCCAATGCTGTTCGCGCTCGGCTTCGTCTCGATGTTCGTGATCGGCGGCCTCTCGGGGATCTACCTCGCGGCCGTGCCGATCGACATCGCCACCTCGGACACGTACTTCGTGGTCGCGCACATCCACTACGTGCTCTTCGGCGGCTCGCTGTTCACGATCTTCGCGGGGATCTACTTCTGGTTCCCGAAGATGACCGGCCGGATGTACAACGAGCGGCTCGGCAAGCTCCACTTCTGGCTGACCTTCGTCGGTTTCAACCTGACCTTCTTCCCGATGCACTGGCTCGGGATCCAGGGCATGCCGCGGCGCGTGGCCGACTACGTCCCGAAGTTCGCCGACCTGAACCTGTTCATCTCGCTCGCCTCGTTCGGGCTGGGCGCCTCGACGATCGTCTTCCTCTACAACATGGTCACGAGCTGGCGCTCCGGGCCTCTCGCACCGCCGAATCCGTGGCGCTCGATGACGCTCGAGTGGCAGGTCAGCTCGCCGCCGCCGATCTTCAACTTCGACGAGATCCCGCAGGTCGTCGGCAACCCGTACGAGTACGGTGTCCCGGGCGCGCGCCACGGCGTCTTCAACGGCGACCGCGCGCCAGACTTCGAGGAGGTGCCCACACGATGAGCGACGCGCGGCACGTGCTCGTGATCGCGAACGAGACCGTCGCCGGGCGCAGCCTGATCGAGGCGATCGAGCGCCGGCGCAAGGACGGGCCGGTGCGGGTGACGGTGATCACGCCCGTCAACCAGCCGCGTGAGGGCTACGTCGTCTACGAGGACACGCGCCGCGCCGCGGCCGGGCGCCGGCTCGAGAACACCCTGAAGGCGCTGCGGGCGGCGGGAATCCCTGCTTCCGGCCTCGTCGTCGAGACCGACCCGGTCTCGGCCACGAAGGACGCGCTCGCGCAGCTCGAGCCCTCGCCCGACGAGATCGTCGTCTCGACCCACCCGCAGCAGCGCTCGGGCTGGCTCCGCCGCGACGTGGTCGAGCGGATCAAGGACGCGGCCGGCGGGCGGCCGGTCGAGCACGTCGTCGTCGACCTGGAGCGCGAAGCCGACGGCGAGGCGAACGTGCTCGTCGTCGCCAACGAGACCGTGGTCGGCGACCCGCTGTTGGACACGATCCGCGAGCGGGCCAAGCGCGGCCCGGTCTCGTTCCTGATCATCTGCCCGCAGAGCGACGACGCCCGTGCGCACCCGCAGGCCGAGCGCCGCCTGCGCCGTGCGCTGACGATCCTGCGCGGCGAGGGGATCGAGGCCCACGGACAGGTTGCGCATCCCGACCCGTTCACCGCGGCGGCTCACGCGGTTCAGGACGAGCGCATCGACGAGATCATCGTCTCGACGTTCCCGGGTGAGAAGACCTCGAGCTGGCTCCGCGGCGACCTCGTCGAGCGGCTGCGCAAGCACACGGGGCTGCCCGTCGAGCACGTCGTGGTCGAGCGCGAGAGCGAAAGCGAGCCGGTGACCTCGTGAGCGCTCACGCCGAGAGCCACCCGCCCGTCGCGCACCAGAGCTCGCGCGTAGACGCGCGCACGCTCGGGATGTTCCTCTTCATCGCGTCGGAGATCATGCTCTTCGGCTCCTTCTTCACCGCGTACTTCTTCGTGCGCGTCGGGGAGGGGACGCCGTGGCCGACCCCGGGCCACCACCTGCCGATCTACGTCGCGGGGCTGAACACGATCATCCTGGTGACGTCGAGCTTCACGATGCACTGGGCCCTACAGTCGATCAAGCGCGGGAACCGCTCCGGCCTGCAGGCGGGGCTGACGCTGACGTTCCTGCTCGGGCTGACGTTCCTGCTGACGCAGATCCTGGAGTACGCCCGCATCGGCTTCGCGCCCTACACCGACGCCTTCGGGACGATCTTCTTCTGCCTCACCGGCCTCCACGGCGCCCACGTCTTCGTCGGCCTGACGCTGCTGCTGGCGGCGACGGTGCGCGCCTTCCGCGGCCACTACTCCGAAAAGGAACATCTCGGCGTCGAGATCCCCGGGATCTACTGGCACTTCGTCGACGTAATGTGGATCGTCGTCTACACGACGGTCTACATCCTCTAACACGGGAAGAATGAAGAACCCGCTCCGCTCCGAAGCCGAGGCCTTCCAGTTCCTGCTTTGGGCGGTCGTCTACTTCGCGGCGATCGCGATCGCGGGCGTGATCAACCCTTGGGCCGGCCTCGCCGTCTTCATCGTCCTCACCGCGCTCGTCGCCTGGTGGTGGCTGCGCTCGCGCCGGTTGGAGGCCGCCGCGCCGCAGACCGCGCCCACGCACCCGAGCGGCCCGGACGAGCACCTCATCCTGGTGATCGCGAACGAGACCGTCGGCGGCGAGGCCCTGCGTGAGCGGATCGCTCAGGAAGGCCAGGGCAAGCGGACACAGGTGCTGGTCGTCAGCCCCGCCCTCAACACGCCGCTGCGCCACTGGGCCTCAGACGAGGACCCCGCGCGCGAGCAGGCGCAGCAGCGCCTCGAGCGAAGCCTCTCGCAGCTGGAGAGCGAGGGGGTCCAGGCACGCGGCGAGATCGGCGACGGCGACCCGCTACAGGCGATCGAGGACGCGCTGCGCACGTTCGGAGCCGACGAGATCATCATCTCGACGCATCCGGAAGGCCGCTCGAACTGGCTCGAGCGCGGCGTCGTCACGAACGCGCGCGAACGGTTCGCCGTGCCGATCACGCACGTCGTGGTCGACCTCGAGGCCGAAGCGGGCTAGCGCCCGGCGACCGACGAGACGTACTTCGCGACCGCGGCGATCTGCGCGGCGGTGAGCGTTCCCTTGAAGGCAGGCATCGCCCCGCCGCCGTTGATCACCTGGCGCTGGACGCGAGCGAGGTCGGGCCGGAGCTGGTCGAGGTTCGGTCCGACGTTTCCGCTCGTGCCGGCGTCTTTGAGCGTGTGGCAGCTGCCGCAGTTGGCGGTGAAGATGTCTTTGCCGTTCGTCGCCTGCTTACCGCCCGCGACGGGCTTGCCTGCGACGGCCGCGACGTAGGCCGCGACGGCGTCGGCGTCGGCGCCCTTGACCAGCTTCTGCGGCATCGGCGGCACCGCGAGCTCGATCTGGTCGCGCACCACCTGCTCGATCGTCACCTCGTGGAAGCCCTGGCGCCTCGAGTACGAGAAGGCATCGTCGAGGTTCGGGCCCTGGTTCCCGTGCGAGCCGGCGTCGGCGAGCGTGTGGCAGCCGGAGCACTTGGTCAGGAAGAGCTTCTTGCCCTGGTCGCGGTCGCCGCTCTTGGAGATCCCGCCGGTGCCGCAGCCCGCCACGACGAGCGCCGCTCCGAGGGCCAGGACGGCGGCGCCGCCCCGCACTATGCCGACGGCTGCGAGGACAGCTTCGAGAGGGCCTCTTCGCGCGTCGGGTGGATCGTGAAGACGCGGTCGAGCCCCGTGATCTCGAAGATCTTCGTGATGTTGCGGTCGCTGCAGACGAGCGACAGCTGGCCGTCGTTCACGCGCAGCCGCTTGACGCCGCCGACCAGCACGCCGAGCGTGGTCGAGTCGATGAACGTCGTGTTCGAGAAGTCGACGACGACCTCTTTCGCGCCCTTTGCGATCACGTCCAGGAGCTGCTGCTTGAACTCCGGCGCCGTGTAGAGGTCGACCTCGCCCGCGAGCGAGATGACGTACGCGTCGTCGGACAGCTGCTCCGTGGTGATGTCGAAATTCATCCCTGCCTCGCGCTCCTGAGGGCGGGAGTCTAGCGCTGCCCTTGCGGCAGGGACGCTGCCAACTGCGCGAGCGTCTGCCTGACCGCGCCCGCGTTCGGATTGTCGGGCGCGATCTTGAGGAAGCGCCCGTACGCCCTCACCGCGGTGACCGTATCGCCGGCCACCTGGGCTGCCCCGGCGAGCTGGAGCTGGGCGTTCGGCTCCTGCGAGGTTCCCTTCGCCGCGGTCGCGACCTTTCTGTAGGCCGCCTCCGACTTCGAGTACTCGGTGACCATCTTCGAGTAGGCCTCGTTGGCGTTGTTCCGGAGCGCGTCGCTGTACGGATCCGACGAGAGCGCCTGGCCGAGCTGGGAGTTCGTGTCCAGGCCCGGCGGCGTGACGGAGTTGGTGAGGTAGATGATCTGCGCGTTCTCCGCCGCCGTGCGCGCGGCCTCGGCACGGCCGCTGTAGATCCCCGCGATGCGGTTGAGCACGTCGGTGTTCTTCGGTGCCACCGCCGCGGCGCGCTGCAGCGTTGCGAGCGCCTTCGTGTCCTGCTGGTCGGTCTGGTAGAGCCCGGCGAGGTCGAGATAGAGCGCGACGTCCCCCGGGTGGCGGGCGATCGCCTTCTGCTTGTCGCTGATCTGCGAGCTCGTCGAGCTGCTGCTCCCGCCGCCGAAGAGCTTGCCCTGCAGGAGGTCGCCGATTCCGTTCGAGCCGGAGCCCACGCCGAGCAGCACGAAGCCGAGGCCGAACACCAGCGCGAGCAGCACGTACATCACCTTCGCGTGCCGCCGCAGGCGCGAGAAGAAAAGCTGCTCTTCCCAGCTGGGGGGCGCCTTCCCGCGCTTCTGGGGCTGCTTCGGCGGTTCCTTGCGCCGCGCCTGTGTGGCTCCTCGGGCCATAAGCCGACCTAGGGTACCTTCCACTCGTAGGAGTCGCCGATCTCGCGCAGGCGCTCCTTCGTCTCCGCCTCGCAGAGAGCGCCCTCCAGGCCGGCCTCGTAGACGTCACGGGGGTCGAGGCCGAGCGAGGTGGCCGCGTCGTAGTCCAGGCCGAGGTCGGTGCCGAACATGGCCGGGTCGTCGGTCGAGATCGAGCAGCGTGCCCCCGCGGCGACGAGCTGCGGCAGGGGATGCTCCGCCAGTGACGAGACGACCCTCGTGCGCAGGTTCGAGATCGGGCAGACGTCGAGCACGACACGCCTGTCGGCGATCTCGGCCAGCAGGCCCGGGTCCTCCGCCGCGCGGATGCCGTGCCGCAGGCGGTCGGCGCCGAGGCTCTCGAGGGCGCCTCGCACAGAGGGCGGGCCGGCGACCTCGCCCGCGTGCGGGACCGAGGCGAGCCCGAGCTCGCGCGCGAGCGTGAAGACCGGTTCGTAGGGCTCGGGCGGGTACTCGGCCTCGAGCCCGCCGAGCCCGACGCCCACGACGCCGCGGTCGCGGTACTTGGCCGAGTAGCGCGCGACCTGCTCCGCCTCGTCGAGCGGGAAGCCGCGCACGATGTCGGGGGTGAGCCGCACCTCGACGCCGTGCTCCTCGCGCGCCTGCTCGGCTCCGTCGCAGTAGCCGCTGAAGATCTCGTCCCAGCCGACCCCGCGGCGCACGCGCTCGCTCGGAGAGAAGATCCCCTCCAGGTAGACGGCCCCGTGCGAGACGGCCTCGGCCGCGTAGTCGAGCACGACCTGCCGAAAGTCTTCTTCCGTCTGGAGCGCGTTGGTGGTCAAGATCCAGACGTCGATGAAGTGGGAGAAGTCGCGGAAGTCGTACAGCGTCGCAAGCCCCTCCTCGGTCTCGGCCGGGAGCGGGTAGTCGTTACGCCGTGCGATCTCGAGCAGGGTCGCCGGCCGAACCGTTCCCTCGAGGTGGACGTGGAGCTCGATCTTCGGGTAGGTCATTCGCGCCAGCGAGGCTCGAGGATCGTGGCGAGGCCGATCGAAAGCGCATAGAGCAGGACGAGCGGGATCACGGACAGCAGCGTGGTGATCGGGTCGACGCCCGGCAGGATCACGCCGATCACGGTCATCACGAAGATGCCGATCCGCCAGGTGCTGCGCAGCTGTGCCGCGGTCAGGATCCGCAGCCGCACCAGCGCGAGCACGAAGACAGGCACCTCGAACGCCAGTCCCACGCCGAGCAGCACGAAGGTCGCGAACTTGTAGTAGTCGCGCGCTCTGATCAGGATCGTGTAGTGCTGCGAGTCGTAGTTCGTGAGGAAGTGGATCGCCGGCGGCAGGATCACGAAGTAGCCGAACGCGACACCGCCGATCGCGAGCGCGGTGGCCGAGGTGACCATGACTGCCATCGAGCGCTGGCGGTGCTCCTCGAAGGCCGGCGCGAGGAACGACCAGACCTGCCAGAGGATCACCGGCAGCGCGAGCAGCAGCCCCGCCCAGAGGCTGACCAGGACCGAGGTCGCGAACGGCTCTATCGGGCTGAAGGTGACCGGCTTCTGGAGCCGGTCCGGCAACGGCTTGTTGAGCCAGTCGAGGAGATGCCCGTGAAAGACGTATGCGACCGCGAAGCCGACCGCTAGCGCCGCGAGCGAGATGATCAGCCGCGCACGCAGCTCGCCGAGGTGCTCGACCAGCGTGGCCTCCTCGCCGTGGCGAAGGCGCCGCGGAAGCCTGCTCACGTGGTTACGAGGGCGGAGGCGGAGGGTCGTCGCCGGTTCGGGTCGGCGCGGGTAGCTCTGCCTTGTCGTCCGAGCCAGTGATCGAGTCCTTGAACTCGCGCATTCCCTTGCCGAGCGAGCGCCCGATCTCGGGCAGCCGCTTCGGTCCGAAGATGAGCAGCGCGACGACGAGAATCACGACGAGCCCGGCGATACCGATTTCCGGCATGGACGAAGCGTAGCGCGTCCGCCTCCGGGTATGGACCTGCGGTGGCCACGACACCGCCACGGGAGCAGCTTCGGTACTCTGTCTGGAGACTAGGCGCGTACGGATGTTTCGAGGATCAAGCGCGCGGCTCGATGACCTGGACGCACCTCCGATTCCTACTCCCGAAGGGCTGATGACGCTCGCTAGCATGACCTGGACATGGCTCTCCTAGAACTCAAAAACCTCCACGTCGCGCTCGAGGACGGCACCGAGATCGTCAAGGGCGTCGATCTCTCCGTGGACACGAACCAGATCCACGCGATCATGGGCCCGAACGGCTCGGGCAAGTCGACGCTGGCCTACGCGCTGATGGGCCACCCGGCCTACCAGATCACCGAGGGCCAGATCGTCTTCGACGGTGAGGACGTGACCGAGCTCGAGGCGGACGAGCGTGCGCAGCGCGGCCTCTTCCTCGCGTTCCAGTACCCGCACGCCGTCCCCGGCGTCACGGTCACGAGCTTCCTGCGCTCCGCGCTGAACGCGGTCCGCAAGGCCCGCAACAACGGTGAGGACGACCCTGTCAAGATCCCGGAGTTCCGCAAGGACATGCTCGCCGCGATGGAGAAGCTGAAGGTCCCGCGCGAGCTCGCGCAGCGCTACCTCAACGACGGCTTCTCAGGCGGCGAGAAGAAGCGGGTCGAGATCCTGCAGATGGCGATGCTGAAGCCGCGGATGGCCGTGCTCGACGAGACCGATTCGGGCCTCGACATCGACGCGCTCAAGACCGTCGCCAACGGCGTGCGCGAGCTGGTCGGCGAGGAGACCGGCGCGCTCGTGATCACGCACTACCAGCGCATCCTCAACTACGTGAAGCCCGATTTCGTGCACGTCTTCGTGGACGGGCGTATCGTGGAGGAAGGCGGTCCCGAACTGGCGCACAAGCTCGAGGCCGAGGGCTACGAGGGATTCGGCGTAAACGGAAGGAACAATGGCAGCAACTCCTGAGACTGAAGTCGTCGCTGGGATTCGCAGCGACTACAAGTACGGCTTCCACGAGATCGAGGACTATTTCTTCAAGTCGGGCCGCGGTCTCTCGGCCGAGCTCGTCGCCGCCATCTCCGAGCACAAGAACGAGCCGGAGTGGATGCGCAAGTACCGGCTCAAGTCGCTGGAGTACTTCCTCGCGCGCCCGCTGCCGGAGTGGGGCGGCAACCTCGCCGAGATCGACTTCGACAACATCTTCTATTACATCCGCCCGACCGAGAAGCAGGCCAACTCCTGGGAGGACCTGCCGCCCGAGATCAAGGACACCTGGGACAAGCTCGGGATCCCCGAGGCGGAGAAGAACTACCTCGCCGGCGTCGGCGCCCAGTACGAGTCCGAGGTCGTCTACCACAAGCTTCAGGAGGACCTGGAGCAGCAGGGCGTGATCTTCAAGGACATGGACAGCGGCCTGCGCGAGCACGAGGAGCTCGTCAAGCAGTACTTCGGGACGATCATCCCGCAGAACGACAACAAGTTCGCCGCGCTGAACTCGGCCGTCTGGTCGGGCGGCTCGTTCATCTACGTGCCCCCGGGCGTGAAGGTCGAGATGCCGCTCCAGGCCTACTTCCGCATCAACGCGGAGAACATGGGCCAGTTCGAGCGGACGCTGATCATCGTGGACGAGGGCGCCTACGTGCACTACGTCGAAGGCTGCACGGCGCCGATCTACTCCAGCGACTCGCTGCACTCGGCAGTCGTCGAGATCATCGTCAAGCCGAACGCTCGCTGCCGCTACACGACCATCCAGAACTGGTCGAACAACGTCTACAACCTCGTCACCAAGCGCGCCGTCGCGTACGAGAACGCGACGATGGAGTGGGTCGACGGGAACCTCGGCTCGAAGCTGACGATGAAGTACCCGGCGATCTGGCTGATGGGCGAGGGCGCGCACGGCGAGGTGCTCTCGATCGCCTTCGCGGGCGACGGCCAGCACCAGGACGCAGGCGGCAAGGCCGTCCACATCGCGCCGAACACGACCTCGGTGATCACCTCGAAGTCGATCTCCAAGAACGGCGGCCGAGCCGGCTACCGCGGGCTGCTCGAGGTGGCCAAGGGCGCGACGGGCTCGAAGTCGAAGGTCGTCTGCGATGCGCTGATCCTCGACGAGAACTCGCGCTCGGACACGTACCCGTACATCAAGATCGACGAGGACAACGTCGACATCGGCCACGAAGCGACGGTCTCGAAGATCGGCGAGGAGCAGCTCTTCTACCTGATGTCCCGCGGGCTTTCGGAGACCGAGGCCTCGGCGATGATCGTCTCCGGCTTCGTCGAGCCGATCACGAAGGAGCTCCCGCTCGAGTACGCGGTCGAGATGAACCGGCTGATCCAGCTGCAGATGGAAGGATCGGTTGGGTAGTGCCTCGCTCAACGTAGAGCGCGTCGACTTCATCACGATCCCGACGCGCGATCCCAAGCGCTCGCTGGCCTGGTACCACGAGACGCTCGGACTGCCGCTCGATCCGAACGACCCGGAGGAGATTCGCGCGGGTCAGGTCACTCTCACGTTCTGGAAGCCCGAGGACGAAGGGTTCGAGTTCAAGCCCAGCATCGGCGGCTTCGCGCTCCGCGTCGCGGACGTGGAGGCGGCTCGCGCGGAGCTCGAGTCGAGGGGCGTCGAGTTCGTCGGCTCCGAGGACAGCGGCGTTTGCCACATGGCCGTCTGCCTCGACCCCGACGGGAACGCCGTGATCCTGCACCGTAGGTACAAGCCGTATGAGTAGGGCGGAGGCGCTCGAGCGCTACAACTCGCTCCCGGTCCCGGACACGACCGAGGAGCACTGGCGCTTCACCGACCTCGACGGCTTCGACCCCGACGCCTTCGGCGGCGAGGGAGCTGCCAAGACCGCTGCTCCGGCCTCGATGCTCGCGCTCGACGTCGCCGCGGAGGCCGTCGTCACCGAGACGGGCATCGAGATCACGCGCGCGCCGGCCGAGATCCGCTTCGAGGCGCTCGACGAGTCGCACGAGCGCCTCGGGGAGCTGGTCGGCTGGCAGGACGACAAGTTCGCGGCCCACAACGCGGCGGCCTGGAAGCACGGCCTGCTCGTCCACGTGCCCGGCGGCCTCGAGCTCGAGCGCCCGCTCTTCGTGCGCGTCGTGAACGCGATCGAGGGCGGCTCGCTCTTCTGGCGGTTGCTCGTGATCGCCGAGGAGGGCTCACGCTTCTCGCTGGTCGAGGAGCACTCCTCGATCTCGCCCGACCTGCCCGGCTACTTCAACACGGTCGCAGAGCTGTTCGTCGAGCAGAGCGCGAAGCTCGAGTACGTCTCGCTGCAGAACCTCTCGCAGGAGACCTGGCACTTCGCTTCGCACCACGCCCGCGTCGAGCGTGACGCCGAGCTCGACTGGGTGAGCGGCGGCTTCGGCTCCAAGCGCGGCAAGGTGCGGATCCAGAACGATCTCGCCGGCCCCGGCGCGACCTCGCGCGTCACCGGTGCGTACTTCGCCGACGGCGAGCAGCACCTCGACTACGACACCTTCCAGGAGCACATCGCGCCGAACACGGAGTCGGACTTCGCCTTCAAGGGCGCGCTCCGCGACACGGCGACGGCGGTCTGGCGCGGGATGATCCGCGTCGAGCGGGACGCGCAGAAGACGAACGCGTACCAGGAGTGCCGCAACCTGATGCTCTCGCCGACGACGCACGCCGTCCCGATCCCCGGCCTCGAGATCCTCGCCAACGACGTGCGTTGCACGCACGGCGCGACGGTCAGCCGGGTCGACCGCGAGCAGCTCTTCTACCTGATGTCCCGCGGCCTCCCGCGCGCCGAGGCCGAGCGGCTGGTCGTGCGCGGCTTCTTCCAGGACGTGCTCGACCGCATCGAGCTGGAACCGGTGAGAGAAGCGGTCACGAGCGCCCTCGAGCAGCGCATCCCGCAGGCCTGAGCCTCAAGCGCGAGTCGCGGCGACGCTGATCGTGATGCGGGACTCGACCACGCGCAGCTCGACCCCGGCGGGGAACAGCTCCAGGAGCTCACGGCGCCCGAGCAGGTCGAGCTCGGCCCAGCGCTCCTGACCGAGCAGGCGGAACGCGCGGTCGGCGGCCCGCCTCGGCAGCCAGTGCACGAACGGGACGAGCGTGTGCGTCTCGACCGGGAACCAGCGGTTGGGCGTCGAGACGAAGACGCGCGGAGCGACGCGGCAGAGCTCGGCCACGAAGCGCCGCTGCTGCTCGCGACCGCCGACGTGCTCGACGACCGCGTTCGAAAAGGCGATGTCGAACGAGTCGTCTTCGAATGGCAGCTCGGTCCCGCTCGCCGTCACGCGCTCGATCTGCGGGAAGGCCTCCGCGAAGTTCGGCAGCGGCACGTCGCTGACCGCAGTGATGCGCTCCGGCCACGGGTAGAGCGCCTCGAAGAAGTTGTGGCTCGCCGCAACTCCGGGCTCGGTGCCGAAGCCGGTGTCGCCCACGCCCACGTCCACGACCCGCGTCTGCGGGCCTGGCCGCATCGTCTCCACGAACAGCGCGAACTTGCGGCGCCGGTTCCAGAGCGACGCGCGAGCCGCGAGCCCCGCGAGCACTAGGTGATCGCAGCGCCGCGGTAGCAGTCGCGGCGGTACCGCCTCGGCGTGACGGCGTCGCACGCGGCCTTCCGCTCCCGCCCGAGCCGGTGGAGCGCGCCGAGGATCGTGCCCACCCCTTCGAAGCAGCGGCCCCGGTAGCGCGCCGGAGCGGCATCGCAAAGGCGCGAGGCCTCGGGCCCGCCGGCGTAGTTGTTTCCCCAGTCGCGCGCCGCTCCGTAGATGCAGTCGCCTGCGTTCTGGCCGGCCTCGAGGCAGAGGCGAATCGTCTTCTGCGGCTGGTACTGCGCGAACCCCGACGCGTCGCGCCCGTACGACTCGAAGCACGTCTGCACCCAGCCTTGCTCGCTCCGCCGGCACCAGGCCGCGGTCTTGCGCCAGTCGTAGCCGTCGAAATCGTTGATGCGCGAGGTGACCATCAGGTAGCAGTAGACCTTGTCGCGCTCGACGACCATCGTGCATGGGTAGAGCGGATCCTTGGCCCGCAAGTAGCGGGAGGTGCCCATGGTGGTGTCGAGGTTCTGCATGAACACGCCGCCCGTGCACGAGACGCGGTCGAAGCCGGTGAGCAGCTTGTGGCAAGTCCGCAGCGACCAAGGCAGGTCGTTTTGGCTGTAGATCATCAACCCGTGCCCGAGCCCGTGGACGCACTGGTAGAGGAGGAACTCCTCCGTGTTCACCGCTGGTGCGCTGCACAGCGTCTGGGCCTTCTTCACGACCACGTCTCGGGGAAGCCCGGCGAGCGCAAGCTGGAGCACGCCGTGGTAGTAGCCCGAGTTGCACGTCATCGCCCCGTGCGAGAGCGCCTGGCCTGCGTCGTGCTTGTAGAAGACGAGGCCGGCGCGGCCGATCCAGTGTGAGATCTGATGGCAGTCGGCGTGAACGCCGGAGATGCGCGAATCGTCGGCCGCGAGCAGGTCGAGAGCCTTCTTCGGCCCGTCTCGGTAGGCGAGGTTGCCGAACGCTTGCCTGTAGCAGAAGGGCTCGCCGCCCTTCTCGCACTGCGCGACGGTCGTCTTGTCGGGCTTGAAGGCGAAGCTCGTGCCGGACGCCCTGGACGACGAGGACACGAACTCGCCCACTAGCGCAATCTCCTTCGACGAGAGCCTGCTCCGGAAGGAGGGCATCCCGTTCCCGCCGCTGCGCACCTGGCGCTCGACCACCGAGGCGTCCGGCTTCAGCTCGTCGAGGTTCGGCCCGATCTGCCCCTTTGCGCCCGCCGCCTTGAGCGTGTGACAGTTGCCGCACCCGGCGCTGGCAAAAACCTTGCCGCCGGCTGAGCGCGACGCGCCACCCGACCCGCCGCACCCGGCGGCGAGCGGGAGAATGACGAGCAAGAAGGCGATTGGGGCGCGGAGCTTCATGACCCGGTGCCTCGGTACGATAGCCCTGTGGCCGTGACGGCTCGCCCAGCCCTCGATGCGCAGAAGCTGCGTGCCGACTTCCCGATCTTCGAGCAGAAGATCCACGGGAAGCCGCTCGCGTACCTGGACTCGGCGGCTAGCTCGCAGAAGCCGCGCCAGGTGCTCGACGCGATCCGCGACTTCTACGAGACCTCCTACGCGAACGTTCACCGCGGCGTCTACACGCTCTCCGAGCGCGCGACCGCCGGCTACGAGGGCGCGCGCGAGATCGCGAGGGAGTTCGTGAACGCGCCGGCCGCGCGCGAGGTGATCTTCACGCGCAGCGCGACGGAGTCGATCAACCTCGTGGCCTACGCCTGGGGCCTCGACAATCTCGGCCCGGGCGACGTCGTCCTCGTCACCGAGCTCGAGCACCACTCGAACTTCGTCCCGTGGCAGTACATCGCCAAGCGCACCGGCGCCGACTTCCGAATGCTGCCGATCGACGACCACGGAGAGCTGCAGCTCGACGGGCTCGACCAGCTCGCCGGCGAGGGGGACGTGAAGGTCGTCGCGACGAACCTCGTCTCGAACTCGCTCGGTACCGTCAGCCCGGTCGCGCGCCTGGCGGCCTGGGCGCATGGGCGCGGCGCGATCATGGTCGTCGACGCGGCGCAGGGCGCCCCCCACCACGTTGTTGATGTTCAGGCGCTCGACTGCGACTTTCTCGCGTTCTCCTCGCACAAGCTCTGCGGGCCGAGCGGCGTCGGAGCCCTCTGGGGTCGGGCCGAGCTGCTGGAGCAGATGGCGCCGTTCAACCTCGGCGGCCACATGATCCGGCAGGTACGCCTTGAGGAGACGACGTGGGGTGAGCTGCCCTACAAGTTCGAGGCGGGCACGCAGCCGATCGCCGAGGCCGTCGGTTTCGGCACGGCGATGGAGTACGTCGCCGAGGTCGGGCTCGAGGCGATCGCCGAGTACGAGAGCAAGCTCGCGGCGTACGCGCTCGAGCGCCTGGCCGAGCTCGGCGGGATCACCACGTACGGGCCGCCTCCGGAGCGGCGCGCGGGGATCGTCTCGTTCAACGTCGACGGGATCCACCCCCACGACGTCGCGCAGGTGCTCGATTCCGAGGGCGTTGCGATCCGGGCCGGCCACCATTGCTGCCAGCCGCTGATGACGCGGCTAGGCGTGGCGGCGACGAACCGCGCGAGCTTCTACCTCTACACGGTGCCGGAGGAAATCGACCGGATGATCGAGGGCCTGCACAAAGCCAGGAAGATCCTCGGTTAACCATGGTCGACGATCTCTACCGCGAGGTCATCCTCGACCACTACAAGAACCCGCGCGGCCACGGGGTGATCGACGACGCCGACGCGCACGCCGAGGGGCTGAACCCGCTGTGCGGTGACGAGGTCTCGATCTACGTGCAGTTCGGCGAGGACGGCGAGACGATCGACGAGGTCAAGTTCTCCGGGCGAGGCTGCGCGATCAGCCAGGCCTCGACCTCGATGCTGATGGAGATGGTCAAGGGCCGGACGGCCTCCGAGATCGCCGAGCTGCCGAAGGAGGAGCTGCTCGAGGAGGTCGGCATCCCGCTGACGCCGGTGCGCCTGAAGTGTGCGCTGCTCGGGCTCGGCGTGCTCAAGGTCGCGCTGCACCGGGCGAAGGGGACGGCCCTGCCCGAGGAGTGGGCCGGCCTCGACGAGCTCGACCTGAAGTAGACGTGGCCGAGATCGACGTCGCGCCGGTCGAGGAGCTTCCGCCCGGGACGGTGAAGATCGTCCACGCCGGCGAGATCTCCGTCGGCGTCTACAACCTCGGCGGACGCTACTGCGCGCTCGAGGACCGCTGCTCGCACGATGACGGACCGCTCTGCGAGGGGGACTTCGACGTGGAGGAGGGCTACGCCGTCTGCCCGCGGCATGGAGCGCGGATCGAGATCTGCACGGGCCGGCCGCTCTCGCTGCCGGCGGTCGAGCCGGTCGAGACGTTTCCCGTCAAGGTCGAGGACGGGATGGTCAGGGTCGTGCTGGCGTAGTGGCGCAGCGCTGCTGGGAAAGCTCTGACCCGCTCTACGAGCGCTACCACGACGAGGAATGGGGCCGGCCGGTCGTCGACGAGCGCGGGCTGCTCGAGCGGTTCTGCCTGGAGGGCTTCCAGGCGGGGCTCTCGTGGCTGACGATCCTGCGCAAGCGCGAAGGCTTCCGCGTGGCCTTCGCCGGCTTCGAGCCCGAGCGCGTGGCGGCCTTCGGCGCGCGTGACATGAGGCGGCTGCTCGCCGATGCCGGCATCGTCAGGCATCGCGGGAAGATCGAGGCCGCGATCGCCAATGCCCGTGCGACGCTCGCTCTGCGCGAGGAGGGAAGGCCGCTGGAGGCGCTCGTCTGGTCGCACCGTCCCAAGCGGCGAGCCGCACCGCGCTCGGCCGCCGACTGGCGGCCCACGACTCCGGAGTCGGAGGCGCTCTCGAAGGAGCTGCGCCGGTCGGGCTTTCGCTTCGTCGGCCCGACGACGGTGTACGCGGCCATGCAGGCTTGCGGCATCGTGAACGACCATTTGGCGACCTGCCCCGCGCGGAAACCGACCGAGCGAGAGCTCGCGGCCGCGCGGCTTCCCGGCTGATCCGGCGCTGATTCGTCACACCCCCGTGACAGACACGTGCGCCCGGTCTGAGTAGGCTGAACGCCATGGCAGGGGGGCGGGTCGGGACCCGCAGGTTCACCGCGCGCGCGTGAACATCGAGCTGAGTAGGCTCAGGCCCGTGCTCGACGACCGCGTCCGCTCCGTGCTCGGCCGGCTCGAGGCCGAGGACGCCGACGAGCGCGCCCGCGGGGTCGCCCGCGAGCAGCGCGCCCGCCAGGTCGCGCCCACGACCGGCCGCTTTCTCTTCTCGTTCGTCGCGCCGCAGACCGACTGCGAGGTGCTCGAGATCGGCGGCTCCCGCGGCTATTCGTCGATCTGGCTCGCCGCAGGTGTCCGCTACCTGGGCGGCCGAGTCCTGTCGCTCGAGAGCGATCCGACCAAGGTCGAGACCTGGCGCGCGAACGTCGAGGAGGCAGGCCTGACCGAGTGGGCCGAGCTGGTCGAAGGCGACGCGTTCGAGACCCTGCCCGCCATCGACGACGTGTTCGACGTGGTCTTCCTCGACGCCGAGAAGGAGCAGTACGAGCAACTCTTCGCCGAGGCGCGCACGAAGCTCGAGCCGGGTGCCGTGGTGATCGCCGACAACGTGCTCTCGCACGAGGACACGCTCGGCGCCTACTCGCGGGCGAGGCAGTCCGACCCGACTCTCGAGAGCGTCACCGTCCCACTCGACCGCGGCCTCGAACTTTCCGCGGTCCTGCGCAGTCGCTAGAGTGCGGCTACCGCGGAAAGGAGGTGGTCCGGTAGTGATTTCATCAAGTACGGGCAGTGGAGGTGCCAGCGGGTAGGGGTGCCGTCCCCGGGACCTACGGGGGAACCGCCTAGCCAGCGTGGGGGGCTCGCGACTTCGCGCCGCCGGCAGAACGACCGGCCGGCCGGAAGCGCCTCTACCACTTCGACGCTGGTATCCGGATCAGGGGCCGCTTTCGGGCGGCCCCTTTTCTTTGCCCCAAGCTAGGCCGCGCGACGCAGCTGCTCGTCCAGGGGCACGAGCGGAAGCTCGAATGTGCGCACCGCATCGTCGTTCGAGGCCACGTTGTCGCCGTGCTCGAGCATCGTCAGCAGGTCGCGCGTCAAGGGGATGTTTCCGGGTAGGCGCTCGGTCAGGAGCGCGTTCACGCGCATGAGGCTCGTCGGCACGTGCACGCTCGGGCGACGCAGGCCCAGCACGCGCTTGAGCCGCTCCCAGAACTCGTTCCAGCTCGCGACATCGGGGCCCCCGAGCTCGAACGTGCGGTTTGCTGCCTCGGCGTGATCCACCCCCTGCGCGAAGTAGGCCGCGACGTCCTCGATCCAGATCGGCTGGATGCGCTGGCGGCCCGAGCCGATGATCGGGGTCACCGGCGAGACTCGTGCCAGCCGCCTGAAGGTCGGGAGAATCCCGCCGTCGCTCGCGAACACGAAGCTCGGCCTGAAGATGACGTGCTCGAGGCCGGAGCCGCGGACGATCTCTTCCTGCTCCCACTTCGCGTGGTAGTAGGGCACGAGGTCCTTCGTCTCCTCGCTCGTCCCGAGCGCGCTCATCAGCACGAAGCGCTTCACGCCCGCTGCCTGCGCGGCGATGACCAGGTCGCGCGTCCCTTGCTCCACCACGCGCTGGAACTGCTCCTCGCGTCCTTGGCGGATCGCCACGAGGTGCACGACCACCTCGCAGCCGTCGACCGCGCGCCGGAGGCTCTCCACGTCGGTCATGTCGCCCTGCGCGAGGTCGACGCCCCAGGCCGCGAGGGTCGCCGCGGACCGCTCGCCGGGCTTGCGCACCAGCGCCCGGACGTCGCAGTCACGCTCGCGCAGCGCGTGAACGACCCTTGGGCCGATGAAGCCGGTTCCGCCGGTGACCAGGATCACGCTCTCGATTCTACGACGGCGCTGTTGTAGGCTCGTCGCGAGGGACTGCGGCATGGGAAAGTGGGTCATCGCGCTGATGGCGGCCGGCGTTGCGCTGGTCGCGGCCTCGGCGAGCGCGCAGGTCGTCCTCGCGCCCACGGTTTTCGCCACGCACGGCCTCCCCTCGAACGCGATCACGGCGTTCACGGTCACCTGCCCGCCCGGCTTCGTCGCGGTCGGCGCGGGAGTGTCGAGCCCTGCGCCGGGGACAACGCTGCTGAGCATCAGGCCGGGCGGCCTGCGCGCCTACGTCTTCCGCATCGGCAACCCGGTCAACAATCGCGCCCAACGGGTGACCGTGGCCGTCGCGTGCCGCAAGCTCCGCCTCGGGGGCCCGGTGCTGAGGGTGAGGCCGGTCAAGCTGAAGCTCGTCGTCAAGCCGGGAGCTCGGAGGACGGCGTCGCTCCCGTGCCCGCAGGACACGACTCCGGCCGGAGCAGGGACGGATATCCAGCCGCAGCGCGGGAAGGCTGCAGGCGGCTTCGCAGGCAATCCGCTCAGCGTCCGCACTCTGACTGCGAGCCTGCGCGGCTTCGCTGTCACGATCCGCAACTCGGGCCACGCGAGGCGCTCGGCCGTCCTCTACGGGAACTGCCTCACTGTCCTGCGCCCGTCCGGCTCGGAGTCTGCTCCCTTGCGCGTCCAGATCACGACCTACACCCACCCGTTCCGTCCGGGTCTACAGCGCGTGACGCACTCGTGCCCGTCGGGGTGGTTCTCGATCGGCGCGGGCTACGCGCTCCGCTCGCCCGTGCTCCGCCTCGAGGGCGCGGCAATCGACGGCGGCGCGCGCTGGTGGGTTAGGAACACCGGGGACGGCGCCGCCACGGCCCGCCTGCAGCTCGCCTGCGGCAGGATCTAGAAGTTCTGCCAGTACCGGCTCGGCGTCGGGCCCTGCTGGCCCTGGTACTTCGAGCCGAGCCCGCCTGAGCCGTACGGCGTCTCGGCCGGCTCGGTGAGCTGGACGAACGAGAGCTGGCCGATCTTCATGCCGAAGTAGATCGTTATCGGCAGGTTCGCCACGTTCGAGAGCTCGAGCGTGACGTGGCCGTCCCAGCCCGGGTCGATGAACCCGGCTGTCGAGTGGATCAGCAAGCCCAGGCGCCCGAGCGAGCTCTTGCCCTCCAGGCGCGCGACGAGGTCGTCGGGAAGCGTGACCCGCTCCAGGGTCGAGCCGAGCACGAACTCGCCCGGGTGGAGGATGAACGGCCGCTCGCCGTCGATCTCGACGAGCTCGGTCAGTTCCTCCTGCGGCTGCTTCACGTCGATGAACGGGTAGCGCGCGTTGTGGAAGACGCGGAAGAAGCGGTCCACGCGCACATCCACGCTCGAAGGCTGTAGCAGCGCTTCGTCGTACGGGTCGATGCCGATGCGGCCTTCCTCGAGCAGCCGCCTGATCGTTCGGTCGGAGAGGACCACGGGGCGATTGTAAGGAGGGCATATGCTTGTGCCCCTTTCGATGGACGGACAGGACGCGAACGCCAGGCATCGCGAGCGGCGCAAACAGCGGCGCCGTCGGCAGGTTCTAATCCGCAGGGCCGTCGCACTCGGCGTGCTCCTGGCGCTCGCCGCGGGAATCACGCTCGGCGCGCGCGCGGTCGGCAGCGGGAGCCACAGCAAGGCGGGCGCGTCCGCGACCGGCGACACGAAGGACCAGCCGGCGAAGAGCACCGTCCCGCGCGAGATCCGCGGCGTCCATGTGACGATGTCGCTCGCGTCGCTGCCCGGAAAGCTGCAGCGGTACCTCGAGCTGCCGGGCCTCAATACGATCGAGCTCGACGTCAAGGACGAGAGCGGGCGCGTCGGCTTTGTCCCGTCGGCGGTCCCGCTCGCCCGGCGTACCGGCGCGGCCGGGCCGTTCTACAAGGCAAAGCAGGTTGCGCGGCTCGTCCACGCCAAGGGCGACTACCTGATCGGCCGCATCGTCACCTTCGAGGACCCGGTCCTCGCGGAAGAACGCTCCGAGTATGCGATCCGGACGAGCGACGGCTCGATCTGGCACACGAACGGCGGACTTGCCTGGACGAACCCCTACGACCGGCGCGTCTGGCGCTACAACGTCGACCTCGCCGTGGAGGCGGTGAAGGCCGGGTTCGACGAGATCCAGTTCGACTACGTCCGCTTCCCGAGCGACGGCGACCTGTCGCTGATCCGCTACCCGGGCAAGCACACGCAGTCGATGGCTTGGACGATCCCTGCGTTCGTGCAGTACGCGGGGAAGCGGTTGCGCCCGCTAGGCGCGCGCGTCTCGGTCGACGTCTTCGGCCTCTCGGCGACACGCGATCTGGGCATCGGCCAGTCGCCGCGCCGCCTCTCGCGCTACGTCGATGCTGTCTACCCAATGGTCTACCCGTCGCACTACAGCGCCGGGGAGTACAACCTGACCGACCCGAACGCTGTCCCGGGCGAGACGGTGAGCCATTCGCTGCTCGACTTCCAGACCGCGCTCGAGGGACGTCATGCGCGCCTGACGCCGTGGCTGCAGGACTTCTCGCTGGGACGGAGGTACACGCTCGGCGACGTGCGCGCGCAGATCGCGGCCGCGCGTCTGAGGAAGGCGCACGGGTTCCTGCTCTGGAACGCCGAGGGCCTCTACAACGCACCCGCCCTGCTGCCGCCTGCATGAGCGTTATGCAGGTATGCAAGCGACCGGCCGCTGCGCTATCGTCACCCACGTGGCGATGACGCGGGCGATCGAGCTCCGGACTGCGATTCCGGGGCCCAACTCGAAGGCGATCCTCGAGCGCAAGGAGCGCGTCGTTGCCGACCCGCTCTCGGTCTACCTGCCGATCGTGATCGACCAGGGGCACGGCGCGACGCTGACCGACGTCGACGGCAACACCTTCATCGACTTCACCGGCGGCGTCGGCTGCCTGAACGTGGGTCACTCGCACCCGCAGGTAGTCGCCGCGGCGCAGGAACAACTCGCCCGCTTCTCGCACACGGACTTCACGATCATCCCGTATGAGCTCTACGTCACGCTCGCCGAGCGGCTCTGCGAGCTCGCGCCGGTGCGCAAGCCCGCGAAGGCGGCGTTCTTCAACGCCGGCACGGAAGCTGTCGAGAACGCGATCAAGTTTGCCCGCGCCTACACGGGCCGCCCCGCCGTGATCGGCTTCGAGGGCGGCTTCCACGGGCGAACGCTGCTCTCTCTGACGCTCACCTCGAAGACGCACCCGTACAAGGCGGGGCTCGGTCCGTTCGCGCCCGAGGTCTACCGCGTGCCGTACGCGAATGACTACCGTGGCCCGACCGCTGCCGAGGCGCTGGAGGCGCTCGAGCGCGCGCTCGTGACCCAGGTCGCAGCCGAGAACGTCGCCGCGATCGTGGTCGAGCCGGTGCAGGGCGAGGGCGGCTTCGTGGTCGCGCCGCCGGAGTTCCTCGAGGGCGTCCGCCGGATCTGCGACGACAACGGCATCGTGATGGTGGTCGACGAGGTGCAGACCGGCTTCGGCCGCACCGGCCGGCTCTGGGGTATCGAGCACTACGACGTCGAGCCCGACCTGATCACAGTCGCCAAGTCGATTGCCGCAGGCCTGCCGCTCTCGGGCGTGCTCGGCAAGGCGGAGATCATGGACGCGCCAGGCGACTCCGCGATCGGCGGCACCTACGTCGGCAACCCGGTCGCCCAGGCGGCCGCGCTCGCCGTGCTCGACGTCTTCGAGGAGGAAGGCCTGAACGAGCGCGGCGCGGCGATCGGCGAGACGATCCGCGCGCGCATGAGCGCGTGGCAGGAGCGCTGGGACGCGATCGGCGACGTCCGCGGTCTGGGCGCGATGCTCGCGATCGAGCTCGTGCACGACCGCGAGACGAAGGACCCGGCGCCCGAGCTGGCCACGGCGGCGGTCGAGGCCGCAACCGAGCGCGGCCTGCTGCTGCTCAAGTCCGGGATCTACTCGAACTGCATCCGCGTGCTGGTGCCGCTCGTGATCACGGACGCCGAGCTGGACGAAGCTCTCGGCGTCTGGGAGCAGGCGCTCGAAGCTTCCCTGGCTTAGTTCGCGCTTCCGCGGGCACAATTCAGCGTTGTGGTGGGTCAGCTGATCGGTGAGCGCTACGAGCTGGAGGAGCTCGTCGGCACCGGAGGGATGTCGAGCGTCTACCGGGCGCACGACCGCATGCTCGAGCGCGACGTCGCGTTGAAGGTCCTTCACGAGCGATTCACCGCCGACGGCGACCACGTCGAGCGCTTTCGCCGCGAGGCCCGCGCGGTCGCGCAGCTCTCGCACCCGAACATCGTCACCGTGATCGACCGCGGCGAGCAGGACAAGCGCCAGTTCATCGTCTTCGAGTACGTCGACGGGGAGAACCTGAAGAGCCTGCTCGAGCGCGAGGGGCCGCTTCCCGAGGCGCAGGCGATCGCGCTCACGCACCAGATCGCGCGAGCGCTCGGCTTCGCCCACGGAGAGGGGCTCGTCCACCGCGACGTGAAGCCGCAGAACGTGCTCCTGAACGGGGACGGCCAGGCGAAGGTGACGGACTTCGGGATCGCGCGCTCGGTCGACGTGCAGGGAGGCCTGACGCAGACGGGCACGGTGATGGGCACGAGCGACTACATCTCGCCCGAGCAGGCCCGCGGTAGCCGCGTCGACGCCCAGAGCGACATCTACTCGCTCGGCGCCGTGCTCTACGAGCTACTCACCGGCGAGGTGCCGTTCCCCGGCGACAACTTCGTCGCGGTTGCGATGCAGCACATCAACCAGCCGGTGCCGAGCGTGCGGGCCAGTCGGCCCGAGCTCTCACCGCGCCTCGACGCGGTCGTGCAGCGCGCAATGGCCAAGGACCCGGACGACCGCTTCGGCTCGATGGACGAGTTCTGCCGCGAGCTGGACGCGTGCCGCGCGCGGCCCGAGGGAACCGCCTCGGGCGCCGAGACGATGGTGGTCGCACCACGGCGCCGCCGCGAGCGGGCGGCTCGTCCGCCCGCCGACCGCCCCACCATCTGGCCGCTGATCATGCTGCTTGCGGGGCTGGCCCTCCTCGCGGGCATCCTCGCGGCGGTCTTCACCTTCACCGACTCGACCGGGAAGATCACGAAGTTCGTCAAAGGCGGGGGCGGAGCGGCCACCGTGGTGCCGGTGCAGCTCAGCGGCGTCACGGCCTACGACCCGGCGGGCGACCAGCGGGAGCACGACGACGTGGCGCGCCTGGCTGCCGACGGCGATCCCGGCACGTACTGGACGACCGAGCACTACGGCAGCTTCAGCAAGGACGGCGTCGGCGTCGTGCTCGACGCGCGCGCCGCGAAAAAGCTGACGAAGCTCAAGCTCGTGACGGACACACCCGGGTTCACGGCGCTGATCAAGTCCGGCTCGGCCCAGGACGGTCCCTTCACGTCCGACTCCGGCTCACAGGTCGTGGGCGCGACGACGCAGTTCACCCTGAAGGGCAACTCGGCGCAGTACTACCTCGTCTGGATCACGAGCCTCGGCACGAACTCGGTCGTGCACGTGAACGAGGTCACCGCGCGCGGCAGCTAGAACTCGAGGCGCGAGCGGCGCTCGTGCCGCTCCAGGGCGAGCTGCACCAGCCGGTCGACCAGCTCTGCGTACGGAATCCCCGAGGCCTCGAACAGCGCCGCGTAGACGCTCGTCGCCGTGAAGCCGGGGATCGTGTTCAGCTCGTTCAAGAGCACCTCGCCGCCCCCGCGGACGAAGAAGTCGACCCGGGCCATGCCCTCGCACTCGCCGCCGACGAAGGAGCGCACCGCCAGCTCCTGCACCCGCTCGATCGTCTCCTGCGGGAGTCGCGGCGGGATCACGAGCTCCATCCCGCCCTCCTCGTACTTGGCGGAGAAGTCGTACCAGTCGGCGCCTGCCGAGCCGTGCGAGACGATCTCACCCGGGAGCGACGCGAGCGGTTCCTCGTTGCCGAGCACGCCGCACTCGACCTCGATCCCGTCGACGAACTCCTCCACGAGCACCTTCTCGTCGTGCTTGAAGGCGAGCTCGACCGCCGCGGCAAGGTCCTCCTCCGAGGCGACCTTCGAGATGCCGACCGACGAGCCCAGCCGCGCCGGCTTGACGAAGACCGGGTAGCCAAAGGGGTTCTCCGGCGCCTGGCCCTGGCGCAGCGTGATGTTGCGCGTGACGGGCACGCCACGGTCGCGCATGACCGCCTTGAAGACGTCCTTGTCCATCGCAAGCGCCGAGCCGAGCACGCCTGAACCGACGTACGGCACGCCGGCGAGCTCGAGCAGCCCCTGCACCGTGCCGTCCTCGCCGAAGGGGCCGTGCAGGACCGGGAAGACGACGTCGACCTCGCCGAGCGTCGCCGGCACCCTGGACGTAGGCACCGGCAGCGTCTCCGCAACCGAGCCGTCGTCGGACCCCGTCCCGAGCTCCCAGCGCCCGTCGCGGCCGATCTCGACCGTGATCGTCTCGTAGCGCTCGGGGTCGAGGGCGTCGAGCACCGAGCGCGCCGATGCGAGCGAGATCTCGTGCTCGGAGGAGCGGCCGCCGAGGAGCACCGCGACCTTGACGCGGCGGCTCACGGTGTCGGCGGTGGAGGCGGCTCGGCGGTGGGGAAATGGCCCACGGTGATCGTGACGGTCGTACCCTTCTTCTCTTTGGCGCCCCCGCGCGGAGACTGGCTGAGCACGATCCCATCGAGGCCGGGGTCGGTCACGTCCTGCCGTACCACCTGCACGACGAAGCCGGCGCTCTCGAGCGCCGAGCGCGCCGAGCCCTCGTCCTGGCTCCCCACATCGGGCACGGTCGAGGTCTTCGGGCCCTTCGAGACGCTGAGCGTGATCGTCGAGCCCTTCTGTGCCCTTACGCTCGGGCTCTGGTCGACGACGGTGTCCTTGGGCTCCTCGCTCTCGACGTCCTTGCGCGCGACAGCGAAGCCCTCGTTCTGGAGCGCCGAGCTCGCGTCAGCGAAGCTGAGGCCGATCACCGAGGGCACGTCCACCTCGGCCGGGCCGCTCGAGACGTTGATCCGCACCTTGCTGCCCTTGTTCACGACCTTGCCCGGCTGCGGCTCCTGCCCGGTGACCGTTCCGGGCGCCTTGTTCGAGGGCACGTCGAACGCCGACGGCTTCAGGCCCGCGTTGATGAGCGTGCTGATCGCGTCGTCGCGGCTCTTGCCGATCACGCTCGGCACCTGGACGGTCGGCACGCCCTTCGAGACCCAGATGTCGACGCGCTGGTCCTTCTGCACCCGCGTGCCGGCGTCGGGGCTCTGCCTGATCACGACCCCCTTCTCGACCGTCGTGCTGGTCTCGCGGTGGATCTCGGGGAGGAGCCCAACGTCACGGATCTGCTTCACCGCGAGCGGCTCCTTCAGGCCGCTCACGAACGGCACCGCCACCGGCTTGTTCGCGGCGAGCTGGTCCTGGATCTTCGTGTACGCGAACCACGCGGCCGCGCCCGCGGCGATCAGCAACAGCACCGACAGCACCCACGGCCAGACGGGCCGGCGCCGCCGCGGCGGGCCTTCGTAGCCGTAATAGCCGGCGGGCGGTGTGCTGCCGGGCGGAGCCGGGCGCGTGGGAGCAACTTGCGTCGGCCGCGTGATCACCGAGGTCGGAGCGGCCGCGATCAGGCCCGAGCCCGACAGGACGGCGGTTGCCGCCGTCTCGGTCTCCGGGTCGACCGGCAGTCCATCGGCCACGCGCGCCAGGTCTGCGTCCATCTCCTCGGCGCTCTGGTAGCGCTCGGCCGGGTCCTTGGCGAGCGCACGCAGCACGATCAAGTCCAGGTCGTGTGGCACCTCCGGCCGCAGCTCCGACGGCGGCTTCGGCACCTCCGAGAGGTGCTTCATCGCGATCTCGAGCGGCGTGTCGCCGGTGAACGGAACCTGGCCGGTGAGCATCTCGTAGAGGACGACGCCGACCGAGTAGAGATCGGAGGTCTGGTCGACCGGTGCCCCGCGCGCCTGCTCGGGCGAGAGGTACTGCGCGGTGCCGATGATCGAGCCGACCTCGGTCATCTGGCTCGCGCCCGAGCGGGCGATCCCGAAGTCGGTCACCTTCAGGCGGCCCTCCGGGTTGACCAGCACGTTGTGCGGCTTGATGTCGCGGTGGACGATCCCGCGCCGGTGGGCCGCGGCGAGCGCGGCGAGAATCTGCCGGGCGTAGTCGATCGAGACCTTGATCGGCGCCGGCCCGCGGCTGACGATCAGCTCCTTCAGCGACCGCCCCTCGAGGTACTCCATCGCGATGTAGTAGGTGCCCTCGGCCTCGCCGCGGTCGTAGATCGAGACGATGTTCGGGTGCGAGAGGCCGGCAGCGTTCTTCGCTTCGCGCCGGAAGCGCTCGATGAACGAGTCGTCGGCCGCGTGACGGTCGTTGAGGATCTTGATCGCGACGTTGCGACCGAGCTCCTGGTCCTCAGCCAGGTAGACGTCCGCCATCCCGCCCGCGCCGAGCTTCCGGATGATCCGGTAGCGGCCGTCGAAGACGGTGCCAATCAGTGTGTCGGAGACGGCCATGTCCTCATCAGAGGTTAGGGATTCGACCCTCCAGCGAGGATCGCCTGCATGACTGCCCGCGCGATCGGCGCGGCGGTGGTTCCGCCCGAGCCGGTCTGATCCTGCAGCACGACCGCTATCGCGACGCGCGGGGCCCCGGCGGGGGCGAACGCGATGAACCACGTCGTGTTGAGCGTTCCCGCGCCGCCGGTCTCGGCCGTTCCCGTCTTGCCGGCGACGCGGAAGCCCGGGATCTGCGCGGCGGTGCCGGTGCCGCCGGTCACGACCGCCTCCATCATCCGGGTGAGGTCGGCGGCGGTGCTCGTGCGCATCGCGCGCTTGTACTTCGACGGGTGCACCCGCTTGACGATCCCGCCGCCGGGGGCGGTCACGCGGTCGACGATGTGCGGCTCCATGATCACGCCGTGATTGCCGACCGCGGCGGCGACCATCGCCATCTGCAGGGGCGTCGTCAGCATCCGCTCCTGGCCGAACGCGAGGCGGCCCGGGTCGACCTGGGTTGCCGGGTTGCTCGGGTACAAGAGCCGGCCGTGGTCGTAGAGGCCGCTCGGCGAGCGCTCGTTGCCCGGGGTCTCGAGCGGCGGGTCCTCGTAGAAGCCGAATTGCTTCGACGTGCCGAGGATCCGGCCCGCGCCGATCGTCTTGCCGATCTCGCAGAAGACAGCGTTGATCGAGTGCTCGAGCGCCTGCAGGAAGTTCACCGGGCCGAACACCTCGGGCCCGCTCATGTCACCGAAGTTCTTCACCTGCTTGCCGTACTCGATGCAGTAGCCGCGGTCGACGAAGCGCGAGTCGATCGTGTAGCGGCCCGAGTCGAGGGCGGCCGCGCTCGTCACCACCTTGAAGGTCGAGCCCGGCACGAACAGGCCGGCGGTCGCGCGGTTGATCAGCGGCGCGGCCGGTCTGCAGGAGGCCCGGATGTTGTTGATGCGCGCGAAGTTGCGTTCGACCAGATTCGGGTCGAACGTCGGCCGCGAGGCCATCACGAGCACCTTGCCGGTGCGCGGGTCGATCACCACCACCGAGCCGCACTTGCCGGCGAGCTGCTGCATCGCCACGCGCTGCGCGCCGGGCTTGATGGTGAGCCAGAGGTCGTTGCCCTTGATCGTCGCGCCGCGGATCCGGTCGAGCGTCGTCTTCAGGACGGTGTCGAGGTTCGCGTTCGTGCCGGTGAGGTAGTCGTTCTCGGATGCTTCGAGCCCCGAGCGCGAGCGCGACTGCGTCGAGTAGCCGACGACGTGCGAGAAGAGGCCGCCCTGCGGGTAGCGGCGGAAGTAGAGCTTCTGCCCACCGACCTTCCTGATCCGGTTCGCGGCGAGGATCGTCCCGTCGGCGGCGCGGATCAGGCCGCGCTTGATCGAGAACTCGGCCACGCGCTGGATCTCGTTGTCCTGCCGGTCGGCGAGCCCGGCGGTCGCCCAGGTCTGCCAGTAGGTGGTCGCCACGATCAGGGCCGCCAGGAGCGCGACGCCGACGAGAGCCAGGCGGGCGATCTGCTTGTTCACGCGCGCTCCGCGTTGGCGCGGTTGGAGACCAGGAGGACGCCCGCGAGCAGGACGAAGTTCGCGACCACGCTCGACCCGCCGTAGCTGACGAACGGGAGCGTGATCCCGGTTAGCGGGATCAGGCGCAGGATCCCGCCGACGATGATGAACGTCTGCAGCGCGAAGGCGAAGGTGAGCCCGACCGCGAGCAGCTTCGAGAAGCCGTCGTCAGCCAGCATCGCGATCTTGAAGCCGCGCGCGACGAACAGCATGTAGACGAGCAGCAGCGCAGAGACGCCCACGAGGCCGAGCTCCTGCGCGAGCGCCGAGTAGATGAAGTCCGTGTTCAGGTAGGGGATCAGGTCGCCACCGCCTGTGGTTCTGAACGTGCCCTTGCCGAGGCCGGTGCCGAACCAGTTCCCGTGCGCGACCGAGTAGAGCGACTTGACGAGCTGATAGCTCGCGCAGTCCTGGCGCGGCAGCAGCTTCCCGTTGATCGCGCAGTGCACCGGGTGGTCGGTCCACGGATGCAGCCAGATCGTCACGCGGTCGCGTACGTGGGCGACGAAGTGGTAGACCCCGAACGCGCCTGCGAGGAAGAGCGTCGCGCCAAGGCCGACGTAGAGCGCGCGGCCGGTCGCGACGTAGAGCATTCCGAGGAAGATCCCGAAGTAGAGAAGCGCCGAGCCGAGGTCGTTCGTCTCGACGAGGACGAGCATCGCGCCGCCCCAGATCAGCAGCAGCGGGCCGAAGTCCTTCAGGCGCCCCTGCCCCAGCACCTCGCGCTTCTCGCGCAGATAGCCGGCCAGGAAGACGATCAGGAAGACCTTGGCCAGCTCACCCGGCTGGAACTGGAGCGAGCCCACGTGGACCCACAGGCGCGCGCCGTTGACGCTCGTGCCCAGCACGGGGAGCGCCGGCAGCGCGAGCAGGCCGATCGCGCTCAGGCCGAAGAGGTACTTGTAGCTCTCGAGGCGCCGGTAGTCGTGCTGGAACAGGAACAGCGTCGCAGCGAACGCGAACAGCGCGACCACGATCCAGAGCCCCTGGCGGAAAGCATCCGACGGGTTCAGCCGGTAGATCTCCGTCAGGCCGATCCCGGTCAGCAGCCCGGCCATCGGCAGCAGGTACGGGTCGGCGTAGGGGACCGTCAGGCGCGCGACGAGGTGCGCGGCCAGGTAGAGCGCGAAGAAAAACGCCGCGTACGAGAGCGAGGCCGTCGAGACGACCTCCTGCCGCGCGATGTAGACGCTGGCGAAGCCGAGGCCGGTGAGCGTGCAGACGACGATCAGGTTCGCCAGCTCGCGGTTCCTGGCGCTCATCTCGCTCCGATCTGCTCCTCGTACCGACGCACGGCCGCGCGCGCCGAGTCGTCGCTGCGCAGGCTGTGGTCGAAGAGCCTGCGCCGCTCCGCCTGGTTCAGCTGCGCGGCGAGCAGGTTGCTCACGTAGACGGGCCGGTAGAGCCGGACGTTGCCGACGATGTTCCAGGGCACGCCCTGGTAGACCGCCACGCGGCCGTCGGCCTCGGCGCCGACGAAGTGCGAGCGCCACAGGCCCCAGACGACGAAGCTGCACCCGCCGACGAGCACGACGAGGGCGAGCGCGGCGAACAACGCCCTGCGGCCGGCTCCGCGCGACTCACTCGGCCGGCGGTCACCGTCCTCGGGGGCCACGACGGGAACGCCGTGGTGCTCGTCGAGCGTGTCCTCCTCGTCGCCGTCCGATCGGACCTCGGGGAGCGTGACCGTGTGTTCCGTCGAATCGGAGGCGGAGCCGGCGATCTCGAAGAAGATGACCGTGATGTTGTCCTCGCCGCCGCCCTTGTTCGCGGCGCGGACGAGCGCCTTCGCGGCCGTCTTCAGGTCGCCCCGGTTGCGCTCGATCTCCTGCAGGATCGTGTCGTCGTCCACCATCGAGGTGAGGCCGTCCGAGCAGAGCAGGAAGAGGTCGCCGGGCCTGGTCTCGACCGAGACGGTGTCGACGTCCACATCGGGGTCGGTGCCGAGGGCGCGCGTGATCACCGAGCGCTGCGGGTGGCCCTCGGCCTCCTCGGGCGAGAGCTTGCCGCTCCGGACGAGCTCGGCGACGAGCGAGTGGTCCTCCGTGAGCTGCTCCAGCGAGTGGCCGCGGATCAGGTAGGCACGCGAGTCGCCGACGTGGCCGATCGCAACGTGGCCGTCCTCGACGAGCGCGACCGTCATGGTCGTGCCCATCCCCGAGGCGGACGCGTCCTGCGACTGCCGCTGGTAGACGCGGCGGTTGGCCTCCTGAATCAGCTCGTCGACCCGCTCCTCGCCGCCCGCGCGCTCGGCGCGGTCCTCGCGCAGCGCCGCGGCGGCCAGGTTCGAGGCCACCTCGCCCGCCTGGGCGCCGCCCATCCCGTCGGCGACCGCAAACAGCGGCGGCTCGCAGACGAAGGCGTCCTCGTTGTGGCGCCGCCGGCGCCCGGTGTCGGTGACGCTTGCCGTCTGCACCAGCATCCGCTCCGGCTTCATGTCTCGTACCTCAGCTCGGTCTCGCCGATGCGGACGACGTCGCCCGGGGTCAGCCGCTTCGCGCGCGTCAGCTGGATGCCGTTCAGGTAGGTGCCGTTGGTGGAGCCGACGTCCTCGAGCCAGACGCCGTCGCGGCGGGGCTCGATGCGCGCGTGCTCGCTGGAGGCGTATTCGTCGGCCGTGAGATCCACATCGTTGTGCGCGCCGCGGCCGACGAGCAGCGCGGACGAGTCGAGCGAGAGCTCGTCGCCCTCCTCGAGCGCGGGGCTCCTCACGACGACCAGGCGCCCGCTGTCGACCTGCGGGTCATCCTGCCCCAGCCCCGGCACCGAGCCGGGCGCGAGCACGAAGCTCTCCTGCGGCATGCGCACGTCACGCGCCGCCGAGCGGACGATCCGCCAGATGAACAGGTAGAGCAGGACGAGGAACGCCAGCTTGAGGACGAGCAGGGCCTCCTCGACTGCGACGGACCCGAGCATCACGCCTCCGACTCCGTCTCCCGCCGGAACACGAGCTCGGTCGAGCCCAGCGTGATCTTGTCGCCCTGGCGCAGCTTTGCCCGCTTCTGGCGCCGCCCGTTCACCTCCATCCCGTTGGTCGAGCCGAGGTCGATCGCCCAGTACGCCGCGCCTTCCTGCCGCACCTCGGCGTGCTTGCGCGAGACGTTCGGGTCCGAGAGCTGGATGTCGCAGTCCTTCGAGCGCCCGATGGTGGCGTGTCCGTCGTCGAGCTCGTGCTTCGTGCCGTCGTACGTGAGACTGACGGTCTCGCGGCCAAGGCCGAGGTCCTCGACCGAGACGGCCTCGGTCTCGGCGGGCTTGCGATAGATCATCGTCGCCCCCGGCTGTGCCTGCGCAGGCGGCGCGCCGGGCTGGGGGACCGCGCCCTGCACCATTCTCGTGGCGATCCCGAACTCGCCCATGTCGAGGTCGTCGTCGGTCTCGAACTTGACCTCGGGCGGCGAGAGCAGCTCGTAGCGCTCCTTGCGCGCGTTCTCGGCGATGTATTCCTGCAGCTCGCTCTGGAGCGAATCCTCGTAGCTGGCGAACTGCTCCCGGTCGGAGGTCGCGAGGTAGACCGTGTACTCGTTCGGCGCATACACGCGCGAGACCGAGACCACGCGGTGGTCCTCCATCTCCTTGACGAGCTTGCGCGCGAGCTCGACCGGCTGTACGTGCGTGCGGAAGGCACGGCCGAAGACACCCTCGAAGAGGCCTTCGATTTTGTGCTCGATGTTCCTGAGGACGCTCATGCCGGCAGGGTTATGCCCCCGCCCTGAACTCTAACCCTGGGCTCTCAGCGCCAGGACGGTGCAGGTGGCCCAGGCGGCTAGCACGAGCGGCGCGGCGGCGACCGTTGGCGCGGGAAGCAGCGTCGCCGCGATCAGGGCTGCGCCGAGGCCGGCGATCCACCACAGGCCGCGCTCGCGCACGAAGGGGAGGGCGACCGCGGCCGCGGCCAGCACGGCAGCCTCGAGCAGAAGCGTCGGGTGGGACCCGGCGGCGTGCGCCAGCGCGACCAGCACGGCGAAGGGATCGTCGCTGCCGGCGATTCCCAGGCCCTTCGGCGGCGCGGCTCCCGTGAAGGGCAGCGCGGCGTGGCGGAGGCCCGCGACCATCCCGGCCAGCAGCACCCCGGCTCCGACCTGGAGCGCACGGCGGGCGTGACTGTCGATCCCCTGGGCGGCGAGCGGGAGCAGCCCGATCGCGAGCAGCGGGGCGAACAGCGGCCCGAGGACGAGGAAGAGCCCTTGTCGCGGAGCACGCCAGGAGGCGGCGAGCCAGCAGCAGGCGACGGCGCCGTAGGCGACGGCCAGGCCCGAGGAGACGTTCCCGAGCGGGAGCACGGGCACGGCGAGCGCGAAGGCCAGGCCGAGCCGTGGGCGGAAGAGCGTCAGCGCACCGGCGATCAACGCGAGCAGCGGCACCAGCAGCGAGGGAAAGAACGGCAGCGCCGCTGCTGTCCAGCCGGCGAACAGGGCGGCGGCCGCGGGCGCGGCGAACCGGGTTGGCACGCGCACGGCGGGGATCGCCATGCCGCCGCCGCCGGTTTTGCGCCGCCGCAGCCGCTCGGCGAAGGCATCGCGGAGCTCGAAGCCGAGCGTGGCCGAGGGCGGGCGGGCGGAAGGATTGATCGAGAGCATCCGGTCGACGAGCGCGCAAAGCGGCTTCGGCAGGTCGGGCCGCACCTGCGCGAGCGGCGCCGCACCGGTCTCGATCCGCTTCGCCGTCTCCAGCAGCGAGCCGTTCCAGAACGGGTGCCAGCCCGCGAGTGACTCCCAGAGCATCGCGCCCACCGCCCAGATGTCCGCGGGCGGCCCGCCGGACTCGCCGTGGACGAGCCGCTCGGGCGGGACGTAGGCGAGCGTGCCCGGCACGTCGCCGGTCGCCGTCAGCGACTCCTCCTCCGCCAGCTGCGCGAGCCCGAAGTCGAGCAGGCGGACGGACAGCTCGTCGCCCTCGGCGAGCAGGACGTTGGACGGCTTCACGTCGCGGTGCACGATCCCGCGCGCGTGAGCGTGCGCGAGCCCCTCGAGCACCTGCGCCGCGGTTTCCACGGCGGCCGCGTCGTCCAGCTCGCCGGCACGGAGCGCCTGCCGCATCGTTTGGCCGGGCACGTACTCGTAGGCGATGTAGACGTTGCGCGAGTCGCGGTCGAGCCCGTAGGCGCGCAGGCAGCGCTCGTGGCGCAGGCGCGCGGCCGCCAGCGCCTCGCGCTCGGCCCGTGTAGCTGCCTTCCCCTCGCGGGGAACGATCTTCAGCGCGACGTCGAGTCCGGTTCGCTCGTCACGCGCGAGCCAGACCGAGCCGGACCCGCCGCTGCCGAGCGGGCGCAGGGGCCGATAGCGCTCGGCGACGAGCTCACTCGGAGAGAGCGCAAGTGCGGCTTCGGCCACGACCTCCTTCGTTTCGCCCTCCCGACGAGAGTCCTGCTACCTCCGATGAAGTCGGTAGAGTGGGCCGGATTTTTCCTGCAAAGACGGGATATGACAGAGCGCGACACCGACATCGATTTCGACTTCTTCGAGGACGAGCCCCCGACGCAGGAGACCTCGCGGACGGAGCGGCTGATCCCTCGGCGCGGTCCGCGTGGTCCTGAGCGGCCGCCGCGCACGCCCACGAACCTGACGCCGCTGTTGCGGCTGATCGGTCTGATCGCCTTCGCGATCCTGATCATCGTCCTGCTGGTCTTCTGGGTTCAGAGCTGCCGCGAGGCCGGCAAGGAGAAGACCTACAAGAGCTACATGACCAAGGTCTCCGACGTCGCGCGGGCCTCGCAGCAGGTCGGCCGCGGCCTCAGCCAGGCGCTCGTCGGCCAGGGCCTGAAGGAGGCGCAGGTCGAGCAGCGCATCGCCGGGCTCTCCCGCCAGGAGCAGCTCGACGTCCAGCGCGCCCGCGAGATCACGCCGCCCGGGACGCTGCGTGACGAGCACCAGGCGCTGATCCAGGCGCTCCAGTTCCGCGTCAGCGGCCTGAACGGGCTCGCGAATGCGCTGGCCGCGACCGCCAACACCAAGGACACCACGCGCGCGGGCACGATCCTCGCCGCCCAGATGCAGCGCCTGCTCGCCAGCGACGTGATCTACGAGGACTCGTTCAAGAGCCCGTCCGAGGCGGAGCTCAAGCGCCAGGGCGTCACGGGCACGAGCGAGACCGGCGGCCCGCTCGTCCCCGACTCGAATTTCCTTCAGAGCGCCGACATCGTCACGCCGACCTCGATGGTCACCGTGCTGAGCAAGATCCGAGGCGGCACGGTCACACCCAGCACGGGCGGCCTGCGCGGCACGAACCTCGTCTCGGTCAAGGTGCAGCCGCAGGGCGTGGAGCTGAGCACCTCGACGCAGACGACCGTCGTCGTGCGCACGAACATGACGTTCCAGGTCGTGATCGAGGACTCCGGCGACTCGCAGGAGGCGAACATCCCGGTGACGCTCCGGATCGTCCAGTCGGGGAGCCCGGACATCGTCAAGCACGCGACGATCGGCTTCATCAGCCCGGGCGAGCAGAAGACGATCAACTTCACGAACTTCACGACGCCGAGCTTCAGCAAGCCCGCGGTGGTCAAGGTCGAGGTGCAGCCGGTGGACAACGAGAGCAAGACCGACAACAACTCCGCCGACTACCCGGTCATCTTCTCGGTCGCGTAGCCCCGTGAGCGTCTCGAGCGCGACCGCCGCCTGGATCGCGACCGGTGCTGTCGTTGTCTCCGTTCTCGCGCTGCTCGCGGTGATCTGGGTGCTGCTGCGGGTGAGAGGCCTCCGCCAGGGGCAGGCCGTGCTGCTGGGCGAGGGGAAGACCGACCTGGTCGACTTCGCCGTCTCCCTGCAGGGGCGCATCGACGACCTCCATCGCGCGGTGGACGAGGTCGCCGCCGGGCTCGTGCGGGTCGACCGGCGTGTGGACGGCTCGGTGACGAACGTCTCGATCGTGCGCTACGACGCCTACGAGGACACGGGCGGCCACCAGTCGGCGTCGCTGGCGGTGCTCGACTCGGCGCGCTCGGGGGTGGTCGTGACGGCGATCCAGGGCCGTGATTACGCCCGGATCTACATGAAGGAGCTCGATCGCGGGCGCGCGTCGATCGCCCTTTCGCCCGAAGAAGCGGAAGCCGTTGAGAGGGCGATGTCCCGCTAAAGTTCCCGCGATGCAGCAAGTTCTTGTTCTCAACGCGAGTTACGAGCCGCTGAACGTCACAACCGTTCGCCGTGCGCACGTGCTCGTGTTCAAGGGCAAGGCCGAGGTAATCGAGGAGCTCGACCAGCCCCTCAGATCGGCGACCGGGGCGTTTCCCTGGCCGCACGTGATCCGGCTCGTCCAGTACATACGCGTGCCGAGGACGCTGCAGCGGAAGATCTCGCGACGCGCTCTGTTCGCCCGCGACGGTTGGCGCTGCATGTACTGCGGCACGACGAGCGGACGGCTCACCCTCGACCACGTAGTCCCGCGCAGCCGCGGCGGCGACTCGGTCTGGGAGAACGTCGTCACCTCGTGCGCGCCTTGCAACATGCGCAAGGGAAACCGGCTTCCCGACGAGATCGAGATGACCCTGCGCAAGCTGCCGCGCGCGCCCGCGCCGGTGCTCTTCATCCACCTCGCTACGCCGAAGATCCCGAACGGCTGGCAGCCGTACCTCACAGGCCTCGGCGACGCGACGGCGACGGCCGCGAGCGCCTAGATGTCACGTCGCGAAGCGGCGTGACGTGACGTAGGCGCTAGCCGGCGGCGTACCTCCCGTGGCAACCGAACCGGGAGGAAACGATGAAGATCGTCCAGCTAGGCGCGATCGCAGCGGTGCTGGCAACCGCAGTCGCGCTTGCGGGGGTGGGAAGGCCGGAGTCGGCGCGCGCAGTGTCGCCGGAGACGCGCAGCGTGACCGTCACGGGCGCGGGAAGCATCGACGCGGCTCCGAACCGCGCAGGCCTCTCGGTCGGCGTGAGCAGCGACGCGTCCACGGCACAGGCCGCCCTGGCCGCGAACGCGGAGAAGGCGTCGCGCGTGCTCGCGGCCCTGCGTTCGGCCGGTGTGGCCAAGCCCGACCTGCAGACGCAGGACGTGACCGTCTCGCCGCGCTGGAACGACCAGGGCCGGCCGGACGGCTTCGCGACCCACACCTCCCTGCAGGTGCAGGTGAAGGACGTCTCGCGCGCGGGGCCGATCCTCGATGCGGCCGTCGGCGCCGGCGCCACCGAGACCTCGGGGCCAAGCTTCGACCGCAGCGACCGCGACGCGCTCTACCGCAACGCGCTGAAGGCCGCGTTCGCGAACGCGCGTGCCAAGGCCGCCACGCTCGCCGGCGAAGCCGGCGCGAGCCTCGGCCGCGTGCTGCGGATCGAGGAGTCGCCCGTGGTCTCCGGCGGCCCGATGCCGATGGAGCAGCGGGCGGCCGCCGACAGCTCGACTCCGGTCGAGCCGGGCACGCAGGAGGTGCAGGCGACGGTCAGCGTCACGTTCAGCCTCGCGTGACCGGCAGGCCGAGCTGCTCCCACTCGCTCCACGAGCCGGGGTAGAGCCTGCCTTCGCGTCCCGAGAGGAAGAGCCGGTGGAGCGCGACGGAAGCGGTCACGCCGGAGCCGCAGTAGGCGACGAGCTCGCCAGCGGGGAGCTCCGGGAGCGGCTCGTTCCAGGGCGCGTTGAACGCCCCGGGGATCCGGCCCGGAACCTTGTCGATCGGGTTCGGCTCGCCGCGGAAACGCTCCGGCCGGCGCGCGTCGACGACGACCAGCTCTTCGAGCTGCCGAGCGAGGTCGTCCGCGTCGATCGTGTCGTCTGCGCGAGGGCGTGGGGTGAACTCGGCAGGCTCGATCTGCTCCTCGCCGGCGCGCAGCGGCCCGAGCCAGCCGTCGAGCTCGAGCACCGCGCAATCGTCGTGCCCGAAGTGGCGTAGCAGCCACCAGAGCCGCTCGGCCCCGCCCATGTTCCCGTAGGCGACCACGAAGACGCCCTCGCCGATCCCGGCTCGCGAGGCCGCGCGGGCGAAGTCGTTGGCTGCGGGCAGCGGGTGCCGCCCGCCCGGCCCGGGGGGAGCCGCGAGGTCCTCGTCCACGTCGAGGAACGACGCGCCCGGGATGTGCCCGGCGAGGTACTGCTCGCACCCGCGCGCCGGCGAGCCGAGCTCCCAGCGGCAGTCCACGAACTGGTAGCGGGGGCTTGGCACTAAGCGTCGAGCTGGCCGCGGTACGGAGCCTCGGCCGACCTTCCGAACGGCGCGTACGCCTCCTTGGGGTTCGGGGTCTCCGTCTCGACGCTCGCGCCGTGGCGCGCCGCGACCTCCGAGACGGGATAGACGATCTCCTCGCTCGCGCGCGATCCGACCGCGAGGAGCGTGCAGGGGCCGTCGCCCGCGCCGACGAAGACGTGATCCGTCCCGGGCGGGCAGTGGATGAAGTCCCATGCTTTCAGCGGGCGCTCCTCGCCTTCGACGAGCAGCAGGCACTCGCCCGAGAGGACGAGGAAGTTCTCCTGGGCGCTCTCGCGGTGGTAGAGGCAAGCGGGCTGGCCGGGCTCCATGACGCCAACGTTGATCCCGAGCTCCTTGAACTCGGGCTCGCCCTCGAACACGGTTCCCGAGCCGAACTTCTCGTGCTCGAACCAGCGTGCTTCCTTCGCGTTGACGACGAACCAGCCCTCGCCCTTCGGGACGAGGCCGCCGCTCTTCGCCTGCTCCAGCGGTGCTTCAGGAACCATCTCGACCTCCGATTTGTGGGGCTCGATCGCCGGCCCGTCGCCGACGAGCTCGCAGCGCTCGCCCGGAGGCTAGGCGAACGCGCTGCGGAAGGCGGCCGGGCTCAGCGTCAGCGGACGCTTGCAGCGCCCGCACCAGCTCTCGCTCGACCCCTTCTGCTCCGACCGTTCGGTCAGGAGCGGCTTCTCGCAGGTGCACTTCTCATTCTTCACAGATCAAATCTTGCGGCGCGCGCCGGACGCGCCGGTCGATCGGTGCGATGATGGTCGCGTGAGTCGCGCTCGGATCGCGGTTGCTCTCCTGCTGGCAGCCGCGGGTGGCACTGCCGTTCTCGTGGCCACGGCCGCCGACGCCTCCTCGGGCAAGCGCTTTCGGTACTCGCACCGCGTCGTCGTGACCGGAACGTACGTCGATCACTGGACGGTCGACGAGACGTATCCCTGCGGGCGTGTGGGCGACGGGACCGTCACCGTCAAATGGCGCTTCGCGAAGCTGACGAAGGTGAGGCTCTTCTACGACAAGTTCGCGGGCGGGCCGCACGGCACGTCCGGGAGCTGGGTGCTCGGCTCTCCGGCCGGGGGCGGGGTCGGTCACATGCCGTTGCGGCCGGGCAGAGGCACGATCACGCTCGTCGACAACACCACGCGGCACCCACCCGATCCGGGCGACACCTGCGAGGAGACAACGCCGAAGTCCGATTGCGGGAAGGCCGCGTTGGGTGCGCCGCTGGTCGGCGTCAGCGGCCACGGCAAGCGTCTGCTCGTCGCCGATCTCGCGAGGGCCGACTTCGACCGTGAGGGAGGCAACGGGCGCGCAGTCAAGTGCTCCGTCGGCCAGGCCCGGACGTTCCGGGACATCTTCTACAGCGGCCGGGCCAACGAAGGCCTGCTGGCGATCCCGATGGCGAGCATTTCGACCGTCGTTCACCGGCGGGTCGTGAAAGTGGTCGGCTCCTCGCACAAGCGCAGCGGCACGACCGAGTGCGCGCGCGGCGACGTCTGCACCGACGACGTCACTCGCAAGGTGACGGTCACGTTCAGCCGGCTCTAGCAGGCGGGCTACCGCGACGGCTGGCTTCCCTAGGCCGCCTCGGGCTCGGCCTCGGGGATGACAGGCGGCTCGGGTCTTCGCACGGCATGCCCATGACCGAGCAGGTGGCTGTGCGACTCGGTGCCGTAGCCGCCCGGCACCGGGATGTAGAACTCGGGATAACCCCACATGCCGTGCTCGGAGACATCGAGGCCGGCGGTCTCGGTCTCCTCCTCGACGCGGATGCCCCAGAGGCGCTTCATCGTCCACAGGCAGCCGAACGAGGCGCTGAAGGTGAAGGCGCCGACCGCCGCCAGTCCGAGCAGCTGCACCCAGACCTGGTGGAGCGAGCCGGTGTAGACGAAGCCGCCCTGGCCGGTGTTGAGCGTGGCGGCCAGCGCCGGCACCGCGAACAGGCCGGTGGCGACCGTGCCCCACACGCCCGAGACCCCGTGGACGGCGACCGCGCCGATCGGGTCGTCGATGCCGATCCGCTCGACGGCGAGCACGCCGACAACCGCGATCACTCCTGAGACCAGGCCGATCACGACTGCAGCCCAGGGCGCCACGAAGCCGGACGCGGCGGTGACCGCGACCAGAGCTGCGAGCACGCCGTTCAGCATCATCGAGATGTCGGGCTTGCGCAGCACGATCCAGGCGGTGAGCGCGCCGCTGACCGCCCCGGCCGCGGCCGCGAGGTTCGTCGTCACGGCCACGTAGGCGAAGAAGCCGACCCGGTTGCCGGTGATCACGCCTAGCGTCGAGCCCGGATTGAAGCCGAACCAGCCGAACCAGAGGATCAGCGTCCCGAGGACGGCGTAGGGGATGTTGTGGCCGGGGATCGCGTTCCCGCGGCGGCCTTCGAACTTGCCGATGCGCGGCCCCAGGAGCAGCGCTCCGGCCAAAGCGGCGAGCGCGCCCTGGTAGTGCACGACCGTCGAGCCGGCGAAGTCCTGCATGCCGAGGCCGAAGAGCCAGCCGCCGCCCCAGACCCAGTGGGAGGTGACCGAGTAGATGAGTGTGAAGGCCGCGCCGAAGACGAAGTAGACCCAGAGCTTCGCGCGCTCGGCCATCGCGCCCCAGACGATCGCGAGCGAGACGCCCGCGAAGACGACCTCGAACAGATAGCCCGCCGCGCCCGGGACTGTCGTGAAGAAGGAGTAGGGCGCCTGGCCGATCGCGAGCAGTGAGTCGACCGACGGCGCGAAGCCGCTCGTCCCGATCCAGCGGTTGCCGTCGCCGAAGGCGATCCCGAAGCCGACCGCCCAATAGACGAGCGAGCAGACGCCGAAGATGAGGACGTTCTTGCCGGCGATGTGCGCGGCGTTCTTCATCCGCGTGAGACCCGCCTCGAGGAACGCGAAGCCCGCCTGCATGAACATCACGAGCACGGCCGCGACCACGACCCAGAGGGTGTTGGCGGCGATCAGGAGATCTGTCTTGGTCATGCCGCTTCCTCGGCGCGGCGCAGCGGCAGCCCGGTGCGGTTGTGGGTGACGTTCTCGACGGGAGTCGTCCAAACGAGCCCGTCGCCGCAGTCGTTGCCGCTGCGGGCTGCGTCCGCGACCGTCGCCGCCACTGCGGCTGCGAGCTCGTCGGCCACGACGAACGTGAGCAGCGCCTTGGGCAGGAAGCGCGACTCGAACACTCGCCCGCGGTACTCGTGCGTGATCCCGCGCTCGCGGCCGTGGCCCACCGCCTCGACGACCGTCACGCCGACGTGCCCGGTCTGCTCCTCGACGGCATCGATCACGATCTCGACCCGCTCCCGCAGGACCACTGCCTCGACCTTGACCATCGCGACCGCGTCCCCTTTGGACACGCCGGGGGACTGTCCCCGGGCGTGTCCTCGTGGGACGGCTGTGGATGAAAAGTTGCGATTCCGGCGCATTTTCAGCTCACCACCTCGCTTCGTCGTTCCAGCAGGACCACGTCTCGCCAGACGCCGTGCAGCCGGCCGATTCGCTCCTGGGTGCCGAGCGCCCGGAAGCCGAATCGCCGCAGGAGGCCGAGGCTGGCCTCGTTCTCCGGGAACACGCCGGTCTGCAGCGTCCAGATACCCGCACGCTCAGAGCTTTCGATCGCGGCCGAGAGCAGCTCGGCGCCGACGCCCTGGCGGCGGGCCTCCTCGCCGACGTACGCGCTGATCTCGGCGACACCGGCGTAGCAGCACCGCGCCGAAACCGGCGCGAGCGCGACCCAGCCGACGACCGCGCTTTCTCGCTCGGCCGCGAAGCGGTGCGCGGCGAGGTGCGCCGCGTCCCAGGCCTCCCACGACGGCACCTCGACCTCGAACGTCGCGTTGCCCGTCGCGATCCCCTCCTCGAAGATCAGCGCGACCTCCGGCCAGTCGCCCGGCCGGAGGTCGCGCACCTCCACGCTCGGCAGTCGCGGGCCAGGGAGAGTCCCTGGGCGGTCCTGGGCGGTCACGCCCGGAGGTCGTCGCGCATCGCCTACGCCGCGAACGCGTCCTCGATCAACGCCTGCGCGGTGACCGACTCGATCGTCTGCAGGATGCGGCCGGTGATCCGGTACGGGTCAGCCATCGAGTTCGGCCGGCGATCTTCGAGGTAGCCACGGTGGCCGCTGTTGACGAAGCTATGCGGGATGCGGATCGACGCGCCGCGATCGGCGATCCCGTACGTGAAGTCGTCGATGGCCGCCGTCTCGTGGAGGCCGGTCAGGCGTAGGTCGTTCTCCGGGCCGTAGCACGCGATGTGCTCGTTGCGCGCCTCCGAGAACGCGCTCATCAGCGCGGTGAAGTACTCCTCGCCGCCGATCTCGCGCAGATGCTTGGTCGAGAAGTTCGTGTGCAGTCCGGAGCCGTTCCAGTCGACGTCGACGCCGAGCGGCTTCGGGTGGAAGTTGACGTCTACGCCGTAGCGCTCGCAGAGGCGGAGCATCAGGTACCGCGCGATCCAGAGCTCGTCGGCTGCGCGCTTGGCGCCCTTGCCGAAGATCTGGAACTCCCACTGCCCCTTCGCGACCTCGGCGTTCACGCCCTCGATCGCGATGCCGGCCTCGATGCAGAGATCGATGTGCTGGTCGACGATGTGCCGTGCGACGTCGCCCACGTTCCTGAAGCCGACGCCGGTGTAGTACTCGCCCTGCGGCGCGGGAAAGCCCTCCTTCGGGAACCCGAGCGGCGAGCCGTCCTTGTACAGGAAGTACTCCTGCTCGAAGCCGAACCACGCGTCGGGGTCGTCCGGGATCGCGCCGCGGCTGTTCGACGGATGTGGCGTCCCATCGGGCAAGAGCACCTCGCACATGACGAGGTGGCCGCGGCTGCGCGCAGGATCGGGGAACAGCGCAACCGGCTGCAGGAAGCAGTCCGAGCTGGAGCCGTCCGCCTGGCGCGTCGAGCTGCCGTCGAAGTTCCACAGCGGCAGCTGGTCGAGTGTCGGCTCAGTCTCGAAGTCGACGATCTTCGTCTTGCTGCGCAGGTTCGGGACGGGCTCGTAGCCGTCCAGCCAGATGTACTCGAGCTTGAACTTCATCCTGGTTCCTCCTGATCTCGGACCAACAAAAAAGGGCCCACGACGCTTTCGTCGTGAGGCCCCAATGCCTCCGCGCCCGCCTTCGGCGGCGAACGCTGCGCGCAGATTAGCGGGGCCGCCGGACGCTGTAAAGAGTCTTGCGCGCGTCCGACCGCCCAGGTACCCTCGGCGGGCGATGTTGCTCCTCGGCTGACTCCGGTTTCTGCGCGCACCGCCTCTCAGGCAGGTGCGCACTGTCCGCGTCCCGTCGAGTTGGAGCAACACATGAAAGCCCTAGAAGTCCACAACCTGCGCAAGGAGTTCACCCGTCGCGACAAGCGCGGCAAGCGCCGCGTGGCCGCACTCAAGGGCGTGACCTTCACCATCGAGCGCGGCGAGTGCGTCGCGATCCTCGGTCCGAACGGGTCCGGGAAGTCGACGCTCGTCCGCCTGCTCTCGACGCTCCTCCTGCCCGACGGCGGGGACGCCTCCGTCTTCGGCAAGGACGCGTTCAAGGAGACCCGCGCGGTGCGGCGGATGGTCAACCGCGTCTCGGTCGAGGCGAGCTTCTTCAAGAAGATGTCGGCCGTCGAGAACCTGAGCTACGCCGCCCGTTTCTACGGGTTGCGCCCCTCTGCGACCAGAGACCGGATCCCGGAGATCCTCGGGCGCGTCGGCTTCCCGGCCGACCGGCGAGACGAGCCGATGGAGAACCTCTCCCGCGGGATGCAGCAGAAGGTCGCGCTCGCTCGCGCGCTCCTGACCTCGCCGATCCTGCTGCTGCTCGACGAGCCGACGACGGGCCTCGACCCGCGCTCGAAGCAGGAGGTCCAGGAGTTCATCCGCGAGGTGCGCGCCGAGCACGACGCGACCGTCCTGCTCTGCACACACGACCTCGCCGAGGCTGAGAGCCTCGCCGACCGCGTCGGGATCCTCGACGGCGGCGTCCTGCTGTGCCTCGAGCCGGTTGACCAGCTGAAGGCGCGGTACGACTCGGAAACCCTGGAGGAGGCGTTTTTCGCCGCGAGCGGCCACGCCTTCGAGAACGGCGATGGAGGTGATCGGTAGTGCGCACGATGAGCCTTGCGCTGCGCCACGAGCTCGTTGGGCTGAGCGGCGTGATCGAGCGCAACATCTATCTCGTCAAGCGCTACATCTGGTGGGACATCGCGTTCTTCCTCTGGACGGTCGCGAACACGCTCACGATCGTCTTCATCGCCAAGGGCATCCCGGCGGTCGGCGGCCAGATCGACGTCGAGAAGGTGACCACGATCCTGCTCGTCGGCGCGGTCATCTGGGCCTACCTCGGGATCATCTTCGAGATCCTCACGGAGACGGTCGCCTGGGAGCGCTGGGAGGGAACGATCGAGTACACCTTCATGGCGCCGCTCTCGCGCCCCGTCCACCTGTTCGGGATGGGCCTGTTCGCGATCGTCTACGGCGTCGTGCGCGCGATCCTGCTCTTCGGGGTCGTGGCCGCGTTCTTCAGCCTGCACCTGCCGGATGCGAACTACGTGGCCGCGCTGGTGCTGCTGGTGATCGCCTCGATCTCGTTCATCGGGATCGGGATGATGACGGCCGTCCTGCCGCTGATCTCGCCGGAGAAGGGCACGCAGCTCGGCTTCGTGGCGCAGGGCCTGCTGCTCGTCGTCTCAGGTGTCTACTACCCGGTCTCGGTGCTGCCGCAGTGGATGCAGTGGATCTCGGTGATCTCGCCGGCCACCTACGCCCTGCGCGGCTGCCGCGCCGCGATCATCAACGGTGCGGGCCTGTCCGACCTCACGACCGAGATCTGGGCGTTGCTCGTGATCGGCGCGGTCTCGGTGCCGCTCGGCCTCTTCATCTTCCGCACCGGTGAGCGCTACGCCAAGAAGCACGGGAAGCTGAAGCGGTCGGGATGATCCGCCTCGTCGACACCCGCGCCGACCTCGAACTGTGCCTTCGGGTCGTTCGCGAGGTCGAGGAGATCGGGCCGTCGATCGAAGAGCTCGAGGCGGTGCGCGACCGGCTGCTTGTCCACCCGGACGGGGGCTATGCGTTGGTCAAAGACTCGAACGTGGCAAACAGTGCTTACGCGATGGTGCGCGTGCTGCCGGACCGCCGCCGGCGCGGTATCGGCTCCGCGCTCGTGGAGGCCGCCGTCGCGGCCGCACGCCGGCTCGGCAGCGACTCGGCGTGGGGTGTCGTGCACGCCGGCGACGAGGAATCGCTGAGCTTCGCCACCGGTCGCGGATTCCGTGAAGTGGGCCGCGAGGTCGAGTTGCGGCGGCGCCTGGTTGCCGGCGAAGGAGCGGTTGTCGGCGGGGTCGTCGAGCTGCGCGACGAGCACCGAGCAGGCGCGTACGCAGTATCGGTCGAAGCGATTCGGGACATGCCGACCGCGGGCGAGCCGGAAGCCCAGGCGTTCGACGACTGGGTCGAGAACGAGCTCGCGGGCGTTGCCGCCTTCGTTGCGCTCGAGGATGGAAGGGTCGTCGGGTACGCGACGCTCGAGCCCATTGGCGATGACCCCACGCGGCTTGAGCATGGCTTCACCGGCGTCCTGCCGACGCACCGGCGCCGCGGCTTCGCGACGGCGCTCGGTCAGGCCCAGATTGCGTGGGCCGCCGCGCGCGGCTACCAGGAGCTCGTCACCACGACGGGCGTCTCGAATGCAGGGCTCAGGCGCCAGAAGGCCAAGCTCGGCTACGGCGAGCTCGAGGGACCCGTCCTCGTCCGGGGGCCCGTGTGAGGCTCCCGGCGACGACGGTCTACTACGGCCTGAGCTTCGGGTCGAGGCTGCCGACGTGGGTCGTGATGGCCGTCTACCTGGTTCGCGAGCTGCACCTTTCACCGCTGCAGCTGGTGCTGATGGGCACGGCGATGGAGGCGGCCGTCTTCCTGTTCGAGCTGCCGACCGGCGTGGTCGCCGACACCTACAGCCGACGGCTCTCGCTGATCATCGGCTACCTCGGCATGGGTGTCGCGTGGGCCGCTGTCGGGCTCGTCTCTGCACCGTGGCTGGTGATCGCGCTCTGGGCGCTGTGGGGCCTCTCGTACACCTTTACCAGCGGCGCCGAGCAGGCCTGGATCACCGACGAGGTGGGCGTCGAGAACGTCGGGCGGGTGTTCCTCCGCGGCGCGCGCTGGGGGCAGGTCGGTTCGGTGATCGGGCTCCTCGCGCAGGTCGCGGTCGGAGTCGGCTCCCTGCGGGCGGGCGTGATCCTCGGTGGTGTCTTCACGATCGCCTGCGGGCTCGGCTGCCTCGCCTTCATGCCGGAACACGGCTTCGTCCGACGCCCGCGCGAGGAGCGTGGCTCGGCGCTCGCGGAGCTGCGAACCACCGCCTCGGCGGGTGCGCGCTACGCCTGGGCGGCGCCGGCGATCCTGCTCCTGATCGGCGTAGAGCTGTTCATGGGCGCCTCGAGCGAGGCGTTCGACCGGCTGAAGGAGGCGCACTTCCTCCGTGACATCGGCCTGCCGGGCGAGATCGACCCGGTGGTCTGGTTCGGCTTGCTCTGGCTGGCGGGCATGGTGCTGAACATCGCCGCGATCGGGAGCCTGATCAAGCGTGTCGACCGCGGCGGCCGCGAGTCGGTGGCGCGCTACCTGTTCGCCTTCGTCCTCCTCGAGCTGGTGGCGATGCTCGTCTTCGCCTTGACCGGCTCGATCTGGCTCGCGGTCGCGGGCATTCTCGGCGTCTTCCTCGCGCGCAACATGGCCGGGCCGCTGTTCGACACCTGGCTGAACGAGCAGATCAGGGACTCGAGCGTTCGCGCGACGGTGATCTCGCTGACCGGGCAGTCGAACGCGGTCGGCCAGTCGGCCGGCGGGCCGGTGCTCGGCGTGGTTGGCAACGTCTGGGGGATCAGCGCCGCGCTGGCCGGCGGCGCCGCCGCGATCGCACCTGCATTGGCCCTCTTTGCGCGTGCGATCGCACACCACGGACGCGAGCCGGAGCTCGAGCAGCTTCCCGCAACGCCTGCTGTAGACTGAGCCTGTTCGTAGGCGACGCGGCCTCGGGCGCCCTAGAGCGCTCGGGGCTTTCGTGTTTTCAGGAAGGAGTCGAGCGTGGCGCAGGTCGAGAGCAAGCCGAGGGCGACGAGCAATCCAGATGCGCGCAAGCGCGTGCTGAAGCGGATCGGGGACGAGGGGATCGAGTTCCTGCTCCTCTGGTTCACGGACATCGAGGGGCACTTGAAGAGCTTCGCGGTCACGCCGAGCGAGATGGAGGCCGCGCTCGACGACGGGATGGGCTTCGACGGCTCCTCGATCACCGGCTTCAACGCGATCGAGGAGTCGGACATGGTCGCGATCCCCGACCCGGAGACCTTCACGCCGATGCCGTGGAAGGAGGGCGAGACGAAGGTCGGCCGGATGATCTGCGACGTCGTCACACCTGACGGCCAGCCCTACGAGGGCGACCCGCGCTACGTCATGCGACGCGCACTCGAGCGGATGACCGAGGCCGGCTTCGACACCTTCAACATCGGCCCCGAGCTCGAGTACTTCCTCTTCAAGGACGACAAGGGCACCGAGACACTGGACGAGGGCGGCTACTTCGCGATGACGACGATGGACGCCGCGAGCGAGCTGCGCCAGGAGACCGTGCGCGCGCTCGAGACCGTCGGGATCCCGATCGAATACGTCCACCACGAGGTCGGCCCCTCCCAGCACGAGATCGACATGCGCTACGCGCCGGCGCTGACGATGGCCGACCACACGGTCACCTACCGCCTGATCGTCAAGGAGATCGCCAAGAAGGCCGGCTTCCACGCGACCTTCATGCCGAAGCCGATCTTCGGCGAGAACGGCTCAGGGATGCACACGCACATGTCGCTCTTCACGGACGGGCGCAACCAGTTCTTCGACGAGTCCGACAAGTGGCACCTGTCCGAGGTCGGCAAGGCGTTCATCGCGGGGCAGCTGCGCCATGCGCGCGAGATCTCGGCGGTGTTCGCGCAGTGGGTCAACTCGTACAAGCGGCTCGTGCCGGGCTACGAGGCGCCGGTCTACGTCGCGTGGTCGCAGCGGAACCGTTCGGCGCTGATCCGGATCCCGCTCTACAAGCCGGGCTCCGAGCAGGCAACGCGGGCGGAAATCCGCTGTCCGGACCCCGCCTGCAACCCGTACCTCACTTTCGCCGCCCTGCTGCACGCGGGCCTCGAGGGGATCGAGCGCGGCTACGAGCTGCCCGAGCCGATGGAGACGAACCTCTACCACCTGACGCCCGAGCAGCGGCGCGAGCGCGGCATCGTCTCGCTCCCGGAGACCCTCGGCGAGGCGATCGACGAGCTTGCGGCCTCCGAGCTGGCCCGCAAGGCGCTCGGCCCGCACATCTTCGACCGCTACGTCGAGCTGAAGCGCAAGGAGTGGGACGACTACCGAGTGCAGCTCACGGACTGGGAGCTGGAGCGCTACCTATCTGTTCTGTAAGGGAGGACTCGACGAAACCTCGACTCTGCCGCCGGGCCGCGCTGCACCCCGGCGACGAGCGAGATTACGCCACGCCCTCTTGACGTGCGAGAATTGGTTTCGATCTCGCTCGCTCTGGCAAGCGAGATCCAACTGACGGCCGACCGCGAGCTGCCGAGTCTTCGCAGCTCGCGGTCGTTTCGGGCCGAGTCGGCCGTCAGGGACAAGGTGAGCCGAGCGTGAACGTGTTCTCGTGCCAGTTCGACAGGAAGGGAGCTGCCCGCCACACGGCGCAGGCGTTGGACGGTGGCCCCTGCTGGAACGTGTTGCCGAAGACCTGAGTCGGAACATGGCCGAGCGCCGGGGCGCATTCGGTTCTCGGCGCGCCGTACGGGTCGTTGCCGTTCGGGTCGTTCGGCTGATAGCTGTTGTTCGAGAAGACGAAGTCGCCGCAGCCGAGGCCGCCCGAGTCCGTCAGCTGCACGCCGTAGTAGCTGTCGTTCCCGAGATCGACGAACGTGTTGTGGTCGATCGTCAGGTGGTAGATCGGCCCCTGGTCCGGCGTGATCATGATGAAGCTGTTGGCGCAGCGCTGGAAGGTCGAGTTTCGGATCGTCACCCCGTCGACGTACCCGTCGATCGCGAAGCAATCCGGGTGAGAGCCGGACTGCGCGATTGTCTGGCCCCAGTGAACGTCGTGGAACGTGACGTGGTCGAAGACGATGTTGCGCGACAGAGGTGCGGGGACTCCGCTGCAGCGGCGGGTCGGGCCGACCGCCCCTGTCGTGCCGATCCCCGAGTCCTCGTCGCCGTATGACGAGTAGCCGCCCCACGACTCGTTCGAAAACGTGATGTTCGAGTTGCCCTCGAAGATCATGAATCGACGCCCGGTCCCGTTCTGGATCGTGACGTGATCGTTGCAGGAGTCGAGCTGCAGCTCCCAGTTGGGATCGGAGCGCGGGAAGTTCAGGCCGTCGAAGACGATGTGATGAGCATTCTGGACCATCGTTCTGCCGGTCAGGTTGACGGTGGCGCCTACCGCGGCGCGGAAGGTGACGTCGCCGCCCCTGTCGCCCGAAAGGGACTGGTTCGAGTAGCTACCACCAGCCAGCTGCACCGTTTGGCCCGCTGAGGCGAGGTTGAACCCCCGCTGAAGCGACGCGCATGGCGCTGCCTGCGTGCACGCGGAGGCGTTGTTTCCGCCGGGGGCGAGGAAGAGGCTCGCGCCCGTAGGAGGCGGCGGCGGAGGAGGAGGAGGAGGTGGTGGTGGTGGTGGTGGTGGTGGCGGAGGAGGAGGTGGCGGTGGTGGCGGCGGCGGTGGTGGCGGCGGAGGAGGAGGTGGCGGTGGTGGCGGCGGCGGTGGTGGCGGCGGAGGTGTCGGCACGGCGGCGGCCCTCAACGCGACGAGCTGCCCGATCGCGCTCGTAGGGCGCCCCCACGTTGACGCTGCCATGTTGCCGGTGGCGCCGGCGGAGGTCTCGATGTACGCCGCGCCCTCGGCGTCGAGGCCCGAGAAGCCGCCGCCCCAGCCGGTATCGAAGGCCTCCGACATCCCGCTCGGCGGCCGGATGCTCTTGTTCGACGCGACGCCGTAGAAGCCGACGAGCAGGTCGCCCGCGGCCGCTGTTCTCACCGACGGCGCGACGATGGACGAGCCACCGGAGGTGAAGGCGCCGCTGTGCGAGTCGACGGGCGTCCGCGTGTCGATCCCCTTGAGATCGAGGATCGCGCCTGCGGTGGCCGAGCGAGCGCCGAGCGACCAGCTGTAGCTCGCGGGCTCCGAGGACCCCGCAACCTTGTAGTAGAGCGCCTGCGTCAGCGAGCGGTACCCGGGCGCGCTGCTGTCGCGCCTGATCAGGACCCAGCCGCTGGGCGCTGCGATCGTGCTCGCCCCCGACAGGCGAGCGCCGACCGACGCCACCAGCACGTCGCCCGCGGCCGTGACCGCAGGGCGCGGGACGGTGAGTGTCGAGCCGTACGTTGTCCGGGTGGCGACGGAGATGCCCCCGGGCAGGGCGCTGAGCGCTCCTCCCGCGCCGGAGATCGTGACGCCCAGGCCGATCGCCAGCGCCAGCAGCGCGAGGTGGCGGCCGAGGAGTGCGGTCCAGTTCCAGGAGGCGGATGTGATTCGCGCCGAGCGTTTGCGCG
>Ga0307317_10000014_pt1 | contig 53724 bp, 60 predicted proteins | sample ER_DNA_357_FD_194498 | JGI IMG/M metagenome (GOLD analysis project Ga0307317, IMG submission 194498) | Bulk soil microbial communities from the East River watershed near Crested Butte, Colorado, United States - ER_DNA_357 | ecosystem: Environmental > Terrestrial > Soil > Floodplain | place...
CAGGCCGCCACCTGACCTCCCAGGTGTATCTGATTAGACCGCACCGCAGCGAGCAACTTGCGCTGTCCTCGGCGAGCGCGCCCTAGACTTGCCGACCCGTCTCGGCCCCGGAGAGGAGTCCGCCCCGACCTAGCAGGGAGAATGCGTGCAGATGGGCAGCTTCCGCGAGACGATGTCGAACCCGATCCTCGTCGTCGACAGCTCCGAGATCCGCGAGGGGAAGCTCGAGGAGGTAAAGGCGGGGGTCGAAGATCTGGTCGCGTTCGTCGAGGCGAACGAGGCCGAACCGGTCGCGTACAACATCTACTTCGACGAGGCCGGCACGCAGATGACGGTCGCCCAGATTCACCCTTGCCCGGAGTCGCTCGAGCGCCACCTGACGGTGGCCGGCCCCGTCTTCCGCAGGTTCGCCGACCTGCTAACGCTCGTGAGGGTCGACGTCTACGGCAGGCCGGGTGAAGCCGCGCTCAAGCAGATGCGGAGCAAGGCGCAGTTGCTGGGGAACGCGCCCGTCGTCGTTCACGAGCTCCATTCGGGCTTCAGCCGCGCGGCCGACAGCCCTGCGAGCGGATGACGACTCGCCCAATTCCCGGCGCTTTCGGAAGGTGGGCGATCGTGGATTCGAACCACGGACCTCCGCCTTATCAGAGCGGCGCTCTAACCAACTGAGCTAATCGCCCGGGGGTCGGGCAGTGTAGCCGCCCTCAGCCAAGGGATGTGGACCACCAATCGGACGCCGATGACGTCTATAGCTCTGCGGCTATGAACATCGGCGACCTCGTCCTCCACCAGGGTCGGCGCTACTACCTGCGCGGCCTTGACCCCATGAGCGTGCCCAACAGGCAGGCCTTCCTCGAGGATGCCATGACCGGGGAGGCGCGCATGGTTCCGGTTGACGAGATCGAGCCCATCCCCCCAGACGAGACTCCTCCTCTGCGAGGAGTTTGAGCCGGTACATTGAGGCAATGACCGCAGCAGGGTACGAGGCCTGATGCACGAGATGGTCATCTACGGGGTGAGCTTCGACCTGGTCGGCAAGCAGCCGATCGTCCTCCTCAAGACGGCCGACGGGAACAAGTTCCTGCCGATCTGGATCGGGCACTCGGAGGCGGCGGCGATCCTGATGAAGCTTCAGGGCGCGGACACACCGCGGCCGATGACGCACGACCTCCTCACCGAGATGCTCGGCCAGCTCGACGCGCAGGTCGTCCGCATCACGGTCACCGAGCTGAAGGAGAACACCTTCTACGCGAGCATCACCGTGCAGCAGAACGGTTCCGAGATCGAGATCGACTCGAGGCCGTCGGACGCGATCGCGCTGGCCGTTCGGGCCGAGGCGCCGATCTTCGCCGCCGAAGAGGTGATCGAGGAGTCCGCGATCGAGTTCGAGGGAGAGGACGTGAACGAGGAGGAGATCGTCACCGAGTTCAAGCAGTTCCTCGAGCACGTCACTCCGGACGAGTTCGCCGAGGCCGGCGAGGAGGACTAGCTCTTCGCTTCGCGCTCGACCTCGCGCTTGGTGAGCGCGAGGATCTCCTCGAACAGCTCCTTCAGTCCCTCCGCCGAGAGTGGGCCGCGGTTCGCGCGGGCGAGGTACTGCAGCATCCACTCTTCGCGCTCGGGATCGACGAACGAGAGGCCGCGCGACTCCTTGTAGCCCTTGATCCGCGCGACGAGCTTCAGGCGCGCGTTGATCGCCTCGACGATCGTGCGGTCGTTGTCGGAGATCTGCTCTCGCAGCTGGCGGATGAGAGGGTCCTGCTCGCTCACGGTCTTCCCTGCAGCTTGACGTACACGGGCTTCGCGGTGGTGGGCGTCGCGAGCAGCCGGTACGGATACGTGACGCCGGGGGTGACCGGATCGCCCAGCGACGGGGTCTGCTCGCGCGCGTAGACGTAGACCCCGCGCCGCCGCTCGACGACTCGCAGGATCTGCAGCCTGTAGCCGCTGCTCGAGCGCGGGCCGAGCGCGATCACGATCACCTGGTCGCGGGACCAGTCGAGCGGCGGCGGCTTCGGGGCTCGGCCGGGCATCGTCGCCTCGAGCAGACGGTCGAACGGCGGCCGGGAGTGGTAGACGGCGGTCACCTTGCGCGTGAACTCGACCCGGCCGAGCTGCGGGGTGAGGTCGCGGTACGCGTAGGGATGCTCCCCGCCCTGGCCCCACCATTGCGTGTAGACCAGCCAGCCGCAGGCCGCCAGCGCGACGAGCGCCAGCGCGACCGCCCTACCAGTAGAGGTAAACCGAGGTGCCGTAGTCAATCAATGAGTACACGCGATAGGCCACCCACAGCGGAATGCGCACGCAGCCGTGGCTCGCAGGGTACGGGGGCACGCTGTGGTAGCCGTGGATCGCGTAGGCGCCGACGAAGAAGGACGAGTAGTACATCGCCTTCGCGTTGAAGCCGGGAACCCGGCTGTACACACGCCAGTGGCCGAGCGGCGTGTTGCCGGTCGCGCCGGTCGAGACCGGGACGACCAGCACCACCTGGCCGTTGCGGACGACGAACAGGACCTGCCGGCCCTTGCTGACCTCGACGTGGTTGCCGTGCGGGTAGCGGGCCTGAGGGACGTGAGCCTGCTCGAGCTCGCGCCAGAAGCGCGCGTCGACAGAGCCCGTGCGCGGTAGACCGTGCAGCTTCTGGAAGGCGGTCACGGCGTCGAGGTCGTCCTGTCCGTAGTAGCCGTCGACGCTGCCCAGGGCGTAGTGGAGCTCATGCAACCGCCGGTCGAGCTCGTACACGCTCGGGCCGGCCGAGCCCGGGCCCAGCGCGGGGACGAAGACGATCCGCTCGAGCGCTCGGCGGGCGACGACGTAGCCGGGGGCGGGCTGGAGCGAGACCGAAACGCGGTAGGCGCCTGGCGCCCTCGTCGAGAGCGGGATCCGGAGCCGGCCGTGGAACGCCCGGCTTTTCACGAGCCGCTTGCCGCGCCAGACCTTGACGGTGACCGTGCCGGCTGTTGTCGGCCGCTCCCGGATCAGCAGCGAGAGCGGGCGGCCGAGCTGGCCAGACCCCCTGAAGGCGGTGTCGAGCCCGGGCCGGACCGCGAGCGCGACCTGTCTCGAGACCGCTCCCGCGTAACGAACGGTGTAGCGCGCGTCGGGCGTGCCGACGCGGCCTCGCACCGAGAAGCTGCCGTTGCGGCTCGCCCTGACCGTGGCGATCCTGCGCTCGCCGCGGAAGAGCCCGATCCGCGCGCCCTTCTGGGCGGGAATCAGCCGACCGTGGAAGCGCGCGAGCTGCTGGTAACGGCCGACGCGGGGCGCGGTGAGCGTCAGCCCGACCGCGGTCACGGTGACCGTCGCTTGCGAGGTCTCCCCGAACGGGTTGGTCGCCGTCACCCGCACGGTGAACCTGCCCGCGGCATACGTGTGTTGGACGACGGGGCCGTCGGCGACCGCGCCGTCGCCGAGCTCCCAGTGGTACGTGGCGAGATCGCCGCTCGCGGTCAGCGTCACCTGGAGGGGTGCCGCGCCGCCGGCCGGGCTTGCATGGGCCGTCAGGGCAGGCGGTGCCGCGTGCGCCGCGGGAGCGAGCGCCATCGCCGCCAGGAAGACCGCTGCACGCCGCACTGCCACGAATATAGACGAGCTATCGGGCGAAAGCGGTCAACAGGGCGAGCGCGTTGAAGCAGGCGTGCATGAGCATCCCCGGGTAGACGCTTTTCGTTCGCGCGCGGACGACCGCGATTGCGACCCCGAAGAGGAACAGCGCGGGAAAGCCCGCAACGAGCCCGTGGTCGGCGGCGAACGCCGCAGCCGTGCCAGTGACCGCGACTGCCGTTCCCAAGGGCGCGAGCAGCGCGAAGCCGATGCCGCGGAAGGTCAGCTCTTCGACGACGGGCGCGATCAGCACGACCACGATCGCGTTGAGGGCGAACGGCACAGCCTTGCTCGGCTCCCAGTGGCTGGGCTCGAGGCCCTGCTCGCGCGTCGCATGCAGCACGGTCTCGAGAGCCGCCTCGGCGATGAGCAGCCCGATCAGCATGGCGGCGGTGAAGCCGAGCGCGCGAGGCCACGACGCGGGCGCGCAGAGCCCGAGCTCCGGCCACGGGATCCCGCGTGCAATCCAGAGCAGGATCGCGAGCGTGACGGCGTAGAAGACGGCGCCGCTGACCGCCGTGCCGTAGCGGTAGAGGGTGTCCGCCGGCGGCTTCCCGGAGGTGAACCGGCTCGCGTAGTTCAGCGCGGCGAGCGAGCCGACGAGGCCGAGCCAGACCGCCAGCTTCTGTCCTCTCACGCGAGACCCTCGACGGCGGTCGCGAGCGGTGCGGGTGCGAAGTGCATCCCGGCGGCCCGCGCGCCGGCCTCGTCGCCCTCGCTGTCGCCCACGTGCAGCGTCCGCTGGGGACGGACGCGCAGGCGTTCGAGCGCGCGTGAGAACACGGCCGGGTCGGGCTTCGGCGCGCCTGCCTCGGCCGAGGTGACGACGGGCAGATCGGGGAAGCCGAGCCCGTGAATGTGGTCGCCCAGGCCGACGTCCCAGTTCGAGACCACCGCTACCGCGAGCCCTCGGGCGCGCAGCGCGTCGACCGCCTCGGCCGCTCCAGGGAACAGCTCGAAGCGCATCGCCGCGACGAAGCCCGCGACGAACGCCGCAGGCTCGAGCTCGACGCCGAGCTCGCCGAGGATGATCGCCACGCACTCCTGCCGCAGCCGGTCGAGGCTCTCCTCGTCGCGGCCCTCGAACGAGTGCTCGCGGTAGTACTCGACCTCCTTCGCGAACGCCCTCCCCACCGCAGCCGTGTCACGGTCGACGCCGAGCGCCAGCAGCCCCTCTCGCAGCGCAGGCACCGGATCGACGAGCTGGACGAGGGTTCCGTACGCGTCGACGGTGACCGCGTCGAGCTCAGTGAAACGCATCGGGGTGCAGGAGCCGGGCCAGCTGCCCAAGCGCTTGGCCCGCGTCGGGCCCGGGGACGTCGGCACCCGCCGGGACGATCGCGAACCGGCCCGCCTGGACCGCGCGCAGGCGCTTCGTACCGGGATGCGATCTCAGCGACTGGAGGGTTCGCCCGCTGTCCGCCGTCGCCAGGTAGACGTCGGGGTCGAGCTGCTGGAGGCGCTTGAGCGGGAACGGGCCCTGCTCCGGGCTCGAGCCGGCGACGCTGAGGCCGTGCGCCTCCCGGATCAGGTCGCCGAGCAGGCTGCGGGCCAGGATCGTCGAGAAGTCGCCCGAGTCGACGAACGCCGTCACCGGCTTCGTTCCCACGAGCCGTGCCGCGACCTTCCGTCGCTGCGCCTCGATCGCAGCCGTCAGCTTTGTCGCCTGGGTCGGTCGGCCCGTGATCAGGCCGATGTCGCCGATCGCTTCGACGACGTCGCCCAGAGAGCTCGCCGGCTCGACGTAGACGGCCGCGTGCGTGGCGGCGCGGGCGCGCGAGAGGTCGAGCGGGTCGGTCTCACTCGAGGCGACGATCAGGTCCGGCCGCGCATGGCGGATCGCCCCGACGAGTGGGAGGCCGACCAGGTTGTCGTCCACGGCGAGTGTTCGGCGCTTCAGGCCGAGCGCCTGGAGGATCTGCCGCGGCCCGGGGCCGACGGGAACGATTCGCCGCGGCGCGGCGCTGACCGCGGTCGGTCGGTCTCCCGCCCCCTGCACCGTCACCGGATAGACCTGCACGAGCGACCCGGTCGGCTCGGCCCGCTCGCCGCAGGCCGTGCCGCCGACGAGCAGCACGGACGCGACCGCTACGAGCGCGACCCTCACGCGACCCACTGCCAGAGCGCCCACTGCGCGACGGAGACCCCGAGCAGGATCGAGCTCACCACGACGATCGCGGTATGCGCGCGGGGCCGGCCGCCGAGCGAGGCCAGTGCGAGGAAGAGCGGAAAGATCGTCAGCCCGAAGCGGGGCAGCGAGAGCAGTGGCCAGCGCTCACTGGGGACGCTGAGCGGGATCGCAAGGCTGAGCGCCGCGAAGAGCCCGTACGGCGCGCCGAAGCGCCGCCACGCGATCACGGCCAGCACGACGAACAGGGCGAGAAACGCGAGCGCCTCCAGATTCAGGACCGCGACGCGGATCGGGTCGGAGTCCTGCACCGGCGCCCAGTACACATGTGTGTGGGAGCCGGACGCAAGCTGCTCGATCCCGGCCCAGCCCGCGCGGAGGCCGTCCCAGATCCCGCCGAGTGGGCCCGCAGGCGAGAGGTGCCGGCTCCAGAGGCGCTGCGCGTGGAGGAAGGCCCAAGCGTCGCCCTCGGCGCGCCAGAGGTAGAGCGGGTAGGCCGCGAAGATGAGCGGCGCCAGCGCGAGCGAGGCGAGCGACCTCCACCGGTCCCGCCGAGGCCAGGCGAGCAGCGCGAGGGCCGGCAGTAGCGCAGCCGCAGTCGGCCTTGTCAGGAGCGCGAGCCCGGTGACGCCGCCCGCCGTGAGGAAGAGCCCGCGCTCGGCAAGCACGAAGGCGGCGAGCGTGAGCAGGAGATAGAGCGACTCGCTGTAGACGGCTTGCAGGAAGAGCGCGAACGGGAAGACCGCCAGGTAGAGCACGGCCCGCCGTGCGCCGTCGGCGCCCAGCCGCTCCTCGGCGATCCGGTGCAGCAGCAGGAAGGACGCGAATGCGGCGGCGAGCGAGACGAGGATCCCGGCGAGCACGTAATGGCCGAAGAGGGCGCGCCCGACGAGCGCGACCAGGCCGGGGTAGAGCGGGTAGAAGGCCGCTGCCGCTCCGCTGGCCGAGGAGTAGCCGTGCTCGGCGATGCGCAGGAACCAGACGCTGTCCCAGCGCGCCCAGACGTCGGTCACCGCGCCGAGGTCGTGGGTCAGCGACGGGTCGTCCCACACCGCCGCACGCGGATGGCGGTTGGGCACGAAGACGAACAGCGAGAAGAGCGCCGCAGCCCAGATCGCGGCTCGCGTCCAGAGAAAGATCTCCGGCGCGGGATTGCCTGCGCGCGGCAGCCGCAACTCGCGGCGTACCGTCCGCTTCGGCAAGCGAACGCGTTGACCGGCGGACACGGCGCGCGATGATACTCGCATGGCCGAGCGGCATTTCACCCGCGAGGAGGCGACGGCGCTCCTGGAAGAGGTGCGCCCGGTCGCCGAGGCGCTGGTCGCGCACCGCCGCGCGCTGACCGTCGCGGCCGCCCGGCGAGCGATGATCACCGCCCGCATCTCCGGCAACGGCGGCGACTTCGACCCGCAGGAGCCGCGCGAGCTGGACGAGCAGTTGGAGCGCGAGGCGGAGGCGGTCAAGCGCGCGGTCGAGCAGCTGCAGCGCCTGGGCGTGCTCGTGAAGGACCTCGACCGCGGCCTCGTCGATTTCCCGACGCTCAGGGACGGTGAGGAGGTATTGCTCTGCTGGCGGGTCGGCGAGGAGGAAATCGCCCACTGGCACGGCGTGGACGAGGGCTTCGCGGGCAGGAAACCGCTCGACTTCGACTAACGACTCCTGATGCCGCTTTGGCACCGATGGCTCGTGTTCGGCGGCGTCCTGCTCGTGACCCTGATCGTCGCGAGGATCGTCGACCGCCAGCTCGCGCGTCGCGACCTTCCGCCCGAGACGGCGACGCGCTACCGCGTGCTGCGGCGCAGCGTCCTGACGCTGATCGTGTTCGTCGGGGTGCTCTCGGCGCTGCTCGTGATCCCGCAGGTGCGCGCGGTGGCAACCGGGATCCTCGCCTCCTCGGCGGTGGTCGGGATCGTCGTGGGCTTTGCTGCGCAGCGCACGATCGGCAACTTCATCGCCGGGCTGCTGATCGCTTTCGCGCAGCCGATCCGGCTTGGCGACTACGTCGAGTCGGAAGGTTTCACAGGCGTCGTCGAAGAGATCGGCCTGACCTACACCTTCATTCGGGTCGAGGACAACGACCGGCTCGTCGTCCCGAACGAGAAGATCGCCTCGGATACCATCCGCAACTCCTCCATCCGAAGCCGAAAGAAGCTCGCGCACGTGACCGTTCAGGTTCCTCTGGACACCGATCTCGAGGCCGCCAGCGGCCTCCTTCGCGACGCCGCCGGCGACGAGCGTGCCGAGGTCGCCGTGGTCGAGCTCGCCGACCACGCGAGCCTGCGCGTCAGCGTCTGGGCGCCTGATGAGCCGAGCGCCGAGCGGCTCCAGAGCGACCTGCGACTGCAGGCCCACGTGCGCCTGCGTGAGGCCGGGGTCTTCGCGTGACGCCGCCTCCGCCTCGGGGCCGCCGTCCCGGCGACGACGAGCTCGAGCACGTCCTGCGCCGTGTGCGCCGCCGCCGCGCGAGCGGCAAGGGCAAGCGCAAACGCCGGACGAGCCTGATCCTCGCGACGCTGCTGATCCTGATCCTGGCGGTGATCGCCTCGGGCGTCGGGGCCGTGGCCCAGTTCCGCTCGAACTGCGACCTGAAGCAGCTGAAGCCGGTCGAGATCGGCTCGAACTCCTTCGTCTTCGCGGCGAACGGCTCCTTGCTGGGGTCGATCCCGGCCGAGCGGAACCGCACGCCGATCGCGCTTTGGCGCGTCAGCCCCTGGACGCGCAGGGCGACCGTCGCGATCGAGGATCACCGCTTCTACGAGCATGGCGGCGTCGACTACGAGGGCATCGCGCGTGCGGCCTGGAAGGACCTGCGCGCCGGGCACGTCGTCCAGGGTGGCTCGACGATCACGCAGCAGCTCGTGCGCAACCTCTACATCTCGAAGGAGCGCACCCTGAAGCGGAAGCTGAAGGAGGCCTGCCTCGCGATCAAGCTCTCGAGGGCGCGCTCGAAGGACTGGATCCTGGCCCAGTACATGAACCAGGTCTACTACGGCAACCACGCTTACGGGATCGAGGCCGCGGCGCAGACGTACTTCTCGACGCACGCGCGCGACCTCACGCTCGCCCAGTCGGCGCTGCTTGCGGGCCTGCCGCAGGCGCCCTCGGTCTACGACCCGCTGCACAGGCCGGCGGCGGCGATCGCCCGCCGCGACGACGTGCTGCTGGCAATGCGCGACAACGGCGACATCAGCGAGGGCCAGTACCGGCAGGCGCTCGCACAGCGGAACCTCCGGTTGAAGCCCGGCAGGCTCTACACGCGGATCCGGGAGCCGTACTTCTTCAGCTACGTGCGCGACCAGCTGATCGCCGAGTACGGCTCGAGCACGGTTCGCTCCGGCGGCCTGCGCGTCTACACGACGATCAACCCGCGCCTGCAGCTCGCGGCCCGCAAGGCGATCCAGGACACGCTCTACCTGCGCGACGACCCTGCGGCCGCGGTCGTCTCGATCAACCCGGCCAACGGCGCAATCCGCGCGATGACGGCGGTCACGCCCGGGCGAACGGGCAACCAGTTCAACCTTGTTGCCCAGGCGCGGCGGCAACCCGGCTCGACCTTCAAGACCTTCGTGCTCGCGGCGGCGATCGAGGAGGGGATGAACCCGAACTCGACCTACTACACCTCGGCGCCCTTCCACTACCAGCCCGACCCGTACACGCCTGCCTGGGACGTCTCGACCTACGGCGGCGACTACTCCGGCTCGATCTCGGTCACCAGCGCGACGCTTGCCTCCGACAACACCGTCTACGCGCAGCTGACCCTCGACGTCGGGCCGGACAAGGTGGCCGAGATGGCGCACAAGCTCGGCGTGCAGTCGGCGCTGGACGTCGTGCCTGCGATGGGCCTCGGCGCCGACGCGATCTCGCCGCTCGAGGAGGCCTCCGCGTACACGACGATCGCGGCGGGCGGGATCTACTCGAAGCCGATGGCGATCCGCAAGGTCGTGCTCGCGAACGGCAAGGAAGACACGGACGCAGGCTGGGGCCAGCCGCAGCGCAAGCGCGTGATCTCCGACGGGGTCGCGTACGAGGTGACGAGGATCCTCGAGCAGAACGTGCTCGGCGGCACCGGCGTGGGTGCGTACTTCGGACGACCTGCCGCCGGCAAGACGGGCACGACCGACAACCACGCCGACGGCTGGTTCTCGGGCTTCGTGCCGCAGCTCGAGACGACGGTCTGGGTCGGCTATCCGCAGGGCGAGATCCCGATGGAGAACGTGCACGGGATCTCGGTCGCGGGCGGCACCTTCCCGGCGACGATCTGGAAGCTGTTCATGGAGACCGCGATGGAGGGGACGCCGGAGCTGACCTGGACGCTGCCGCGCGACCCGGTCGCGTGGAGGCCGTTCACGCAGGGCCAGTACGCCTCGAGCCTGGCGCCGACGACGACCTACACACCAACCACGTCGGCCACCACCGCCACGACGACCACGCGGCAGACCACGCCGACGAGGACCGTCCCAACGACCACCACACGAACGGTCCTGCCGCCACCGCCGCCACTTCCGCCGGAGCCACCGCCACCGCCGGAGCCACCGCCACCACCCGAGCCGCCACCTCCGCCACCACCGCCGGGGCCGTAGGCATGCGGCCGGCGCTGCGCGCCGCGCTCGTCGCGATCCCGGTCTACCTCGCCGCCTGCGCGGTCCCGGACGGCGGGCTCTTCCGAGCCGCGCGCTTCCGCGACATCCACATCTACCAGGGCTACGCCGAGCAGCTCGTCCACGGCGCGCTGCCCTACCGTGACGTGTTCGTCGAGTATCCGCCGGGGGCGTTCGCGGTCTTCCTGCCGCCGACCCTGCTCGGGGCCGATCACTACAACGCGCTCTTCAAGATCCTGATGGCGCTCTGCGGTGCCGCGACGATCGTGCTCGTCGCGCTGGTGCTCGCGGAGCTCGGCGCCTCGCAGCGGCAGGTTGTCGTGGCGGTGGCGTTGCTCGCACTAGCGCCGGCCGCGCTCGGGCCGATCTCGCTCAACACCTACGACGCGTGGCCTGCACTGCTGACGGTGCTCGCACTGTGGCTGTTGCTCCGTGAGCACGACCTGGCCGCGTTCGGCGTGCTCGGGCTGGCTGTGAGCGCGAAGGTCTACCCGCTCGTGCTCGTCCCGATCGCGGCTGTCGCCGTGTGGCGCAGGGCCGGCCCGCGCCGGGTGGCGCTGGGGATCGGGACGCTTCTGCTCGTCGCCGCAGTGGTCGTCGTTCCGTTCGCCGCTTACGGCCCGCACGGGGTCTACGAGAGCTTCCACTCCCAGGCCGCCCGTGGCCTGCAGGTCGAGAGCCTCGGCGCGTCGCTCCTGCTCGCGCTCGACCGGCTCGGCCTCTACGACGCGCAGGTCGTGCGGACGACTGGCGTAGCGGGACGAAACCTCGCGGGCGGGACCGCAGACATCGTCGCGGCCGTCCTGCTCGCGGCCGAGGCGCTCGCGGTCGCGCTCGTCTGGGGGCTGTACGCGCGGGCCTCCGACGCGCGCAGGCACCTACCGCTGGCCTTCGCGGCCGCGGTCGCCGGCTTCCTCGCGTTCACGAAGGTCTTCTCGCCGCAGTACCTCGTCTGGCTGCTGCCGCTCGTGGTCGCGGCGGCGGAGCCCGTGGCGATCGCGCTCGCCGCGGTCGCGGTCGTGCTCGCCCAGGTCTGGTTCTTCCACTACGGCGCGCTCTTCAGGCTCGAGTGGCCGGTCTGGCTCCTGCTCGCCCGCGACCTCGTGATGGTTGCGCTCTACGCCGTGCTTGCCGCCGCGCTGGCGCGGTGGAAGATCAGGATCCCGTCGCGCTCGAAGACGAGCCGCCACTCGGGGTTGCGCCGGAGCCAGGAGAGCTGGACGGCGGTCGGCAAGGGCGCGAGCCGGTCGGCGTAGCCGGGCGCCGTCTCGTCGGCCGCGATCCACTGCGCGTCCTGGAGGAACGGGAAGCTGAGCACGCGCCGACGCGCGGAGAGGTGCGCGCCGAGCGAGTTCGTCGCGCTGACGACCGCGTTGCCCGGGATCAGGCGCAGGGCCTCCGCGGCGATGCGGTCGTGCTCGCTCACCTCGGCGGCGTGCGCCTGCTGCTGCTCGCCGCCGGGGAAGTAGCGCCAGACCGGGATCGGGCCGAGGAAGTAGTTCGAGGCCACCGCGACGACCACGGCCGCCGTTGCCACCGGGAGCCCCGGCCGGGCGCGAGTGAGGCGGGCTGCGCCGAGCACCGCGGCCGCCATCAGCACAGGGATCAACCCCGCCGTGTAGTGGAAGCGGATCGAGGTCTGCGTGGTCGCCGCTGAGAGGAGGTTGACCGCCAGCTCGGGGAGCGCGGCGATCAGCAGCAACGGCGCGAAGACGACCAGCAGCCCGAGCGGCAGCGCGAGCCGCGCGATGTACCCAAGGCCCCGCCCAGTGAACGCGGTCTGGACGATCTGCCACGGGTCGGTCAGCGCCGTGTGGACGATTCCGCCGGGGGTGCTCCCCACCTCGCTGTAGCGCGTGAAGAAGCTCGAGGTGCCTGCGCGGTTGAAGTGCGGGATCACGACCTCGATCGCGATCAGGGCGACCGCCACGCCGGCCACGGCGATCACGCTTCCGGCAAGTCGCCGCCCGTGGGCCAGCCCGTACCAGATGCCGAGCCCGGCGGCGACGAGCGCAATCTCCTCCTTCGTCGTCGCGGCGAGCAGCGCGAAGAGCGCGAACGGCAGCAGCCGGCCCTCGTCGAGGTACCAGATCGCGAACAGGAGCAGCGGGCAGCCGAGCGCAACCGGGTGGAACTCGTTCAAGGTCAGCCACTGGGTGGGCGGGTAGAGCAGGTACGCGAGCGCGAAGCCGAGGGCCGCCCGCTCGCTCCCGAGGTGCTTGCGGGCGAGCCAGAAGACGGGCAGCGCGCCGAGCGCGATTGCCACGGCCTGTGTCACGAGGAGAAGGTCAGGGCTCGGCCAGATCAGCCAGAGGGGTGCAAAGGCGGCGAGGATCGGGTCGAAGTGGGCCCCGAGCCGTGAGATCTGGTCGCCGCGCAGGCTGGTGATCTGCAGCGGGTGCCCGTGCGCCGTCGACCAGACGGACTGCACCATGTTACCGAGGTCGAACCGGCCCGTCGAGAAGGCACGGTGGCGCAGGATCGAGAGCGCGGAGAAGCCGGCCGTGTAGGCGGCGATCGCACTCCACAGCAGCGCCCGCGGGCTCGGTGCTCGCGCGGTCACCGCCGCTCGACCTCACGCTCGATCAGACTGCGCCAGCGCGCTCCCAGGACAGCCTCGCTCGCATTGGCCTCGTAGGCGACGCGGCCTCCGGCGCCGATCCGTCGGGCGAGCTCGGGGTCGCCGGCGAGCCGTCGCAGGGTGTCAGCGAGTGCATGGGCATCGCCGGGTGGGACGAGCAGCGCGCTCTCGCCGTCGGCCAGCAGCTCACGCGCCGCGGGTGTGTCCGCGGTCACGAGCGGCGTCCCGCACGCGAGCGCCTGGAAGGCCTTGTTCGGGATCACACGGCTCGCCTTGTCCGAGGTGCCGAAGATCCCGAGCGCGCAGCCGGCGCGGTGCAGCTCGCCGGCGAGGCGTTCGTACTCGACCCACGGGACCCAGTCGACGTTGGGCGGCCGCTCCCGGACGAGGCCTTCGAGCTGGCCGCTGCCGACGAGCCGGAGGCGCAGCTCGGGCGCGGCCCTGGCGGCGCCGAGGACCGTCTCCAGGCCGTGGAGCGGGATCAGCTTGCCCACGAACAGGATCGTGAACGGCTCGGCGGGCGACCAACCGGGAGTGAAGATCCGCTCCTCGGCCCCGACGAACGCGACCTCGACCCGCTCGGGCGGCAGCCCGGCCAGCTCCGCGAGATGCTCGGCGTTGGCGCGCGTGTCCGCGACGACGAGGTCGGCAGCGTGCAACGCACGGCGGTCGACGGCCTCGAGCGCCCGCGCCGCAGGAGACCCCGCGCGGAATCGCGCCCGGTCGCCGACGAACGTGTCCGCAAGCGAGACGAGCGGGTTGAAGACGACCGGCCTCCCGCGCGCCGCTCGCCGCGCTGCCGGCAGGTCGAAGTGGCCGGGGTAGCCGACGACGAGCGCGTCGAAGTCCGCCTGGGGCCGCGGCAGCAGGCGTGCCTCGGCGACGGCCAGCTTCAGCGCCGCCACCGGGCCGGCGCGCCAGTTGTCCCGGCTCCCGTCCCAGACCGCGACGTGCCGCTCATGGACCTCGACTCCGGCCCGGCGGAGGCACGAGATGACCTGCGCGTTGCGCGGGTAGTCACGCTCGTAGGTGCCGAAGTAGAGGACGCGCATCAGCGGAGCTTCGCCGAAGGGCGCGGCTTACGCGCTCAGGAGAGCACTTCGTCGACGTGCAGCTCCGTGCGCTCGAGCGCGCCCGCCCGTTCCTCGTGCTGGCTCGTGATCAGCTCGCTGATCAGGCCGAGCGAGAAGAACTGCAGCCCAACCACCACCAACAGCACGCCGAGGATCAGCAGCGGCCGCTGGCCGATCGCATGGCCGGTCAGCTTCACCACGGTGAGGTAGAGCAGCACGGCGAACCCGCCGGCGCCGAGGAGCAGTCCGAGGCCGCCGAAGAGATGCAGAGGGCGGTAGCGGTAGCGGCCGATGAACGAGACGGTCAGCAGGTCGAGGAAGCCGCGGACGTAGCGCTCGACCCCGTAGCGCGATCTGCCGTGCTCGCGTGGGCGGTGGTTGACCGGCAGCTCGGCGATGCGATGGCCGCGGTAGTGGGCGAGCACGGGGATGAAGCGGTGCAGCTCGCCGTAGAGCCGCAGGCCCTTCACGACCTCGGCCCGGTACGCCTTCAGGCCGCAGTTCAGGTCGTGCAGCCGCAGGCCCGAGACGCGGCCCGTGACCCAGTTGAAGATCTTCGAGGGAATGCGACGCGTGAGCGGGTCGCGACGGTGCGTCTTCCAGCCGCTGACGAGGTCGAAGCCTTCGTCGAGCTTCGCCAGCAGGCGCGGGATCTCGGTCGGGTCGTCCTGCAGGTCGGCGTCGATCGTGACCACGACGTCGCCCTCTGCGTGCGCGAAGCCTGCCGCGAGCGCGGCGGCTTTGCCGAAGTTGCGGCGCAAGCGGATGACGCGGACGTTGTCCTGCGCACTGTGCAGGCGTGTGAGCGCGGCGAACGAGCCGTCGGTCGAGCCGTCGTCGACGAAGACCGCCTCCCAGGGCTGGCCCAGCGGCTGGAGCGCAGACTCCAGCTCGTCGTAGAGGAGCGCCACCGTCCGCTCCTCGTCGTGAACGGGGACGACGACAGAGATCACGGCGGCTGAGCCTATCCTCCGCGCGTACGGTATGCGGCGATCGTGGCCGAGCTCCTGACGATCGAAGAGGCGCAGCGCCTGATTCTGGAGCGCGTCCGGCCCTTGCCGCCTGAGCGCGTGCCGCTCGAGCACGCGGCGGGGCGGGTGGTCGCCCAGGACGCGCTCGCGACCGTCGACCTGCCGCCGTTTCCGAGCTCGGCAATGGACGGCTACGCGGTCCGCGCAGCTGACACGCCCGGCACGCTGCCCGTCGTCTTCCGGATCGCGGCAGGGGCGCCTGCACTGCGTGCGCTTGAGCCGGGCGAGGCGATGGGAATCGCCACTGGTGGGGTCGTGCCCGGAGGCGCAGATGCCGTCATCCCCTTCGAGTATGTTGTCGAACATGACAACGAAATCGAGATTAGCAGTGCCGTGGAGCCGGGAGCGAACGTGCGGCCCCGAGCGGGAGACCTGCGCACCGGCGAGGTGGTCGTCGCGGCAGGCACTCGGCTGCGCCCCGCGGAGCTCGGAGCGCTCGCGGCCGCAGGCGTGGCAGAAGTCGTCTGCGGCTCGGTGCCGCGCGCCGCCGTGCTCGCTACCGGAACCGAGCTGCGCCGGCCCGGCGAGCCGCTCGCCCCGGGCGAGGTCTACGAGGCGAATGGGCTGATCCTCGCCGCCCAGCTGACGTCGGCAGGCGCTGCCGTCGAGCGCCTGGCTTCGGTCGCGGACGACGAGGACGCCCATCGCGATGCCCTCAGACGCGGGCTCGAGCACGACGTGCTCGTGACCTCGGGCGGCGTGTCGGTCGGGCCCCACGACCTCGTCAGGCGAATCGAGTCGGAGCTTGGCGTCGACGAGGTCTTCTGGCGCGTGGCCGTCAAGCCGGGCAAGCCCGTCTCGTTCGGCGTGCGGGGACAGACGCTCGTGTTCGGCCTGCCCGGGAACCCGGTTTCGTCACTGGTCGGCTTCGAGCTGTTCGTCCGGCCTGCGCTGCTGGCTCTCCAGGGTCACGCCGACCCGCTGCCCCGGTTCGAGCCGGGGAGGCTGGCGGCTGCCTGGAGACGGAACCCGCACCGCGACGAGCTCGTGCGGGCGCGAACGCGGGCGGGCGACGACGGCGCGGTCGAGCTCGAGCCGCTGGCGGGCCAGGAGTCGCACATGATCGCGCGAGCGGCCGGCGCCGCTGCGCTGCTCCTGGTTCCGAGAGGCGAAGGCGAGCTCGCGGCCGGCGCCGCGGTCCGGTACCTCAGGCTCGACTGAGGAGGCTCAGCCCTGCGCGGCGGCGAGCGGTGCCGCCGCCAACGCTGCGGCCGGCGGGTTGAACGCGACTCCGCCGCGCGGCTCGATGCGAACGAGCCGCCCGTAGGCGAGGTAGCGGTGAGACGCGAAGAAGCGCGGGTGGCAGGCCTGCAGCTCAACGATCTCGCGGCCGTGGGAGCGAAGCACGGCGAGGTCGTCGGCGGTCACGATCCGGTGCATGTAGACGCGGTAGCTGAACGTCCCGTACGGCACCTCGAGCGTCACGACGTCGCCCGGTTGCAGACGCTCGATGTGCGCGAACGGCGCGAGATAGGTCGTGCGGTGCCCGGCGATGTAGATCAGCTGCCCTTCGCCGGGCATGTACGTCCGCCGGTCGAGCCCCGGACCCTTGGTGAGCGAGTCGTGGTCGGTGCCGTCGACGAGGACCATGTTCAGGTGCAGCCGGGGGATGCTGATCCGCCCGATCGCCTGGCCGCGCTTCGAGCTCAGCCGGTAGCGGCGTGCCTGCTTCCGGACGGCGCCGGCGGTCTCGACCAGGGACGCTCCCGCTCTCGGCGGAGGTGCGCGGAACGAGGCGGCGCGCTTGTCGTAGCTCTGCGAGAGCTGGTGCTGCTTCCAGGTGGTGTAGAGCGCCGTGAAAGGGTCCTGCCAGCGCCAGACCACGAGCACCCAGATCAGCACGCCGACGCCGGCAACCGCCATCACGGTGCCGAGAATCCTGAACAGCCGCCTCATGGTCATCCTTCCAATGCCTCCCGCTCCGTCCCGGACGCGCGCCTCCTGACTCCTCTCACTGTAAGCACGACCTGGCGAAACGTCTCGCGCAGCGGCCCTCGGGGCGGCCGCTCGCGCGCGCTGGGGTACGGCGCGTAGCGCCCGATGGCAAGCGCGGTCATCTGTCCCGCCGCTGCGAGCCAGCCGACGGCGATCAGGAGCGCCGACAGCTTCACGTAGCCGACCGCGGTCAGCTCGGCGAGATACCAGGGCGTGTCGAGGCCGAGCCCGTAGCGGAGCACGAACGAGGCCAGCAGGAGAAGAGGCCCCAGAAAACCGGCCGCCAGCACGGCTGCCCGGGTCCACACCGGCCGCGCCCGCACGTTCGGGAGCCACAGCCACGCGTGCAGCGAGGGCAGGAGGAAGATGAGCGCGAAGGGGTTCGTCGCCACCACGAGGAGCGCGACCACCGCGAGGGCGAGCAGCGCGGCCGTTGCGCCGGCCAGCTCCTCTGTGGGCGAGGCACGTCGCCGCGGGGCGAGTCGCTGGCGCACCACCACCCAGCCAAGACTGCCGAGCAGGAGCAGCCCGATGAGGCCGCCGGTCGGCCAGTGGGTCGCCGGAGCGGAGTCCGGCGGCAGGGGGACAGACGGTGCAGCCGGCCAGACCCCGAGCAGCGCGAACAGCTCGAAGACCACGACCGCCCAGAGCCAGAAGCCGGCTCGACTTCGGTAGCTCTGCAGCGCCGGGGTCAACGGGATGTGTCGCCGCCGGCCTCGGGCGAACAGATCCACCGCCGCGAGCAGGAACGGCACCAGCGCCGCAACCAGCACGAGCTGGATCGCCCACCCGGGCAGCACGCGTGGGCCGAGGTAGACGTAGGTCGCGGTCCCGGGCGCCAGCTCGGCCCCGAAGTCGAGCCACTGCAGGAGCTGCTGGGCCGAGCGGCCGAGCTGTGCCAGCCGGACGCCGTCGAGCTCGGTCGGCCGGTCGGAGAAGGCGGACGGGGGCCGCTCTCCGCCGCTCGTCAGGGTCAGCGCCGGCATCCCGTGCGCCAGCAGCGGCCCCTGCTCACCGAGCGTGAACGGGAACGCGAGGTCGACGAGCTGCGCGAGCATGCCCGCGTGGGCCGGCCTCCGGCCCGCTTGCTCGAGCACCCGCTGCGAAGCCGTCTCGACGAAGCCGGGAGACGCGAGGCGCGGCTCGGTCCCGGCGAGCACGAGCCGCGGTGGACCCCGTCCGGCCAGCGCCGTCAGGTCAATCGCGGCCACGACCCGTCCGCGGTGCGTCTCGGCGAAGCGGCGGGCTCCGAGAGCGCCGAACGAGCCGCCGTCGGTCGCCACGAAGACGAGCGTGTGCTGCGGCCTGACCGGGCGCGCGCCGAGCGGGGAGCCGTACGAGCGCGCAAGCTGGATGAGCGCGGCGATCCCCGAGGCGTTGTTGCTCGCGCCCGGCCCGGTGCCGTCGTCGTCGCGATGCGCCATCACCACGATCTCGTCCGGAGAGCGGCCGGGAACGGTCACGAGCTGGTTGATGAGGGTCTTCTCGCCGACGCCGGGCAGGTCGGCGCGGAAGCGGTCCGGCACGACCTTGAGGCCGTACGGCGCCAGCTGGGTCCGCACCCAGTCGGCTGCACCCACGGCGCCCGCGGTCCCCGGGACACGGTCCGGGTAGAGCCGCGCGAGCTCGGACGCGAGCTCCACGGCGTTGAACCGGTCGAACGTGGGCGGCAGCGCGAACGGCGGCGCGGGCAGCGGCGCCGGTTTGTGCACGCTGAAGGCGGCCACCAGGAGAGGAATCCCGACGAGCAGCCAGGTGCCGCGGTAGAGGCGCCCGCTGACGGGCCGCTCGAGCGAGCCTCGGCGCGGGCGTCGCCGCGAAGAACGGGGCGGGAGCGCCGCCATGCCGTGGCTATAGTAGGGCCGAAGACGACGTGCGCCGGCAGGCGCTGCGATGCCTGACTCCTCCACCATCTTGCTCGTCGACGACGAGGACGCCGTTCAGAAGCTCCTCGCGTACCCGCTTGAGCGCGACGGATTCCGCGTGGTTCAGGCCCGCGACGGCGAGGAGGCGCTCGAGCGCTTTGCGCAGGAGCGCGTCGACCTCGTCGTGCTCGATCTGATGCTTCCGAAGCTCGACGGGCTCGAGGTGTGCAAGCGCCTGCGAGCTGAGAGCAGCGTCCCGATCATCATGCTCACGGCACGCGACGACGAGCTCGACAAGGTGCTCGGCCTCGAGCTCGGCGCCGACGACTACATCACCAAGCCGTTTTCGATCCGTGAGTTCCGCAGCCGCGTCCGCGCATTGCTCCGGAGGGCCGCAACCGCCGCCGAGTCACAGCAGGAGGAGGAGACGATCGTCGTCGACGGGCTCACGATCGACCTTGGCCGCCGCGACGTGACCGTGCACGAAAAGCCGGTTCAGCTGACGTACGTCGAGTTCGAGCTGCTGCGCACTCTCGTCGCCCACCCCGGCCGGGTCTACACGCGCGAGATGCTGCTGCAGGCGCTCTGGGGCGGATCCGACTACCGCGAACCGAGGACGATCGACGTCCACGTGCGGCACCTGCGGGAGAAGCTCGAGCCCGACCCGAGCCAGCCGGAGTTCATTCTCACCGTCCGCGGCGTCGGGTACCGATTCCGTCCGTGAAGCCCTCGCTTCGGAGCGTCGGCGTCCAGCTGAGCCTCGCGCTCCTGCTCGTGATCGCGGTCGTGCTCGCGATCGTCTACGCGACTGTGGTTCCGTCGCTGCGCAGCCACCTCGTCACTGCCCGCGTGGCGCAGCTCGACCAGGAGGCGGCACGGCTCAGGCCAGAGGTGCACGAGAGCGCGGTCTTCGACCCCACTGTGATCGGCGCCTGGGCCGCACAGGCCGACGCGCGCGCGGTGCTGTTCCAGCCGGCCTCCGGCGTGCCGCTCTCGATCCAGGACTCGCTCGGCGGCCAGTCCGGGAGCGACGTGCAGGACGATCCGGTCGTTCTCCACACGATGCGTTCGGGAAAGCCGCAACGCGGAACCGTGCAGGAAGGCGAGAGGCACTATGCCGAGGCTGCAGTTCCCGTTCTCGGCGGCAGTTACGTCCTGCTGTTGCGCGATTCGGTCGAGAACCAGTTTGCGAGCGTCGACCTGGTGCAGCACCGCCTGCTGCTCGCTGCCGGTGTCGCCCTGTTGATCGCGCTCCTGCTGGGCTACGGCGGAGCGCGCATGTTCGCGCGCCGGATCCGCCGGCTCGAGCGCGCGGCCGACCGAATTGCGAGCGGGCGCTTCGACGAGCCCGTCGTCGATCCAGGCGGCGGCGAGCTCGGCGCCCTCGCCGAGGCCTTCGAACGGATGCGCGTCCGCCTCGCGCAGCTCGACGACGCGCGCCGGGCATTCGTCGGAAACGCCTCGCACGAGCTCCGCACGCCGCTGTTCTCGCTCGCGGGGTTCCTCGAGCTGCTGGACGACCCGGAGCTGGACGAGCCCACCCGCCGAGAGTTCCTCTCCTCGATGCGCGAGCAGGTCGATCGTCTGACGAAGCTGGCCTCGGACCTGCTCGACCTGACGCGGCTGGACTCAGGCCGGCTCACCGTCGAGCGCGAGCCGGTCGACCTCGCTGCATTGGCGCAGGACCTGGTGGAGGAGTTCGGGCCGCTCGCCGCGGCGAGCGATCACGCGTTCTCCGTGGATGCCCCGGAGCCCGTGGTGGCCGAGGCGGACGAGCTGCGGGCGCTCCAGCTGGGGCGGATCCTGGTCGAGAACGCGCTCCGGCACACGCCTCCGGGAACCGCCGTGCGCGTCCGCGCTCGCAATCGCGGGGGAAAGGCGACGCTCGAGGTCGAGGACGAAGGCAACGGGATCCCGGGCGAACAGCGTGAGCAGCTGTTCCAGCGCTTCGTCCGTCTGGACGGGACGCGTGCCTCCGGGAGCGGCCTCGGCCTGGCGATCGCGAAGGAGCTGGCGGAGCTGATGGGTGGCGCGATCGAGGTCGAATCCGAGCCCGGCAGGACGCTTTTCATGCTGGTTCTGCCGCCTGCCGCGGCCGGCGCCGAGCCGTTTTCACGCGAAAAGGCTCTGTCCCCGGGCACGTAGCTACAGTGCGACAGCTGTGCGAACCGCGCCCTTTGCAGCTGTCGCCGTAGCCTGCGCCCTCCTCGGAGGCATCGCCGCGCTCGGCGTCGGCAAGCTCACGGGCTGGACGGACGGCGGCTCCACGACCACGGTCTTCCGCTCAGCTCCGGCGGGTGCGAGCGCCGCCAAGGCGCTCCCCGCGGCCGTCGGTCCCGCCGCGAAGCCGCTGACCGGCAACGGCTTCGACCCTCGCAGGCTCTACGCGCGCCGCACGGCCGGCGTGGTCACGATCGTGGCCGTTCAGGGGACGGACGCCGACACGGCGCAGCAGGTGCAGGGCTCCGGCTTCGTCGTCTCGTCGCAGGGGTACATCCTCACCAACTCGCACGTGATCACCACTGCGGGCGACGGGACCGTTGCGAGGCCGGCTGACAGCGTCTTCGTCGAGTTCCAGGACGGCGACCGGGCCCAGGCCGAGATCGTCGGCTGGGACGTGTTCGACGACGTCGGCCTGATCAAGGTCGACCCGTCGGATCACGCGCTCGCCCCGGTGCCGCTCGGCAACTCGGCCGCAGTGGCTGTCGGCGAGTCCGTCGCGGCGATCGGCAGCCCGTTCGGCAAGGAGAACTCGTTGACCGTCGGCGTCGTCTCGGCGACCCGCCGCTCTGTCGACTCGCTGACCTCGAGCTTCAGCCTTGTGGACGCGATCCAGACGGACGCGCCGATCAACCACGGCAACTCCGGCGGCCCGCTCTTCGACGCGCGCGGGCGCGTGATCGGGATCAACGCCCAGATTCGCAGCAGCGGCGGCAACGGCGAGGGCGTCGGTTTCGCCGTGCCGATCAACTCGGCCAAGCGCTCGATGCAGCAGCTGATCGCGAACGGCTCCGTCTCCTACGCCTACGTCGGCGTGGAGACCACCGACCTGACGCCGGCGCTCGCAAAGCGGTTCCGCTATGCCGTCGAGCGCGGCGCCGTGGTCACGAACGTGGTCAAGGGCAGCCCCGCCGAGGCGGCCGGCCTGCACAGCGGCTCGGGCTCGGTGCAGGCGCTCGGGCTCGACTTTCCGCGGAACGGCGACGTGATCGTGGCGATCGACGGGCACGCCGTGAGTGGCTCCGAGGACATTGCGCGGATTGTCACGAACTTGAGCCCGGGTCACGTGGCCAGCTTCACCGTCCAGCGCGGCAAGGCAAGGCGCACCCTCTCGCTGCGGCTCGCCGAGCGCTCCGAGACGCCTCAGTAGGATCCGAACCCGTGTCGTTCGACGGCGTTCCGAGAACTCCTCCTGGTTAGGGACGGTCCCGCATGGGAAAGGAATCTGGATGAGCGATGAGGGCCGCTCGGTGCGTCTCACCATTCCCGCTCGGCCGGAGTACATCACGCTGGGCCGGCTCGCCCTGACCGCGATCGCGGGGGTCCGCCCGGTCTCCGAAGAGGCGCTCCACGACCTGAAGCTCGCGCTCACCGAGGCCTGCACCAACTCGGTCAAGCACGCCTACGACGACGAGGGCCGCGGGAGCGTGGACATCGTCTACGAGCTGGAGCCCGACCGGCTCGCGGTCGAGGTGGGCGACGCGGGCACCGGCTTCGACCCGGAGGACACGGAGACCGGCGCCGGCGAGCTCGAGGAGGGCGGCCTCGGGATCGCGATCATCCGCGCGGTCACCGACGAGGTCGAGATCGCCGAGCGCGAAGGCGGCGGCTCGCGGCTTCGCTTCGTCAAGTTCCTCAACTAGCCGGGGACGCCGTTATTCTCGGCGGCCGCTAGTGCCATGCTGCAGCTCGTAAACGTCGGACAGAAATCGCTGGCGGACTACGCCACGATCGCGACTCGCGGCCTGATGGAGGAGATCCGCAGGCTGGCCGAGCCCCTGCGCGGGAAGCGGCTGGTCCACCTCTCCGCGACGGCGTTCGGCGGCGGCGTCGCCGAGATCAACTATGCGCTCGTGCCGCTGATGAGGGACGCGGGCCTCGACGCCGAGTGGCGGATCATCGCCGGCGCCGAGGAGTTCTTCGCGGCGACTAAGACGATCCACAACGCGCTCCAGGGCGACCCGCTCGGGCTGACGCCGACCCAGCAGGAGGTCTACCGCCGCTACCAGGCCCTGAACGCGGAGGAGTTCGAGGACGACTACGACTTCGTGCTCGTCCACGATCCCCAGCCCGCCGGAATGATCGAGCACTTCCCCGACAGCACCGCCCGCTGGATCTGGCGCTGCCACATCGACCTCTCGCAGCCCAACCCCGAGGTGCTCGAGTTCCTGCTCCCGTGGCTCAGCCGCCACGACGCGGCGATCTTCCACATGCAGGAGTACGTGCCGCAGTCCCCCAGGATGCCGCCCGCGTTCATCTGGCCGCCCGCGATCGACCCGCTGACGCCGAAGAACATGGCGCTCTCGCCCGAGGACGCCGCGTACATCGTCGACCAGTTCGGGATCGACGTCGAGCGGCCGCTGCTGACGCAGGTCTCGCGCTTCGACCCCTGGAAGGACCCGCTCGGCGTGATCGACGCCTACCGGATCGTCAAGCAGGAGCATCCCGAGGTGCAGCTCGCCCTCGTCGGGTCGATGGCACACGACGACCCCGAGGGCTGGGACTACTACAACCGCACCGTCACTTACGCGGCCGGCGACCCCGATGTCTACATCCTCTCGAACCTGAACAACATCGGCTCCGTCGAGGTCAACGCCTTCCAGGTGCACTCCGCGGCGGCGATCCAGAAGTCGACCAAGGAAGGCTTCGGGCTGACGGTGACGGAGGCGCTCTGGAAGACGAGGCCGATGGTGGCTAGCCGCGTCGGCGGGATCGTCGCCCAGATCCAGGATGGCGAGACCGGCTGGCTCGTCGACCCCGAGGCGCCCGAAGAGTGCGCCCAGGCCTGCCTCGAGATCCTCGCCGACCCGGCCGCCGCCCGGCAGCGCGCACTTCGCGGCAAGGAATACGTGCGCCGAAACTTCCTCATGCCGAGGCTCCTACGCGACTGGCTCGTCCTGCTGAACAAGCTCGACGGCAACGACACCGCAGGCGCCGAGGTCACGGCCGCGACCGTCGCGTCCTGAGGCCGCCCGCGCCGTCGGGGTAGGGTCCACAGCGCGATGGCGGGCCGCCGCAAGCTGATCGTCGTCTCGAACCGTGGACCGGTCACGTTCGGGCGCGGCAGCGACGGCGAGCGCATCGCGCGCCGCGGCGGCGGCGGTCTCGTGACCGCGCTGCGAAGCCTCGTCTCGCATCACGACGTCACCTGGGTCGCCAGCGCGATGAGCGACACAGATCGCGAGGTCGCGGCCGAGGCCGGCGGTGCCGCGATCGAGGAGCGGGCGCGCGACGGCTCGGACTTCCGGCTGCGGCTCGTGAGCCACGAGCAGTCCGCCTACGACTGGTTTTACAACGTGGTCTCGAACCCGATGCTCTGGTTCCTGCAGCACTATCTCTGGGAGCTCGCCTACACGCCGTCGATTGACATCGCGTTGCAGCACGCCTGGGACGAGGGCTACGCGCGGGTCAACCGGGGCTTCGCCGAGGCGGTGCTCGAGGAGCTCGAGGCAGAGCCCGACGCCGCCGTCTTCTTTCACGACTACCACCTGTATCTCGCGCCGAGGCTTGTGCGGGAGCGCGCGCCCGATGCGCTGCTGGCGCACTTCGTGCACATCCCCTGGCCGCAGACGGACTACTGGCACGTGCTGCCCGACCGCATCAGGCGGGCGATCCACGAGGGGCTGCTGGCGAACGACGTGATCGGCTTGCACACGCACCAGTGGCGGCTGAACTTCCTGCGAGCCGCGAGTGACGTGGCCGGGGCGACCGCCGACTTCGAGTCGTCCCATGCGAGCCTCGACGGTCACCGCTCGCTCGTCGCGGTGCATCCGATCTCCGTCGACCCGGCCGAGTTCGACGAGCTCGCCGCGAGCCCGGCGGTGCTCGAGGCGGAGCGCTCGCTCGTCGCCCGCCGGCCCGAAAAGCTCGTGCTGCGCGTCGATCGGACCGACCCGAGCAAGAACATCGTGCGCGGCTTCCGCGCCTTCGAGCTCTACCTCGAGGCGCATCCCGAGGCGCAAGGGCACGTCGGAATGCTCGCGCTGCTCGACCCTTCTCGCCAGGACATCCCCGAGTACGCCGAGTACCTGGGCGCGATCCAGCGCGAGGTGCGCCGGGTCAACGACCGTTTCCAGCGGGAAGGCTGGAGCCCGATCGAGCTCGTGATCAAGGACGATTTCGCCGGCTCGGTGGCGGCGTACAAGCAGTTCGACGCCCTCTTCGTAAACGCGATCTTCGACGGGATGAACCTCGTCGCCAAGGAGGCTCCGCTCGTGAACGAGCGGGGCGGAGTGTTGATCCTGTCCGAGAACGCGGGCGCCCACGCGGAGCTCGGCGAGTGGGCTCTGACGGTCAACCCGTTCGACGTCGCCGGCCAGGCCGAGGCAATCGACCGGGCGCTGTCCATGCCCGCAGGCGAGCGGCAGGAACGGCTCGAGGCGATCCGCGCGCAGGTGCGCGAGCACGATGTGACGGCCTGGATCGAGGCGCAGCTCGGCGACCTCGACCGCGTTGCGGCCCGCGTCGGCTAGACGCCGTCCTTCTCGACGATCACGAACCCGCGGCGCTGCTCGACGATCCGCTCAGCCTCAGGCTTCTCGTGGCCGGGCTTGATCATGAACCAGTCGTCGTGCCCCCGGACTTCGTGGTACTCGGCGACCGGAATCGAGAGCTTCTCGAAGCAGGTCTCGTCGCCGCACTCGCAGATCCACTCCGGGTCCGGGTCCGAGCCGAGCCCGCCCTGCATCTGGGCGACCCGCTCGTTGACCTCGCGGAAGAGCTTCTCGTTCTCCTCGATGCGTTCTACCCGGTTCATCTCGCCCCCTCTGTCAACTCTAGCCCGCCGGAATAGGATCGCGAAATGGCTCGGCAGACGCAGGTGGACGAGCTCCGGTCGGTCAACCCGGCGACGCTCGAGGAGGTCGGCTCGGTGACCGTGTCGCCGCCCGAGGAGGTCGCCGAAACCGTCACCGACGCGCGCCTGGCAGCGCAGCGCTGGGCCGAGTCGTCGTTCGCCGAGCGGCGCGCGCTGTTGTCCCGGGTCGCGCAGGTCGTTCTCGACAGAGCGGACGAGCTCGCAGCGACGGTCACCGCCGAGACCGGCAAGCCGCTCGTCGACTCCTACACCGCCGAGCTCTTCGTCGGGCTCGAGAACATCGTCTGGGCGGCCGCCAACGCGGGCAGCGTACTGCGCCCCGAGCGCCTTCGCTTTCCACCGCACCTGCGACACAAGCGCGGCTGGCTGCTCTACGAGCCCCTCGGCGCCGTCGGGGTGATCTCGCCGTGGAACTTCCCGCTCGGGATCCCGCTCACGCAGGCGGCCTTCGCGGTGTCGGCCGGGAACGCGGTCGTCGTCAAGCCGTCCGAGCTGACGCCGCTCTCTGGTGGGTGGGTGGAGGAGCTCTTCCGCCGAGCGGGCGCGCCGAAGGGGCTCGTGCGCGTCGTCCAGGGCGGGCCGGAGACGGGCGAGGCGCTCGTGCGCGCGCCCGGCACGGCCAAGGTCGTGTTCACGGGCTCGGGTGCCGTCGGCCGGCAGGTCGCTGCGGCGGCGGGGGAGCGGCTGCGGCCTGTGACGCTCGAGCTCGGGGGCAAGGACCCGATGCTCGTCTTCGAGGACGCCGACCTCGACCGCGCGGTCTCCGGCGCGCTCTGGGGTGCGTTCTCGAACTGCGGGCAGGTGTGTTCGGCGGTCGAGCGGATCTACGTGGCGCAGCCCCTGCAGGAGGCCTTCGCCGAGGAGCTCGTGCGCCGCGTGCGCACGCTTCGGCTGGGTCGCGGCGAGGAGCTCGAGACTGAGCTTGGGCCGCTGATCGCGGAGGAGCGCCGCTCGCACGTCGAGGAGCTGGTCGAGGACGCGGTCGGCCGAGGGGCCGAGCTGCGCACCGGCGGCCGGCGGGCCGAGGTGGGCCTGCCGGGCTGGTTCTACGAGCCGACGGTCCTGAGCGGCGTCGACCGCGAGGCGCGAATCGAGCTGGAAGAGATCTTCGGGCCGGTCGTCACGATCGCGTCCTTCCGCGACGAGGACGAGGCGGTGCGGCTCGCCAACGGCTCCTCGTTCGGTCTCGGCGCGAGCGTGTGGACGTCCGACCTGGAGCGGGCGCGGCGGCTCGCAGGCCGCCTCGAGGCCGGCTCCGTGTGGACGAACGACGTCTCGTACTCGTACGGCACCGGCCAGGCCGCCTGGGGCGGGACGAAGGAATCCGGCTTCGGCAGGACGCACTCGAAGCACGGGCTCTACGAGCTCTCGCGCGTCAAGTTTGCCGATCTCGACCGGGGCCGCGTGCCCGTTCCGTGGTGGTACCCCTACGACGAGCGCGTGTTCGACGGCTTCCAGGGCGTCCTCGACCTGCTCTACGGCGAAGGTCTCCCGCGCAAGCTCGGCAGCGCCTGGCGGCACCGCCGGGGCCTGCTGCGGCTCGGACGGCGGTACCTTTCCGGGTCGTGAAGGAGCTTTCCCACGTCGACTCGGCCGGTGAGGTCCGGATGGTGGACGTCGGCGGCAAGCCGTCCTCGCGCCGGCGGGCAGTCGCCCGCGCAGTGCTGCGCGTCGCGCCGGAGACCGCGGGCCGGCTCTCCGCGCTCCCGAAGGGCGACGCGATCGCCGCGGCCAAGCTCGCCGGGATCATGGCCGCCAAGCGCACGAGCGACCTGATCCCGCTCTGCCACCCGCTGCCGCTCACCCACGTCGCCGTCGAGATCGCGGTCGGCGAGGAGGTCGAGATCGTCGCGTCCGCGGAGACCACCGCGCAGACCGGCGTCGAGATGGAGGCGCTCGTGGCCGCGTCGGTCGCGGCGCTGACCCTGTACGACATGGCCAAGGCGATCGACTCCTCGATGGAGATCGCCGAGGTGCGCCTGCTGGAGAAGACCAAGTCGTGAAGGCCGCGGTGCTGACGATCTCGGACGGCGTGGCGGAAGGCTCCCGCGAGGACGTGAGCGGGGCGGCGCTCGCCGCGTTGCTGGGGGAGGAGGGCTACGAGGTCGAGCGGCGCGTCGTCCCCGACGACCGCGACGCGATCGCCGAGGCGATCGCCGAGCTGGCAGAGGAGGCCACCGTCGTGCTGACGACGGGCGGCACCGGTCTCGGCCCGCGCGACGTCACTCCCGAGGCCACGGCCGAGGTGCTCGAGCGCCTTGCGCCCGGGATCGCCGAGGCGCTGCGGGCCGACTCGCTGGCGAAGACGCCGCATGCCCTGCTCTCGCGCGGGCTCGCAGGCGTGCGCGGGCGCTCGCTCGTGGTCAACCTCCCCGGCTCGCCGGGCGGCTGCCGCGACGGCTTCGAGGTGCTGCGGCCCGCGCTGGGGCACGCGGTTGCGCTCCTCGCGGGCGAGCCGACCGCGCACCGACAGACATGAGGCGGCGCTTGCGACGCCGTCCTCAGGACACACGCGCTTCGCGTGTGTGTCCGTCTGCAATGACCGGTCGACACGTCAGCCAGCAAGGGGACGCTTGACAGCCCTCGCCTACCCCGCGCGCTTCTACTCGCTCGTCAAGTTCGAGCACACGATCTTCGCGCTGCCCTTCGCCTACGTCGGCGCCTTCCTTGCGGTCGGCGACGTGCCGAGTGCGCACGACCTGATCTGGGTGACGGTTGCGATGGTCGGCGCCCGCTCGCTCGCGATGGGGCTGAACCGGCTGATCGATTCCGGGCTCGACGCGCGCAACCCGCGTACCGCCGGCCGCGAGCTCCCCTCGGGCCTGCTCTCGCCTGCGGCGGTCGCGGTCTTCTGCGCCGCCTCGCTCGCCATGTTCCTCGTCGCGGTCTACCAGCTCGACCCGCTCGTGCACTGGCTCTGGCCGATCCCGGTCGCGGGGTTCGTCGTCTACCCGTACCTGAAGCGGTGGACCTGGCTCTGCCACCTGTGGCTCGGCGCCGTCGATGGTCTCGCTCCCATCGGCGCCTGGGCCGCGATCACCGGGACGCTGCCCTGGGAGGCGTGGGCGCTCGGCGGCGCGGTCGCGCTCTGGGTAGCCGGCTTCGACCTCTTCTACTCGCTGCTCGACCTCGAGGTCGACCGCGAGCAGGGGCTGCAGTCGGTGGCCGTGCGCTTCGGCGAGCGCGGCGTGTTCCTCGGCGCGCGGCTCTTCCATCTCGGGACCGTGGTGCTGCTGGTCGCGGTCGGGCTCGGGCTCGAGGTGGGCGTGCTCTACTGGCTCGGCGTGGCGGTGGTCGCCGGCCTGCTCGCCTATGAGCACTCGCTCGTCCGACCGGGCGACATCCGTCGGCTCGACACCGCCTTCTTCACGATGAACGGCGTCATCTCGGTCGCCTTCTTCGCCTTCGTGCTGCTGGACTCGCTGTGATCCGCGCCGCCGGCCTCGAGAAGCGCTACGGGCCGAAGCGCGTGCTCCGAGGGCTGGACTTCGAGCTTCCGCGCGGCGGCTTCCTCGTCGTCACCGGCGCGAACGGGTCCGGCAAGACGACGCTCCTGCGCCTCTGCGCCGGCCTGGCGCTGCCGACCGGCGGGAAGCTGGAGGTCGAGCCCGAGCGGGGGGCGATCGGCTTCCTCGGCCACGAGCCGCTCGTCTACCGCGAGCTGACCGCGCTCGAGAACCTCGACCTCTACGGGCGGCTCTACCACGTGCACGAGCGACGGGAGCGGATCGGGATGCTGCTCGAGCGCTTCGGCCTCTGGGAGTCGCGGCGGGAGCGGGCGGCGAAGCTCTCGCGCGGGCAGGTGCAGCGCCTCGCGCTCTGCCGTTCGCTGCTCCATCGGCCCGAGCTGCTGATCCTCGACGAGCCGTTCTCGGGGCTCGACGCCGAGGGTGCCGAGCTGCTCGACCGCGAGCTCGCGGGCATGCGGGAGCGACGCACGATCCTCGTTGCCACCCATGACCCCGAGCGGGTAGCGCCGCTCCACAGCGGAGCGCTGACCCTTGCGTAGGTACTTCGAAGACGCGGCGGTGCTGGCGCGCAAGGATCTGCGGCTCGAGCTGCGGGCCCGCGACACGTTGCCCGCGATGCTGCTGTTCGTGCTCTCGATCCTGGTCGTCTTCCACTTCGCGCTGCCCGACGGCTCCTCGCCGCTCGCCGAGCTGGGCCTGCTCTGGGTGGCGATCGTCTTCACGGCCCTACTCGGCCTCGGCCGTGCGTTCGTCGCGGAGCGGGAGCAGGGCCTGCTGGACGGGCTCGTGCTCGCGCCGGTCGACCGCAGCGCGATCTGGCTGGCGAAGGGGATCGCCACCTTCGCTTTCCTCGCCGCCGCCGAGGTGGTCGCGCTACCCGCCTTTGCGCTCTTCTTCGAGCCGGTCGGGTGGTCGACCGTCGCCGCGGTCGTCCTCGCCAACCTCGGCATCTGTGCGGTGGGCACCCTGCTGGCGGCGATGGCCGCGGCCGGCCGGGCTCGCGAGCTGCTGCTGCCGCTGCTCTTTCTGCCGCTCGCGCTGCCGATCGTGATCGGTGGGGTCGGCGCGAGCGTCGCCGACGGCTCTGGTCGCTACCTCGGTTTCCTCGCGCTCTACGACGCGATCTTCGCGCTGCTCGCCTGGGCGTCGTTCGAGTACGTCGTCACGGAGTGACTGGCACCGCGGCTTCGTGCCGCGCGAGCCTGCGCTGCTCGCGCTCGTCGGGCCACATGGCCACGAGGGAGCCGAACAGGAAGACGAAGCCCGCCAGCCAGATCAGGTCGACGAGCGGGTTGACGAGCGCTTTCACCACCACCGAGCCGTCGGCGTTGAACTGCTCGCCGATCAGGAACAGGTCTTCCGCGCGCAGCCAGTCGGTGCGGATGCCGACCTCGTTCGAGTCCTGCCCCTCGACCGGGTAGCGGTTCTTGCCGGCCTCGTAGACGCCGAGGCTCTTGCCGTCGCGGGAGACGGCGAAGCGCGCCCGAACCTCGGTGCGGTTGGGCTCCGTCCGGGCGACCGAGCCGAGGTACCGCAGGTCGTAGCCGCGGATCCGCATCGTCTGGTCGGGCTCGAGCTTCTGCACCTTGGTCGAGCCGTAGGCGCCTCCGGCTACGCCGAGTGCGAGCAGCACGATCGCCGCGTGGACGAGGTAGCCGCCGTAGCGGCGGCGGTTGCGGCCGACGAGCGACGAGAAGGCACCGAGCCAGGTCGCGTCGCCGAGCGACTTCCTTGCGCGCGTGCCCCGGATGAACTCCAGCGCGATCGCGCCGAGCACGAACGCGCAGAACGTGTACGCCACGAGCCCGGGCAGGCTCGAGCCGGCGCCGAGGGCGAGGAGCACGGCGCCGCAGGCGAGCGCGAAGACCGCGGGCCAGAGCAGGCTCGCGCCGAGCGCGCGCAGGGAGCTGCGCCGCCACGCGACGAGCGGGCCGATCCCCATCAGCAACAGCAGCGGCAGACCGAGGACGCGCAGGAAGAAATTGAAGTACGGCGGCCCCACCGTGATCCTCTCGCCCCGCACGAGCTCGGAGATCAGCGGAAAGGCGACCCCCCAGAGCACCGTTAGCGTGAAGGCGATCAGCAGCAGGTTGTTGTAGAGGAAGGCCGCCTCGCGCGAGGCCAGCGACTCCAGCCGCGTGGTCGTCCGCAAGATCGGCAGCCGCCAGAAGATCAGCGCCGTCGAGAAGGCGGCCGCGACGGCGATGAAGCCGAGGAGCCACGGCCCGATCGATGACTGCGTGAAGCTGTGGATCGAGCTGATCACTCCGCTGCGCGTCAGGAAGGTGCCGAAGAGCGACAGGCAGAACGCGAGTGAGACGAGCACCACGTTCCAGACCCGGAGCATGTTCTTCTTCTCCTGCACCATCACCGAGTGCAGGAAGGCGGTCGAGGCGAGCCACGGCATCAGGGCCGCGTTCTCGACCGGGTCCCACGCGTAGTAGCCGCCCCAGCCGACCTCCTCGTACGCCCACTTCGCGCCGAGCAGGATCCCGATCCCGAGCGCCGTCCAGGCGAGCAGCGTCCAGCGGCGAGTGGCGACGATCCAGCGCTCGTCCGCCCGGCCCGACAGCAGTGCGCCGGCGGCGAAGGCGAACGGGATCGTCAGGCCGACATAGCCGAGGTAGAGGAGCGGCGGGTGGATCATCATGTACGGGTTCTGCAGGCTCGGGACGAGGCCGCTGCCGTCGAGGGGCGCGGCCTGCCGCCCGAAGGGGCTCGAGACGAAGACGAGCAGCAGGGAGAAGAACGTCGCCACGCCTCCGAGGACCGCGACCGTCCAGGGCAGCAGGCGGCGGATCAGATCTCGGTTCAGCGTCACCGCGAGCGAGCCCAGCCCCGTGAGGACGAGCAGCCAGAGCAGGAGCGAGCCCTCCTGGCCGCCCCAGAAGGCGGTCAGCGAGTACGGGAACGGCAGCTTCCGCGCCGAGTGCTCGGCGACGTAGGTGTAAGTGAAGTCGCGTGCCTGGAGCGCGTGGAGGAGCACGAAGGCTGCGACCGCGGTCGCGGCGAAGGCGCCGACGAGCGCGTTCCGGGCCGAGTCGTGGAGGCGGCGACGCCCCTGGTAGGCGCCGAGGCCGCCGGCGAGCGCGGCGTACAGGGCGAGCCCGAAGGCGACGATGAGGGCGGCACGCCCGAGGTCGGCCACGCGGCGAGTCTAGCTAGCGGCCGAACGTGGGTGTTCTGCCATGATTCCAGCGGTTTCCGTGCCCGCCCGCCTGCGCCAGATCCCACTGCCCACGTTCGCCTGGGCCACCGTCGCCCTTCTCGCGACGGCGCTCGCGCTGATCTTCTTCTACGCACCGCTCGACGCCGACCAGGGCATCTCCCAGAAGATCTTCTACATCCACGTGCCGATCGCGCTGACGTCGTATGCCTGCTTCGGCTGGGGAGCGTGGAAGGCGCTCACCCATCTCAGAACGCGCGCGCCCGGAGCCGACCTCGAGAGCTACGCCGCGATCCACCAGGGCGTGATCTTCGGCGCCCTGACGCTCATCACGGGCTCGATCTGGGCGCGCTCGTCGTGGGGGATCTGGTGGACGTGGAGCTCGAACCAGCTGGTGACCTTCCTGATCCTGTTCCTCTTCTACTCGGCCTACTTCATGCTGCGCTACTCGGTCGACCCGGGGCCGGCGCGCGCGAACATGTGCGCGGTCTACGCGCTCTTCGGGGTCGTGCTGATCCCGGTCAGCTGGCTCTCGATCCGGCTGGCGAACGACTTCATCCATCCGACGGTCTTCAACCAGCACGGCCCGCAGATGTCGGGCTCGATGTTCTTCACCTTCTGCGTTTCCTGGGCGGGGCTGCTGGCGCTCGCGGCGACGATGTACCGCGTCGAGCTGGCGGGCAAGCGCCTGGACGCGCAGCTGCAGGAGCTTCGGGAACTGCTGACGTGAGGCGTCGCTTGCGATGCCGAAGTCAGGACGCGCGGGTGTTGCTCGTGCGTCCGTCTGAACTGACCGGTCGACCCACTGGACGTCAGAAGCTGCGGCCATGAGCAGCGGCGAGAAGTACGTCGCGGCCGCGTACCTGGTCGTGTTCGTGGGTGTGCTCGCGTGGGTGGCGATCATCGCGGCGAAGCTGGCGCGGCTCTCGCACGAGGTGGACGAGCTGGTCGAGCTTGCCCGGCGGCGCGGCGGCGAGTAGTGGCCCTGCTGCGGATCGGCTCACGGGGGTCGAGGCTCGCCCTCACCCAGGCCGAGCTCGTGGCCGAGCGGCTGCGGCGGCCGGGGGTCGAGATCGCCCTGGTGCCGATCACGACCGCGGGCGACCGCGACCGTTCGAAGCCCTTCGGCGAGATCGGGTCGCGCGGTGTCTTCGTCAAGGAGATCGAGGAGGCGCTGCTCGCGGGGCGGGTCGACGTGGCGGTGCACTCGGCGAAGGACATGACCTCGACGGACGCCGAGGGGCTCGCCGTCGGCGCGTACCTAGAGCGTGAGGACCCGCGCGACGCGCTGTGCGGTGCGGACGAGCTGCGAGCGGGGATGCGCGTCGGGACGGCCTCGGTGCGGAGGAGGGCGCAGCTGCTCCGGCTCGAGCCGACGCTGTCGATCGAGCCGTTGCGCGGGAACATCGATACCCGGCTGCGAAAGCGCGGCGAGCGCGGGCTCGACGCGATCGTGCTGGCGGCGTGCGGGCTCGACCGGCTGGGGCTCGGCCGGGAGATCGGGCGGCGTTTCGCTCCGGACGAGGTGCTGCCGGAGGCCGGCCAGGGTGCGTTGGCCCTCCAGGTGCGCGCCGGCGAGGAGGAGCTCGCCGCCGAGGTCGACGACGCCGAGACGCGCCGCCGCGTGGAGGCCGAGCGCGCGGTGGTGTCGGCGATCGGGGGCGGCTGCCTCGCGCCGGTCGCCGCGCACCACGACGGCAAGACGCTGACGGCGCTGGTCTCGGCGGAGGACGGCAGCTGGCTCGAGCGGCGAACCGGCGACGACCCGCTGGCCCTGGCCGCAGAGCTCGTCGCCGTGGCCGAGAATTGACAGTATCGGCACACCCCCGTCACAGACACGTGCGCCCGCCGCAGCTACTTTGATTTTCCCCCGGGTGGGAGGGGGTTAGGGATGGGTCCCGCCTCGAAGCGCCTGCGCGTGATCGTGACGCGGGCGGTCGGGCAGATGGAGCCGCTGGCCGGGCGTCTCGAGGAGCTCGGGCACGAGGTCGTTCGTTGCCCGTTGATCGAGCTCGAGCCGAGCGGGCCGGAGTCGGTTGACGTCGACGGCTACGACTGGGTCGTCGTGACCAGCCCGTACGGCGCGCACGAGCTCGTCCGCCGGGCCCGTGGTGACCTTCCTCGCGTGGCGGCGATCGGTCCCGGTACGGCCGCCGCCCTCGGCGAGCGTGGCGTCGAGGCCGCGCTCGTCCCACGAGTCTCCACGCAGGAGGGTCTCGCCGCCGAGCTGCCTCGCCCGCCCGGCCGCGTGCTCTTCGCAGGCGCTGAGCGGGCGCGCCGTCACCTCGTCGAAGAGCTGGGCGCGGATTTCGTTCCCCTCTACCGGACTCGCGCGCTGCGACCCGACCTGCCGCCTGAGGGCGACCTCGTCGTGCTCGCCTCGTCCTCGGCAGCGGAGGCGCTTGCCGCTCTCCGGCTCGACCTCCCCGCGGTCTCGATCGGCCCCGAGACGACGCGCACCGCGCGCGACGCCGGCCTGAGCATCGTGGCCGAGGCCGCGACCCACGACCTCGAGGGGCTCATTGCGGCCGTCTCGCGGGCGGCGGTTTAGACCGGCGGCAGGGGTGGGGCCCGCACGGCCTCTACGTGGGCGTCCCCTAGCTGGACGCCTTAGGCTCTCGCCGTGGTCATCACTTTCCTCTCGGACTTCGGCCTCCAAGACGACTTCGTCGGCACCTGCCACGGCGTGATCAAGCGGCTTGCCCCCGACGCCGAGATCATCGACATCACCCACGGGATCCCGCCGCAACAGGTGCTCCAGGGCGCGCTCGTCCTCTGCAACACGCTGCCCTACATGCCCGAGGGCGTGCACCTCGCGGTCGTCGACCCGGGCGTGGGCAGCCACCGCCGCGCGCTGGCGCTGCGCAGCGGCGACGGTCGCTTCCTCGTCGGGCCGGACAACGGCCTGCTCCTTCCAGCTGCGGATGCTCTCGGCGGGATCGAGGAGGCGCACGAGCTGGCGAACGCCGAGTACGCACTCGACATGGTCTCGCGGACGTTCCACGGCCGCGACCTCTTCTCCCCGGCCGCCGCGCACTTGGCACTCGGCGTGCCGCTGGGCGAGCTCGGGCCTCCGATCGACCCGCAGGCGCTGGTGAGGATCGAACTCCCGGTCCCCGAGGTCGGCCAGAACCGGATCCGCGCGGTCGTCCTCTACGTCGACCACTTCGGGAACATGCAGCTCAACCTCAAGCGCGAGCACCTCGAGCAGGCGGGCGTAATGCCGGGCGTCACCGTCGAGCTGGAGCTCGCGCTCGACCGCTACTACGCGACCGCGGCGCGCACCTTCGGCGACGCAAGGCCTGGCGACATCATCCTCTACGAAGACTCGTACGGGAACATCGCGATCGCGATCAGCGGCGGCAGCGCAGCGGAGTTGTTCGGCGTGGGCGCGAACCAGGAAATTCGGATCCACCTGCGGACCCCGTGAAGCTCGCCGAGCTCGAGCAGCGATTCGGCCGGAGGTTCGCGCGCGTGACGACGAACGCGGTCGTGGCCCGGCCACGGCTCTGGCGTGTCTTCCGCTGGCTCACGCGTACCCAGTTCGACCGGCTCGCGCCGAATTGGAACGACATGCGCCGGCCAGACGCCTTCGCCCCGCTCGAGCGAGCGCTGGAGGAGGTCGATGGGCCGCAGAGGGTGCTCGACCTCGGGACGGGCACAGGCGCCGCCGCGTTCCTGGCCGCGCGGCGGTTCCCACAGGCACAGGTCGTCGGGGTCGACCTCTCCCCCGAGATGCTGGGGCAGGCCCGCGCGCTGACGCCGCCCGAGCTGGCCGGCCGGGTGCGGTTTGAGGCCGCAGATGCTTCCAGACTTCCCTTCGAGGACGACTCGTTCGACCTGGTGCTGCTCTCGAACATGATCCCGTTCTTCGACGAGCTCGCCCGCGTCGTCGCCCCGGGAGGGCACGTCCTGTTCGGGTTCTCCGCCGGCCCGGAGACGCCGATCTGGGTGCCACCGGAGCGGCTGCGCGAGGAGCTCGGCGCACGCGGTTTCACGGACTTTGCGGATTTCGAGGCCGGCGGCGGAACAGCGCTCCTTGCCCGCCTGGCCGATCGCTCGTAATGTCCCCAGCTACAAGGACGTTCGCGGCACGGTAGCACCGGCCCGGACGTCCTTCTTTTGGGCGGTGCTGGCTAGACTAGGCGGCCGCGGCGAGGTAGCTCAGTTGGTAGAGCACACGGCTGAAAACCGTGGTGTCGCCGGTTCGATTCCGGCCCTCGCCATCAGCCGCTCGACCGGGCCGACGCAAGTCGCTCGAGCAGGCCCTCGACCAGCTCGCTCTTGAGCAGCACCTCGTCCGCGCCCGCTTCCCGGATGGCCCGATGCAGCGCCGGGGCCTCGTCACCGGTGAGGGCGATCAGGCAGAGGTTCGGGTGGTCGCGCCGCAGCCGCGCGGCGGCGGTCACGCCGTCGAGCAGCGGCATGTGTACGTCGAGCACGACCGCGTCAGGGTCGAGGTGCTCAGCCAGCTCGATTGCCTCGAGGCCGTCCGCGGCCATCCCGATCACGCACAGCTCGGGCTGGCGGTCGATCAGCTCGTGCAGCGAGCGCAAGAAGCCGCCGTCGTCATCCGCGATGAGGACGCGGATCCGGTGGTCATCCGACGAGGCGTTGTCCATGACAGGGCCAGGCTAGCCTTGCCGCCGTGGGCGCTCAAGAAACGGAGCTGCAGCGGGTCGCGGTCATCGGTGCTGGTCTCGACCTCGGCGCAGGTCGCCGTGGGGTCGACATGGGGCCCTCCGCGATCCGCTACGCGGGGCTCGACGAGCGAATCTCGCAGCTGGGGCGGCGGTGTGAGGACTGGGGCAACGTCGTCACGGCGGTCGCGGAGGCGACGTCTGTCGGCGACGAGCGAATGCGCTACCTGCCGGAGATCAAGGCGACCTGCGACCGCATCGCCGAGCTCGTGGCACGCGCGGTCGGAGAGGGGTACCTGCCGCTCGTTCTCGGCGGAGACCACTCGGTCGCGCTCGGCACGCTCGGCGGCCTCGCCCGGGCGCGGGGCCCCGGCGGCGTGCTCTGGTTCGACGCCCACGGGGACCTGAACCGGCCGGACACCTCGCCGAGCGGGAACGTCCACGGGATGCCGCTGGCCGCGGCGATGGGGCTCGCGGGGCTCGAGTTCCAGGGCGAGGCCTACCCGCTGCCGGCCGTCGAGCCGCGGCGCGTGGCCCTCGTGGGCGTGCGCTCGCTCGACCCGGGTGAGCGAGAGCTGCTGGCCGAGCTCGACGCGCGAGTGTTCACGATGAGTGACCTCGACCGCATGGGCGTCGAGACCGCACTGCGCGAGGCGCTCGACCACGTTGCCGGAGGGCCGTTCGTCCACGTCAGCCTCGACATGGACGTGCTCGATCCGGATGTCGCGCCCGGGGTCGGGACGCCTGTGCGCGGCGGGCTCTCCTACCGTGAGGCGCACCTCGCACTCGAGCTCGTCGCCGAGTCCGGGCTGGCCGGCTCGCTCGAGGTGGTCGAGGTGAACCCGATTCTCGACCGCGAGAACCAGACCGCGAAGCTGGCCGTCGAGCTCGTCGCGAGCGCCCTTGGCGCGCGCATTCTGTGACACGCGCGTGAACTTGCCCCCGGGGTCCCCCTCGCTGTTCCCCCTGCAGTCAGCCTAACTGCGGCGAAGTCACGCGTGTGAAACGGGACTGTGGCGAATGAGGAACCCCTCGACGGCGTCCGCGGTCGGCTCGTACGCGTCCCAGTAGACGACGTGACCGCCCTCCACGGCGACCAGTTCGAGCCCGTCTCCGAGGGCCGACTCGTACTCCTTGAGCTGTTCCTCGCGCACGAGGCCGAAGTGCGACGCATGCACGAGGAGCGTCGGGATCCGCCGGAGCACCGCCGGCGGAGGAGGCTCACGGCAGATCTCGCCGTAGTCGGCCGCAACGGCTGCCCGTGCGTATCGCCAGCGCAGTCGACCGTCCTGGCTCTCGACGAGATGGTCGCGCGCTTCCTCCTCCAGGAACGGCCGCGGCGTCATCGACCCGCTCGTCAGCCGCGCCGCGACTGCTTCGTCCGCCGACTCGTACGCGTGGTCCTTCGCCGCTTCCTGGGCGAAGTCGAAACCGACGTGCGGGAGGATCTGGATCGCCGGGTCGAGCAAGACCGCGGATCGGATTCGCTCGGGCGCGGCGACCGCGAGCTCCAGGATCAGCCTGCCGCCGAAGCTGTGGCCGACCCAGGCGGCGGGACCGACGTCCGCGAGCGTCTCGAGGAGGTCGCGGACGTGCGTCTCGAGGTCCCAAGGCGGCTCCCACCCGGAGCGGCCGTGACCACGGAGGTCGGGCGCGACCACCCTGAACCGCGCGGCCAGCCGCTCCTCGGCGAGCTTTCGGAAGCGGCGGCCGTGTGCCGAAACGCCGTGCACGCAGACCACAGGCGGAGCCGCAGCGTCACCCCATTCGTACACGTGCAGCCGCATCGAGGTCAGACTATCCCGGCATGCTCGGCCTGCTCTACGACATCCACGGCAACATCCCCGCCCTCGAGACCGTGCTCGCAGAAGCCGAGGCCGCAGGGGTCGACCGCTGGCTGCTCGGTGGCGACTACGGCACGCCGAGCCCGTGGCCGCTGGAGACGCTCGAGCGCCTCAAGCAGCTTCCGGACGCGACCTGGATCCGGGGCAACGGCGAGCGCTGGCTGAAAGAGCCGCCGCTTGACCGCCCGGAGGTGATGGAGACGTACGAGCTCTTCAGCGGCGGCCTCGCGCCCGAGGTGGTCGAGTGGCTCTACGGGCTCGCGCCTCAGGCCGAGCTCGACGGCGTCCTCTACGTGCACGGCTCTCCGCTGTCCGACGTCGAGAGCTTCGCGCCCGAGCCGCAGGAGGGCGAGGAGCGCATGCTCGCCGGCGTCCGCGACCGGCTCGTCGTCTTCGGGCACAGCCACCAGCAGTTCCGGCGGCCCGGCCCGCACGGCACCGAGCTGCTGAACCCGGGGAGCACGGGGATGCCGCTCGACGGCGACCGCCGGGCCGCCTGGGCGATCCGGGGCGAGGACGGGGAGTTCGAGTTCCGCCGCACCGAGTACGACGTCGAGCGAGCCGCCGACGCCTACCGGCGCCTGGGCGGGGGCTTCGGCGAGCTGGCCGCCAACCGGATCGTGCGCGGCTCCGACTAACCGAGGGAGGCGTCGAGCGAGATCTCGACCCCGCCGAGCGCGTTCGAGACGGGGCAACCCTCCGTCGCCGTCGCCGCCGCCGCTCGGAACGCGTCCTCGCCGATCCCGTCGACCTCGCCCCGCACACTCAGGTGCATGGTCTTGATGCGGTAGCCGGCGTCGGTCTGCTCAAGGGTGCAGACGGCGTCGGTCTCGAGCCGCGTCGGCGCATGGCCGTCCTTGGCCAGGCCCCCCGCGAGCGCCATCGAGAAGCACGTGGCGTGCGCCGCGGCGATCAGTTCCTCAGGGCTCGTCTTGCCGCCGGGCTCCTCGAACCGCGACGCGAACGTCACCTCCTGGCCGGTGATCGCGCCGCTGTCGAGGTCGAACCGGCCAGAGCCATTGCGCAGGTCGCCTTCCCAGGTCGCGTGGGCACGTCGCTCGATCGCCATCTTCGCTTCTCCCCGTCGTTTTGGTGCTTGCTCGAGGCTACCGAGCGCCGGCCGGCGCCCGCACCTGTTCAGTGAACGCGCACGACACGCGGGACGGTCCAGAACGCCTCGCCCCGCGGCGCGTTCTCCCCCGCGACGTACAGCCGGACGACGTGGCGCCCGTTGGAGAGCGGCACACGCACCGGCCGCGCGTGGAACGGACCGAGGAGCAGGCGTTGCCCGTTGCGCCACCGGCCGCCGCGACGCTCTTGGAAGAACGCGACGCGCGCAGCCAGCTTGGCCGAGGCGGCCACGCGGAACCAGGCCGGGTGGCGGGCACTCAGGAGCCTGAAGGTCACTCGCCGGCTACCCTCGGCGGGCTGGGAACGGGACCGGTTGAAGGCAGGTCCTGCGGCTTTCGGCCCGTCGCAGAGGCCGGCTTCCCGCGTCCAGAGAAAGACGCAGGCGGCGCGCCGCTTGGCCGGGTCGGCGCGAGTGCCCGGGAACGCCGCCCAGCCCCACGACCACACGGAGGCAAGGGAAAGCTCGCGCGCGACCTGCCGCGTTGCCAGCGTCTCGCGCTTGACGACCTGAAACCAAGGTGCTGGAGCCAGGCCCATGCGGCCCCCAGGGCCGGCCTGGAAGCCGAGTGCGATGCCGACTCGGCTGCTCGGGATGCCGATCGTCGTCAGGTTGCGTACGGCGCGCCGCAGCTGGAAGCGCGTGTAGACGCTCGCGCGGCCCGGGCCCAATGCGTGCAACGAGGGAGCCGGCAGATACAGCTCGCGAACGATCGTGGCGGCCTGCGCAACCGCGCGCCACCAAGACCCGGCCGCGCCGGCCGTGGCGCCTGCCTGGGAGATGAAGAGCTGCGGTTGGGCGCCGTGCGCCGCCAACCCCTGCACGAGCGCGAGGACGTCGGCGCGGTAACGGGCATTGCGCGGCTGCCAGGGCGCCGCCCGCTGGGCGCCGAAGAGCTCGTTCAGGCCGATGATCGGCGTCGAGCAACCCGTGACACGCACGGCGTCTTCCAGCAGCCGTGCTGTCGCAGCCGGAATCGTGCGCGGGTCGGCGGGCCTGCTGGGGGTGCCGACGGCCCGCTTCAGAGACATGTCCCAGAAAGCGAGCTGCGCGCCGCCGCGGCGCGCGTCCGCGGCAGGAGCGTCGTGCGCAAGGGCGACCGTCAGCCCGGGGCGGAAGAAGAGACGCCTGAACGGCACCCACTTGTCGCCGTAGTCGATCCAGGCGGGCTGCGCCGGCGGGCTGCATGGCACCGAGCCCGAGCGAGCGGCCTCCGTGACGGCGGTCGATCCGGCCAGCGTGGCAACCACTCCGGCGGCAACCGCGAGCTGAATAGCGGCGAACCTTCTCAACAGCACGACCCTCGGTGCGCGATCGTAGCCGAGGGCTCGCTCAGCCGCCGTCGCTTTCCTCGCCCGCGCCGCTCGGCCGGTAGTAGGTCTTGCCACGCAGCGCCTCGGGCAAGTGCTCTGCGTCGAAGCCCCGCGGGTCGTCGTGCGGATAGATGTAGCCCTCGCCCCGGCCGAGCTTCCTCGCGCCGCGGTAGTGCGCGTCGCGCAGCGCGTCAGGTGGGCGCACCTGCCCGTGCTCGCGGACGTCGGCGGCCGCTTCCTCGAGCGCGACGTACGAGGCGTTCGACTTCGGCGCTCGTGCGAGGTAGATCGCTGCCTGTGCGAGGTTGAGCCGAGCCTCCGGGAGGCCGACGTGCTCGACCGCCTGCGCGGCGGCGACCGCGACGAGCAGCGCGCGCGGGTCGGCGTTGCCGATGTCCTCGGAGGCGAGGACGATCATCCGCCGCGCCACGAAGCGGGCATCCTCGCCGGCCTCGAGCATCGCGGCCAGGTAGTAGACGGCTGCGTCGGGATCCGAGCCGCGCATCGACTTGATGAACGCCGAGATGAAGTCGTAGTGCGCGTCGCCGCCCTTGTCGTAGACGAGCGGTCGCTTGCGCGCCGCGTCCTCGATGTGCTCGGGCGAGATGGTCGTCCCCTCGGCCCGGGCCGTCTGTGCGGCGAGCTCGAGGATGTTCAGCGCGTTGCGGGCGTCACCTCCTGCTCGGCGTGTCACGAGCTCCGTGGCCTCGGCGGACACGTCCGCCTCCAGCGCCTCGGCGCCGCGAGAGACGATCACGCGCAGGTCGTCCTCGGTCAGGGGCTCGAGCTCGTAGATCTGACAGCGTGAGAGCAGGGCCGAGTTGACCTCGAAGTACGGGTTCTCGGTCGTCGCTCCGATCAGCGTTACGAGCCCCTCCTCGACCGCGGGCAGGAGCGCGTCTTGCTGCGCCTTGTTGAAGCGATGGATCTCGTCCAGGAAGAGGATCGTCCGCTGTCCGGAGCCACCGAGCCGTTCGCGCGCCCGCGCCAGTACCTCGCGCACGTCCTTGACCGAGGCTGACACCGCCGAGAGCTCCTCGAACGCGGCGCCGGTGGTCTCGGCCACGATCCGCGCGAGGGTCGTCTTGCCCGTGCCAGGAGGCCCGTAGAGGATCGCCGAGCCGACCCGGTCCTCCGCAATCGCAAGCCGCAGCGCCGAGCTCTCGCCCAGCACCTGTTCCTGCCCGACGAACTCGTCGAGCGTGCGCGGGCGCAGGCGGAGCGCAAGCGGCGCCACCTCGTGCAGCCGCTCCTTCGCGGCGTCGGCGAAGAGATCGCTCATGCGAGAAGTATGCTCCGCGCCATGGGCACGACCACGGAGGCGCTCGTCCGCCGGCTGAACGTCGTCTACCTCTACGTCTCGGAGATGGAGGCCTCGGTCGCCTTCTACCGCGACCTCCTCGGGATCCCGCTCGAGGGCGACGACGACTGGCAGGAGGCCTCGCTTGGAGGTACGCGCTTCGCGCTGCATCGCGCGCACGAGGGCATCGGAGCGCTCTCTGCGGGCACGATCCACGTCAACCTCGAGGTCGGAGACTTCGACGGCGCGACCGAGCGGCTGCGGGCCGCAGGTGTCGAGGTTGAGGAGACGATGCGCGAGGAGTGGGGCGCCGCGGCGAGGATCACCGATCCCGACGGCTACGAGCTTTACCTCTTCCAACCACCGGCGTCGTGACTGTGGAGGACTACAGCGAGCCGATCCTCGGGGGCCAGGGCGCGAGCGACTACGAGCGCTACCTCCGGACGGACGAGCTGCTCGCCCTCCAGAAGGGTCCCGACGAGCAGGTCCACCGCGACGAGCTGCTCTTCCAGACCGTCCACCAGGCGTCCGAGCTCTGGCTGAAGCTCGCCTGGACCGAGGTCGCTGAGGCGACGCGGCTGCTCGAGCAAAGGGAGCTCGCGCCCGCGGAGCGCCTGATCCGGCGCGCGGTCGAGGCGGTCGAATACGTGATCGGCCAGCTCGACATGCTCGAGCAGATGTCGCCGTGGGAGTACCAGGCGATCCGCAAGGTGCTCGGCCACGGGAGCGGCTTCGACTCCCCGGGCTTTCGCGGGATCCGGAAGGTTACGCCGCAGCTCGGGCAGGCGTTCAACGCGCTGGTCCGCGAGCAGGGTCTCAACATCGTCGAGCTCTACCGCCAGGGCCGGGAGCACGAAGACCTCTACCAGCTCGCGGAGTTGCTGATCGCCTGGGACGAGCGGGTCAGCCTCTGGCGCATGCGGCACTACCTCGTCGTCGCCCGCGTGATCGGCGATCAGGTTGTCGGCACGCAGGGCACGCCGGTCGAGCTGCTGGGCGGGCTGATCAAGCAGCGCTTCTATCCGGAGCTCTGGCAGGCGCGGAACCTGTTGACCGAGCTCGCGAATGAGGAGGACTGACTCGCTCCGCGACGAGGTCGTAGGGCTCCTCCAGGAGCTGATCCGCCTCGACACGGTCAACCCGCCCGGGAACGAGACCCAGGCGGCCGAGCTTCTGCGCGGCTACCTCGCCGAGAGCGGCGTGGCCGTAGAGCTCTACGCCAAGGTGCCTGAGCGCGCGAACCTCGTGGCTCGGATCCCGGGCAGCGGCGACGGTCCGACCCTGATGCTGCTCTCGCATACGGACACGGTCGTCGCCGACGCGGCCGACTGGCAGGTCGACCCGTGGTCCGGCGAGTTGCGCGACGGCGAGATCTGGGGCCGGGGGGCGCTCGACATGAAGGGACAGGTCGCGGCCAGCGCCGTCGCGATCGCGTCGCTCGCTCGCGAGGGCTACCAGCCGGCGGGTGACCTCGTCTTCGCGGCCTGCGCCGACGAGGAGGTCGGGGAGGGCTTCGGCCTGCCCTGGCTCTGCGAGGCGCACCCGGACGCCGTCCGCACCGACTTCGCGCTCAACGAGGGCGCCGGCGAGCGGATGGAGCTCTTCGGCAAGACCTTCTACCTGTGCTCGAGCGCGGAGAAGATGAGCTCGCCCTTCCGGCTGCTCGTGCACGGGCGCGCCGGCCACGCATCGGTCCCTGGGATCGCCGACAACGCGCTCGTCAAGGCCGCGCCGCTGATCGAGCGGCTCGCGGCGTACGAGCCGGAGCTGCGGCTCGGCCCGGAAACCGAGGCGATGGTGCAGGCCTTGGCCGGCGGGCCGCTCGATCCCGCCGAGGCGCTCGAACTGGCGCGCGGTGCGGACGTCGCCGCCGCGGAGCTGCTGGAGCCGCTGCTCTCGCTGACGCTGTCGCCGACGATCATCTCCGCATCGCAGCGGCGCAACGTGATCCCGCACGTCTGCGAGGTCGTCGTCGACTGCCGCCTCCTGCCCGGCCAGACGCAGGCCGAGGTCGAGCCGCTGCTGCGCGAGGTGCTCGGCGAGGGCGACTACGACTTCGAGTGGATCGAGGGCCGAGGTGGCACGCGCTCCCAGCTCGGCGGCCCGCTCTGGGACGCGGTCGCGAGCTTCGTCGCCGAGGTCGAGCCCGAGGCGGCGGTGCTGCCCGTGTGCGTGGCCGGGTTCACCGACAGCCACTGGCTGCGCGAGGCCTTCGGCACCGTCGCGTACGGCTTCTTCCCGACGAAGACGATGGATGCGCAGCTCGCGGCGAGGCTGATCCACTCGGCGGACGAGCGCATCGCCGTCGACGACCTCGAGCTCGCCGTGCGGTGCTTCCGCCACGCGGCCGTCGAGGTGACGGGCTCTAGCTAGGCTCCCCGCGATGGAGAACAAGGTCCGGCTCGGCGGGATGGCGCTCCAGAACGGCGTGCTCGTGCACGGGCCGCACTCCTGGGCATGCGCGATCCGCAACGCCGACGGCGAGCTCGAGGTCGCGTCCGAGTACAAGCGCTTCCGCGCCGCGCGGGTGCAGAACCCGCTGCTGCGCGGGCCGGCCCGCATCGCCGAAGTCTTCTCGCTCCTGCCTCAGGTGCACAGGAGGCTCCCGGAGGCCAGGCTCCCGTTCCAGCGCCCGCAGGTGCTCGCGGCGATGGCCGGCACCGCGCTGGTCGTCCGCGCGATCAAGGAGTCGAACCGGTTGACCCCGCTCGCGCGGGAGCTCGTCGGCGGCATCCTCTCGCTCGCACCCGCTGCGCTCGCCGTCCGGAGCTCCGACCTCGCCGCCTACCACGGCGCCGAGCACATCTCGATCGGCAGCTACGAGCACGGCGAGCCTCGCGCGCGCGAGCACGAGCGCTGCGGCTCGCACCTGCTCGGCCCACTCGTCGCCAGCTCGGCGATCGGGGCGACGCTCGCCTCGCGCGCACCTGCGCACCTGCGCGCCCCCGCGCGCCTGGCAGCCCAGATCGGGGCACTCGCTGTCGCGACCGAGACCTTCGGCTGGATGACGCGCCACCCTGACAAGCCGCTCTCGCGCGCGCTCGCGTGGCCCGGGCACGAGCTCCAGCATCGCCTCGCGACCGCCGAGCCGACGCCGCAGCAGCTCGAGGTCGCCGAGGCGGCACTCGCCGCCTGCCTCAAACTGGAGCGCGAGGCCGATGGAGCGAACAAGCACTAAGCGGCTTCCGCCCGAGATCTTCGACCTCCCCGTTGAGAAGATGCGGGAGGGCTACTACACCGACGCGTACTTCAACCACACCCGCGAGGTGCTGCTGCGCGACGGGCGCCATCCGCGCGTCGTGATGCAGGCCTTCCAGAAGCACCACTCGTACCTCGGCGGGGTCGACGAGGCGATCGCCGTTCTGAAGCTCTGCGCGGACGAATGGGACGAGCTGACCGTGCACGCGCTCCACGACGGCGACAGGATCGACCCCTACGAGCCCGTGCTCACGATCGAGGGCGACTACACCGCCTTCGCCCACCTCGAGACGGTCTACCTCGGCACGCTCGCCCGGCGGACGCTGATCACGTCCAACGTCGTGCGCGTGCTCGAGGCGGCGAACGGCAAGCCGATCATCTTCATGCCGGCCCGGCACGACCACCATCGCGTGCAGACGGGGGACGGCTACGCCGCCTACGTCGCCGGCCAGGTCGTCGGCACGCAGATCGGCGTCACCTCGGACGCGCAGGCCTCGTGGTGGGGCGGACGCGGCATCGGCACGGTCCCGCACGCCCTGATCGCCTCGTACGGCGGCAACACCGTGCTCGCCGCGACGAAGTTCATCGAGAACGTCGATTCCGACATCAACGTCACCGTGCTCGTCGACTTCGAGAACGACTCGGTCAGGACCGCGCTCGAGGTGGCGCGGGCGCTCGGGCCACGGCTCTGGGGCGTGCGACTCGACACCTCGGGGCAACTCGTCGACCGCTCGCTCTGGGGCGAGATGGGCGACTTCGATCCCCGTGGGGTGAACGAACGGCTCGTCCGCAAGGTGCGCGAGGCGCTCGACCGGGACGGGTTCGAGCAGGTCAGGATCGTCGTCTCGGGCGGCTTCGACGCCGAGCGGATCAGCGCGTTCGAGAGCCTTGGCGTCCCGGTCGACTCGTACGGCGTCGGCTCGGCGCTGATCCGCGGCGAGAACGACTTCACCGCCGACATCGTGATGACGGACGGCCGGCCTTCCGCGAAGGTCGGTCGCGGCTACCGCGAGAACAGGCGGCTGGAGCTCGTGGAGTAAGGCTCAGGCGCGGGCCGAGGCCGCAACTCCCGGCCAGTCCTCGATCGGGTCGGTCGAGCGAACGACGTGCATGCCGGCGGCCGCGAAGCGTTCGAAGGCCGCGTCCGCCTCATCGGTGTAGTCGACGGCGCCAGGCACGACGACAGGCGAGGTGCAATCCTCCAGCAGGTAGACCTTCTCAGCGAGCCGTCGCTCGTCGCGGAGGTGCGAGGACAGGAGGTCATCGATCGTCCACGCGACGCAGTGGCTCTTCGCCTGGCCCGCGATCACAACCGCATCGAAGCTCAACAACTCCTCGAGCAGCGGCGTGTTGGGCTCGCCGAGCAGCTCGTCGTCGGGCCCGCGCGTCACCTCCGGCCCGAGCACCGAGTAGTGCTCGGTGAGCGGCGAGAGTCCCTTCTGCTGGAAGTCGGGCTGTGAGCGCCGCGCGACGGAGTGGAAGAAGATCGCCTCCTCGACCGCGGGCACGAGCGCGTGCCCGATGCCGCCGAGCATCGCGTGATACGGCCAGATCGTCAGGTTGTACTTGCCCGAAGTCTCGAGCTCCCGCGTGTAGTGCAGGAGATGGCGTTGTGCGTACTCTGGGTCGAGCCCGAGGCTGCGGGCCACGATCTCGTCCACGAACCAGCGCCCCGACTCCACGTCGTCTGCGGAGACCAGCGTGTACGGCCGCGGATGGTTTCCCTCGTCGTCCACGAGCCAGATGGCGTGAAACACCTGCATCGCCTGGTGCGTGTCAAGCGTGGGGACGATCTTGGTGATCGCGTCGAGGTTGCGGTAGAGGAACTCGCACAGGCGCCGGTTGTCGTCCACGGCCCCCGTCCCGGAGCGGCCGCCCACGAATAGCTCGAACGCCGGGATGCAGAACGTGTTCTGGACGTCGACCGCGGCGAGGCAGATTCGGAATGCGTCCTCGACGACTGGCTGGAGGTCGTGCTCGTGCGCCCAATCTTCGGCGTCGCGAGCCAGCTCTTCGTACTGGACACGCCAGATCTCGGCCACCGTCGCCGGGTCGAAATGGGCAGGCACCGGCAGCACGGCTCCCAGTCTAGTGGCGCCTCCTCGCGTGGCCGCCCGTTGACTCGGGGCCGAAAGACGGCGATAACGAGGGAAGGGATGGGTGACTGGCTGGTCTTCTTCCGCGACGGGATCGCAGCTTGGCTGCCGCTCTTCTTCGCGGTCCTGCTCGTCCTGATGGTCTACATCCTCTGGCGCACCCTGCAGGTGATGCCACGCGTGACCGCGGCGAAAACGATCACCTCCGACTCCAACGTTTCCTGGGACGACGTCGCCGGCCTCGACGAGGCGAAGGGCGAGTTGCGCGAGGTGATCGACTTCCTCAGCGACCCTGACCGCTTCGGCCGCCTCGGAGCGCGCGTGCCGAAGGGGATCCTGCTCTACGGACCGCCTGGAACCGGCAAGACGCTGCTTGCCAAGGCAATCGCCAGCGAGGCGGGCGCGCGCTTCTACGCGCAGAGCGCCTCGGCCTTCGTCGAGATGTTTGCCGGTCTCGGCGCCGCGCGGATCCGCAAGCTCTTCGAAGAGGCGCGCAAGAACGCGCCCTCGATCGTCTTCATCGACGAGCTCGACGCGGTCGGCGCGCAGCGCACCGGCCACGGTTTCTCGCGTGAGCAGGACCAGACGCTGAACCAGCTGCTGGTCGAGCTCGACGGCTTCGAGACGCGCGACCAGGTGATCGTGATGGGCGCCTCGAACCGCCTCCAGGACCTGGACGTGGCGCTCTTGCGCCCCGGCCGCTTCGACCGGCAGGTGCTCGTCGCCGCGCCCGACCTGGCCGGCCGCGAGGAGATCCTGCACGTCCACGTTCGCGGCAAGCCCCTCGCGACCGGCGTCAACCTACGCTCGATCGCGCGCCAGACCGCGGGCCTGACCGGGGCGGAGCTCGAGAACATCGCCAACGAGGCCGCGATCATCGCCGGGCGCTCGAGCCAGACGGCGATTCGGCAGTCCGACTTCGAGGACGCCATGGAGCGGGTCGTCGCCGGCCTGCAGCAGCGCAAGGTGATGACCGAGAAGGAGCGCAGGATCCTCGCCTACCACGAGGCGGGCCATGCGGTCATGTCCCACCTGACCGGCGACCTCCTACCCGTGCACAAGGTGACGATCGTCTCGCGCGGCCAGGCGCTGGGCTACACGCTTAACCTTCCCACCGAGGAGCGCTACCTGCACACCGCCGAGGAGTTCGAGGACCTGCTCAAGGTCTACCTCGCCGGCCGCGCGGCCGAGCAGATCGTCTTCGGCCGAGTCACGAACGGTGCCGCGAACGACCTCGAGAAGGCGACCGAGGTTGCGCGGGCGATGGTCTTCGAGTACGGCATGTCGAACGCGACGGCCTCGCGGACGATGCGCGCGGACAACTACGCGCTGTCCGAGGAGACGAAGCGGCTGCGCGACCAGGAGCAGGCGCGCCTCACCGACGAGGCCTACGAGGAGGCGATCCGGCTGCTGGAGAAGCACCGCGCCGTCCTCGACCGGATCGCGAAGGCGCTGCTCGAGAAGGAGACGCTCGACAAGGATGAGCTCGGCAAGCTGGTTGCCGGCACGGAGCAGGAATCGCGCTCCTCGGAAACCATGGGCACGGTCAGAGCCGTCGCCGCCGACTGACCAAACGCTACGATCGCCGCGTGGAGCCGCGTGGGATTCATCACCTCGGCGTCGCCGTCGACAACCTCGACCAGGCGGTCACGACCTACGAGCGGCTCTTCGGCGCGCACGTCGAGCACCGCGAGACGGTGTCCGAGCAGGGCGTCGAGGCTGCGTCGCTGCGGATCGGCTCCGACCGGGTCGAGCTGCTCGCGGCGCTGAGTGACGACACCCCGGTGGGCAAGTTCCTCGCCAAGCGCGGTCCCGGCATGCACCACGTGGCCTACGAGGTCGAGGACGTCAACGTCGCGCTCGGCGAGCTGGCCGCGGAGGGCGCCGAGCTGATCGACGCTCAGCCGCGGCGCGGGCTCTTCGGGCTCGAGGTCGCCTTCGTCCATCCCGACGCCGTGCACGGCGTGCTCGCGGAGATCGTCAGCGATGGCTGAGGAACGGGTCCGCATCGAGATCTGCTTCGACGGCGGCCAGGTGCTCGGCGCCTACGTCGAGCTCCAGGCCGCGGACGAGCTCGAGCGCTCGCTCGGGGAAGGGCGTGACGGAACCTTTGCGCTGGAGGCCGACGACGGCCGCTACTCGGTCTCTCTGCGGCGCGTCGTCTACGTCAAGCGCTTCTCGCGTGAAGGCCGCGTCGGCTTCAGCTCCGGCTGAGCCGCGTTAGCAGTCTGTCCACGCGGGGCAAGCTCTGGCAGTGAGCCCGAGCGCGGTCGCACGCACCGGTACCGACGATCTTCGACGTCTCGTCGAGCTCGCCCAGCAGGGCGACCGCGAAGCGCTCGAGTCGTTGTACCTGCTGCATTTCGACCGGATCTACAGCTACCTGCACATGAGCGTCGGGAACCGTCACGACGCCGAGGACCTGACGACGCAGACCTTTCTCAAGATGTTGGAGGCGATCGGGCGCTTCCGCTGGCGCTCCGCACCGTTCTCGGCGTGGCTCTTCCGCATCGCCCACAACCTCGCGATGGACCACTTCCGCGCCTCGCGGCGATGGCAGCCGGAGGAGGAGGTTCCCGAGCCGGAGGGCGCCGAGGAGTCGTCGGCCGAGGAGGCGGCGCTGCAGTCGATCGGCCGGCGCAGCATGCTCCAGCTGATCGAGAGCCTCTCCCACGAGCAGCAGCAGGTGCTGATGCTGAAGTTCGTCTTCAACTTCTCGAACGGCGAGGCGGGGACGATCCTCGAGAAGTCGGAGGGCGCCGTGAAGTCGCTGCAGCATCGCGCTCTCGCCGCGCTGCAGAAGCAACTCACGCAAGACTGAGTCCTTCATGCTGGAAGCGGGAATCGTCGGGCTCCCGACGGCCGGGAAGACCACGCTCTTCAACGTGCTCACGCGGGCCGGAGTCGGGCCCGACTTCGGCAAGGAGCACGTCGGCATGGCGCCGATCGCCGACGAGCGGCTGGGTCAGCTCGCGGAGGTGGTCTCGTCAGCCAAGGTGACCCCGGCCGCCGCGCGCGTGGTCGACGTGCCGGGCACCGGGCCGCAGCTGCTCGGCAACCTGCGCCGCGTCGACGCTCTGGTCGCCGTGGTGGATGGCTTCTCGGCGAATGCGGATCCCGACGGTGACCTCGAGCGGCTGGAGCTCGAGCTCCTGGTCGCCGACCGCGATCACGTCGAGCGACGGCTCGAGCGGGTGGCGAAGCAGGCGAAGTCGGGTGACTCGAAGCTCCGGGAGGAGGTCGCAGAGCTCGAGCGCGTGCTCGCCCAGCTCGATGCAGGCAAGTCCCTGCGCGCGTGGCAGGGCCCGCTGCCGCCGGAGCTGGAGCCGTTGACGACGAAGCCGGTCGTCCCTGTGGTCAACGGGCCGGGCGGGATCGATCTGAAGCTGGAGGCCGAGCTCGCGGAGCTGCCGGATGAGGAGGCGGCCGCGTTTCGAGACGGCGAGTCGGCTCTCGACGAGGTCGTTCACCGCCTGTTCGAAGTACTCGGGCTGCTCACGTTCTTCACGGCCGGCGAGACGGAGGCGCGAGGCTGGACCCTGCGGCGGGGCCAGACGGCCCTGGAGGCGGCCGCCTCGGTCCACACGGACATCGCCCGCGGCTTCATCCGGTGCGAAGTGGTGCGGTGGGACGACCTCGTCCAGAGCGGCGGCTACGCGGAGGTGGCGCGCCGCGGCCTGCAGCGGCTCGAAGGCAAGACCTACGAGGTGCAGGACGGCGACGTGCTCACCGTCCGCTTCAACGTCTAGCGACCCTTAGCAGCAGCCGCAGTCGCAGCAATCACAGTCGCAGTCACACGCGTTCATCCGGGCCTCCTTTCATGGCGACGACGCTAGCTGATACATTGATGATCGTCAATGCATCGTCGCCTCGAGATCCTCACCAAACCGTGTTGCTGCCCTGGTTCGCCTCCGCTGGAGGAGGGCACGGCGCAGTCGCTCGCGACGCGGTTCAAGGCGCTCGCGGATCCGAGCCGCGTTGCGATCGTGAACGGGCTGGCCGGCGCCGAGGAGGTCTGCGTCTGCGACTTCATAGGGACGCTGGGCCTCGCGCAGCCGACCGTCTCGCACCACCTGAAGGTGCTGCGAGAGGCCGGCCTCGTCGAGGTCGCAAGGAAGCGCGGCACGTGGGTTTACTACCGGCTCGTGCCAGAGGCGGTCGGCGAGCTCGCGTTCGCGCTCGGCGGTAGCGGCGCGAGGAGCGCGGCGTGAGCGGCCTGCCGCGCGTGCTGTTCGTCTGTGTCCAGAACGCGGGCCGCTCGCAGATGGCCCAGGCGCTCTACGAGCGTCGAGGCGGAGAAGCTCGGTCAGCGGGCTCTCGGCCTGCGGAACGGGTTCACCCCGAGGTCGTCGAGGCTCTGGCCGAGGTTGGGCTCGGAGTCGGCGACCGGACGCCGCAGGGATTGTCCCGGGAGGACGTCGAGTGGGCGGAGCTGGTCGTGACGATGGGCTGCGGCGATGCCTGTCCGGTGCTCCCGGGCAAGCAGTACCTTGACTGGGAGCTGCCCGACCCTGCTGGGCAGCCGCTCGACGAGGTGCGCGCGGTTCGAGACGAGATCGCCACCCGGGTCGCAGAGCTCGAACCGCTCAAGCCGTAAAGGGTTCACGCGCGCGCTTCCCCACCACCCTGGGTGGGGAAGAAGAGATCCACCCGCCACCCGCCGCGAGCGTATCGCTGGAAGTCGCACGGGTCGCGTACCGCTTCGCGCCGAAGCTGTGACTCTTGGCGAAGGGTCCGGCAGCTACTCGACGGGCCGGGTCGCCGCGGCGGCGTCGAGCTGGTTCGCGTGGTAGAGGACGGCCGCCTCGGCCGTGCGAGCTCCACGCGCCTCGTGGTGTACGGCCACCGCGTGCAACAGCTCCGCCCGCACCTCGGGCTCGAGCGCGGCGGCCCGCTGCTCGATCAGGCGGAGGCCCAGGTGCACGTGGCCGAGAAGCCGTCCCTCCTGTGTCGCGCGGAAGGTCGGGCCCCGCTCCAGCTCGGCGGTCCGGCCGACGTCGTGGAGCAGCGCCGCCGCCAGCACGAGATCGGCGCGCAGGCGCGGGTGCAGCTGCGCCGCCTCGCGGCAGAGCGTGGCCACGCCCACCGTGTGCTCGAGCAGGCCGCCCGCATAGGTGTGGTGGGTGTCCGCGGCGGGCAAGCCGCGCAGCGCCGCGCGCACCGGCTCGTCCTCGAAGAATCGCCCGACCGCAGCGCGTAGCCCCGGATGCGAGATCTCGGCTGCGAGGAACTCGAGAAAGCCGTCCAGCTCGGCCGCGTCACGACGCATCGCCGGCGCAAAGTCCGCGGGGTCCGCGTCCGCGGCCTCCAGCGAGCGCACCTCCAGCTGTAGCCGGTCGCGGAAGCGCTCGACGCGCCCGAGCACCCGCACCGCGTCGCCCTCGCCGAACCGCGAGTCAAGCAGCTCGACGTCAGACCACACGCGCGCCTCGATCCTCCCGCTGGGGTCGACGAGCTCCAGCGCGAGGTACGGCGACCCCGCCTTCGTCCGTCGACGTTCCTTCTTGGCGACCGCGTAGACGCCCTCCACGACCCGGTCTTCGGCTAGAGAAGCGATCGCGCTCACCCCGCGAGTCTAGGCCCGAATACGGATGGTACGCTCCGGCCTCGTGGCCGAGGTGAAGCCGTTTCGCGCCGTCCGCTACGACGAGCGCGCCGGCTCGCTCGACGCCCTCGTCGCGCCTCCCTACGACGTCATCTCGCCCGCCGAGCGCGGCG
>Ga0307317_10000020_pt1 | contig 39044 bp, 39 predicted proteins | sample ER_DNA_357_FD_194498 | JGI IMG/M metagenome (GOLD analysis project Ga0307317, IMG submission 194498) | Bulk soil microbial communities from the East River watershed near Crested Butte, Colorado, United States - ER_DNA_357 | ecosystem: Environmental > Terrestrial > Soil > Floodplain | place...
CGATCGCCACCTAAACCCTCCGCTTTAGCTCCAGAACCACACCTGAGCAGAAGACTCAGCGGGACTCTTCGAAAGCCGCCTAGGTCGGTCTCCGAGTCCCGCTGAGCCGTTGCCATGGAGGTGCGGTCAGACTTCCCCGCAGGTGCAGGCCCCGGGCGCGCACGTGTGGCTCCCGACGCCTGGTTTCCGCGTCCTCCTTCGCATGGCAATCTCCCGTCCGTCGCTTGCTGGAAGGAGCAGATTTCCCGTGTTCAAACAGATAAACCTGGTCTGGATGCGGCGCTCACGGCGGTGAAGTCCTAAGACGCCTCCTCCACGATTAACACTTGCGTGAGCACGCTCGGAAGACGCTCTGGGGTAAGGCGAGTCCTCGCGCCCCGTCCAGCGCGAGGGCTCGCCAGAGCGCTGCGTCTTAGGTGCGACCGCCAGAGCGTCTGTGCGGCGTGTGACCGGTTCCGCCCTTTGCGAAGCCTCTGCTGAGGATGTAGGCGGCACCGATGATCGTTGCCAAAGTCCACGCCCGTCGATCGTCCAGCGAGTCCGAGATCGCAGCGGCGATGAGGACGGCGACGATCAAGACGACCATCGCCCAGAACTCCGTCGTGAGCGGTGCCCACTTCGTCTCGTCCTGGCTGCCGACCATCCGCTCGCCCGTCTGCTCCATGCGTGTGCCGGGATCTGTGGATGACATGCTGCTCCTTCCCCTTTCTCCCCTTCCCCTAGCGGCACTCCAAGCTGAAGTTGTCGAACGCCACGGCTATATCGCCGCTAGGCGTTACCGTGATGTGCGCGGTCTCCTTCACGTAGTAGGTCGGGGCGCCCCTCGTCCCGACAACGTGGAAGCGGTTGATGTATGTGTCCGTGAAGCCGCCGCTCGGGACAAAGACCGTCGTCTCGCGCGTCAGGCCGGTTGCGTGGTAAGGAATGCCGCTGCTGTTTGACCCGCTCACGCCTTGCGGCTGGAAGTGGAAGCTCAGCAAGAACCCTCCGCCCCCCAGTGGCTGCTCGATGAAGACACCGAGCAGGTGCCCTGACAGCGTGATCGTCTCGCCGCAACCCTCGATTGTTGCCTCGAACGGGATGTTCTTCTCGACCGTCGTCGTCGCGCGCGCCGCTGCCACAGGGATTGCAAGGCCGACGACGACTCCGACGAGAGCCATTCGCAGGAACCACTTCATGGAAACCTCCCCTCGACACCTTGGAGCACAGGTGGCGCTCCCTTCCTGCACGAAGGCCCGGTGTGGAAGTCGACCGGGGAGGGCCGCACTCGCGGCGGCTACCGCGCTGGGTCTAGGCGCTACCCCGATTCTCTCACCTCTCCGGCAGAGGTCAAGGGCTTGGCATTCGGTAGGCGTGGCTGGGACTTGCGCTCTACACTCGTGAAGCCGTCCCGGCCCCGGGGAGGAGGAGCGTCGACCTCGCAGGGCCATCCGACAGCGATCTTGAAGCGGGCGCTTCAGCGCGGGAACCTGACAGTCGCAGAGGCAGTAGCGAAGGAACTGCCGCCGCTGAACCTGACCGACGCGCTCGAGCTCACGATCGTGATCGCGCGCAAGGATCCACGACCGCCTAACCACAAGGTACTCCTCTTGCCGACCTCGTTCCAATCAGCGCGGAACGCAAGGTCGAACGAGACGTCAAGGCGATCGAGAGACGCACACAGTTCCACCCGGGGCATAGCGTTTGTCGCCGCCCGGGCTGGACACAACGACGGCCCAGTGGCGACGCCCAGAGCAGCGGAACGTCCCGCCGATCCTGCGGATGCCGTAAAGCGGCCTCGCGCGCCCGGCATCTTGCTGGGAATTGGCCTCGGCGGATTCGTGGACGGAATCGTGCTCCACCAGATCCTGCAGTGGCACCACCTGCTCAGCTCCGAGAGCGAGCACCCCAAGACGACCGTTGCAGGACTACAGGACAACACACTCGCTGACGGCCTGTTCCACGCCGCGACCTGGGTGGCGGTCGTTATCGGGCTCTGGATTCTTTGGCGGCGCACCACGGATTGGTGCTGGGCAATCAGCGGTACGGCCTTCTTAGGGTGGATTCTCGTCGGATGGGGGCTTTTCAACCTTGTCGAAGGCATCATCAACCACGAGATCTTGGGTATCCACCATGTCCGCGAAGGTGCGGGGCACCAAACGGCCTATGACCTTGGCTTCCTCGCCTTCGGCGCGCTGCTCGTTTTCGGGGGCTGGCTTCTCACTCGCCTCGGCGAGCGCGATCTCGCCAACCCCTCCTAGCGGCGACCCTGAAAGCCTCGGACACTTGCGCCACGGCGCTAAGGAGATGGGAGCCTGACGTGGGCCAGTGTGCGGGAATATCCCCCGAGGTCATGCCGGGGCCAGCATCGCGTCCGCGCCGCCTATAGGCGGCGGCCTTGCGCTTCATCGGACGCGCCCCGAGGATTCGGTGATGGCCGGGATGAAGTACGACAACAAGGCAGCCGCGCAGCTCGAGCAGGCGTACGAGACGACCGACATGATCGTTCAGCGTGAAGAGTTGCGACGGTCGCTTCGAGCATCAGCCGGCGAATCGATTTTGGACCTCGGTTCCGGCCCCGGGTTCCTCGCCTGTGAGCTCGCACAGGAGGTCGGTGCAACCGGCCGGATCGTCGCGGTGGACATCAGCCCTGACATGAACTCAATCGCCTCAAAGCGGATCGCGGCCGCCGGACTCGGCGACCGGGTCGACATCTTGGAGGGCGACGCGACCGCGCTTGCGTGTGCAGACGCGGTCTTCGAGGCCGCTGTCTCGACCCAGGTCATCGAGTACCTCGCCGAGCCGGACGCTGCGCTCAGTCAACTACTCCGCGTCCTGCGACCCGGCGGACGACTCGTGATCATCGACACCGACTGGGACTCGCTCGTCTGGGCAGCCACGGATCGCCGCCGCGCTGCTCGGATCGCGGCCGCGTGGAACGAGCACCTGCCAGACCCCTACCTTCCGCGCTCGCTCGCGCCCCGCCTCCGCGCGGCCGGATTCGAGGTCAGAGAAATCCGGATCGTCCCAATACTCAACACGGCGTACGACGCCACGACCTTCAGCTACAACATCGCCCCGCTCATCGCCGCATTCGTGCCCGGGCGCGAAGGCGTCTCAGAAGACGAGGCAACCGAATGGCTCAACGACCTCGCAGAACTTCAGCACCAAGGGCGGTACTTCTTTAGCGTCAATCGATACCTCTTCGCCGCTTCGCGTCCACAGGGCGGCGGCCCGCGGTCAGCCACTGGTCTCTGACGATCAGACTCCCTCGCCTGGGCCAGCGTCCGTAATGTCCCCTGACGAGTACGAGCTTGCCACCATGAACACGGTGCAAGATGATGCCGTCATGGCTGCGGCGTCTGGCACGCAGACGGTGACGGCGGCCGATGGGCGGACGCTGACGATCGCCGAGTGGGGCGACCCGGACGGGTTCCCGGTGTTCTCGCTCCATGGCACGCCGGGCTCGCGCTTTGTCGGGCAAGCGAACGCGAGCGCGTATGCAGATGTCGGAGCGCGCGTGATCACCTACGACAGGCCCGGCTACGGCGGCTCCGATCGCTTCCGCGGCCGGCGGGTGGTGGACTGCGTCGCTGACGTTTCCGCGATCGCGGCCAGCCTCGGTATTGAGCGGTTCGCCGTGAGCGGCGGTTCCTGGGGCGGCCCGCACAGCCTGGCGGTTGCCGCACGTCTGCCCGAGCGGGTGACGAGGTCCGCCTGTGTAGCGGGAGTCGCGCCGTTCGGCATCCCTAGCTTCGACTGGTTCGCGGGCATGGACGCGGTCAACATCGAGGAGATCGGCTGGGCACTGGAAGGCGAAGACATCCTCGCTCGCGAGATCGACCGAATGGCGACTGCGTGGCTCGAACGGCTTGCCGACGATCCTTCCAAAGCGGGCGAGGTGGAGTTCTCTGACGCTGACCGTGCTGTAATTGGCGAATCCCGAGCGGCAGGCGGCGGAGCGACGGATGCTCAACGAGGCGTTTCGTCAAGGTATCTGGGGCTATGTCGACGACGCCCTCTGTCTGGTCCAACCTTGGGGCTTCGACGTGACAGAGATCCGCGTCCCGACCCGCATCGCTTACGGCCTGACGGACGTGCTCGTGCCGCGCCAGCACGGCGAGTGGCTCGCTCACAACGTGCCCAACGCCGAGGTCGTTATCGATGAACAGGGCGGCCACTTCTCGGTTCCCAACCTCGTCACGGAACGATTCGGCTGGCTCGCCCAGCCGGCCTGACGCTCTTTTACGCCGCGCCACTCAAGATGACGAGGCTGCTTTCCCGGCTCCCGAGTGGCGTGCGCGAGCGTCCTGGACCCGCAGCGGCCGGAGCACGAGCCGGGGCCTCGGCGTGGGCCGCCGTCGCGCAAGGATGCTCTCGCGGCGAAGCTCGCCTCTGACCTCGCGCCGGACGGCGTCGCTGCGCCGCCACGCACGGCCGCGCCAGCGGCTAACGCGGCGCCACCAGCGCTTCCCCTCCTCGGAGTGGATGAAGGCGTCCCACGCCTCCTCGTCGCCTCCGACCTGCGGGGGCTTGACCGGCGGCTGCGGGTACGGGTTCGGGTCTTCGGCGCCGAGCGAGTCCATCCGCTCCGCGATCAGCTCATCCTCGCGCCGCTGCTCCTTCGACTTCGACAGGCGACCAAACTGTAGCTCGATCCCGGCGAGGGCCGAGTCGAGGTTCTGCTCAGCGGTCATGGCGCGTACCGAACGTCGTAAACACTTCGCTGCCGACGTTAGCCACGGCGCCGGACGGCCCCGGCGCGCCGGCTTCGACCTCTTCTCGGAGCAGGAGGTCATCACGTTTACCCGCCAACTGGTCGAGGTCGCCCTGCCGCGGATCCCGGCGGAGCAGCAAGAGGGGTTCTTGCTCGAGGTCCGGGCACTTGGTAGCCGCTGACTCTCACGCAGACACCGAGGTCGGGCAGTCGTCGTCCCACGCACCCCAGTCGGGCTTACGGATTCATAACCGACCGGCAACGCGCGCAGCGCCGACCACGCGCTCCGAGGCGGAAGTTCACGGCCCATAGCAGGGGCTGAGTCTGCGAAATGTTCTCGCCCGTTCGGGTGACCGATTCCGGCACGAGATTCAAGCGTCGTGAGCCAACGAGGTGGTTCAGGTCGAACTCAGCAAGACCGCGTTCAGCTGGGCGGGTGTTCTTCTGGTGATCGGTGGGGAGGCTCGGGTGCCGACGTGCTCCCTGATCCGCGATCCTCGGCAGGCGTCGGCGGGGGCGCAGGCGGCGGCCGGGGTCTCCGCGCGGCTAGGACGACCAATGCGGTGCTTCCCCCAGTGACGAGCACGCCGCCGATGAGCACCCCGATCGCGACCCAGAGCAGGAAGGAGAGCTTGGCGCCGAGGTCGATGTTGGTAGCGACGCCGCGCGAGGCGTCGGCGTTCATGAGGACGACCGACCAGTCGCCGTCGCGCACCTTCCACGTCAGCGTTTGCGTCCCGACGCCGGAGGCGGAGGCGGCCCAGAACCGCTGGTCGGTCGGCGGGCCGTCCGGCGCGCCTCCTGTGACCGGAAGGTAGGTGACCCGGAAGGGATCGAAGTCGACGTCCTGGACGTTCGCGTGGGCCACCGCTCCTAAGTACCTGGCGACGTCCGCCTGCGGCCCGACGCCTATGAAGAGCGTCTTATCGCCCGCACTCTCGCCGCGGATCCGAATCTTGCCGAACCAGTTCTCATTCAAGACCCAGCTTGCTCCCTCGGCATCGACTTCGAGCCGGCTGCGGGTCAGGGCGTAAGTCGGCGTCGCAAACCGCTCGGTCGGTGTCGTCAGGTAGCCGTCGTCGCGCTGCGTGCGGTCGGCCCAGAGCAGAAACCCTCCTCCGGCCAGGAGTGCGAGCCCGACCAGCACTCCGATGCTGCCGAGGACTATGAGGATGACGCGGCCCGCGCTCACTGGAACCGCAGCATGTCAGCAACGATCAAAGGGCCCGCGCTCACTGGAACCGCAGCATGTCAGCAACGATCAAAGGGCACCCTGACCTACCTCGGCGCTTCGCTTGTCGTACGTAAGTCTCGTCATTCACCGATGGTGCGGTCAAGAAGCCGCTTGAAGCTGGGAGTCGTCGGCCGGTTTGGTCAAACAGGAGCCGTAGCAACCGCCTCCGGCGCCTTCCCTTCCCAGTAGCGGTTGAGGGCTTCCTGCACCTTCACGAACCAGACGAATGCCGGGATGATGAAGATGCCGAACGGGAAGATCCAGAGGCCCGGATACAGGCAGGACAGAAGCGGTGAGCAGACGCACCGGGACTCCTGAAACCCACGCCGGGGGGCCGGTCATGCTCGCTTCCGCACGAGCCGCGTCCGGCCTTCTGGTCACGCTCGGCCACGCGAGCGAAGACGTCCCGGCTGACCTTGAGCCGCTTGACCTGCTTGCCTCCATGGCGCGTGACCAGAACGAAGGGACGGTGGTCTATGGCTCGCGGCGCGACCGGCGACGCCGAATCGCACCTTCGCTACAAGCGGCTGGACGGCCTCGCGCCCCGCTGACACTTTCGCTGACACCGCGACGGCGCGGACGCTCGCCTCGACAACCACACCTCACAGAAAAGCCCGCCGTAGCGGGCCTTTCCGATGCCGGGGAAGGGACTCGAACCCTTACGCCCGCTGTGCGGACACCTGATTTTAAGTCAGGCGCGTATGACCAATTTCGCCACCCCGGCGCGGCGAAGGATAGTCGCGGTGCGCCGCTAGAGCCCGGCCGGGAACTTGTAGCTCGAGGGGATCTTCCTCGGCGGCGTTCCGATCACGAAGGCGATCTCCTGGTGCTCCTGGAGCACGAGCGCGGCCGGGTTGCCCGCGTAGCGCTCGCCGTTGACGTAGACGTTCCACGGATACACCGGCTTGCAGTAGCCACCGACGCAGTTGCTGTTGAGCCGGACCCCCCAGACCCCGAAGAACTGGCCGAGGTCGAACTCCCTTTTCGTCGGCGACTCGACGTGCATGATCCCCGTCGGGTCGTGGGTGTGGAGCTCGGTGAGGAACTGCCCGTCGTAGATCCCGATGTTGGCCGGGACGGGCTCGTGCTTCCCGTTCACGAAGACGTCGAGGTGCTGGTGGATGTGGACTACCTGGCCCTCGGTGGTGAGGTCGTTCAGGCCGAGCGGACCCAGGCGATCGGGCAGCGTGTCGAGCCCCGCGTTCCACGGCGCCTGGCCGACCTGCAGGCCGACGAGGTTGCTGTTCGTCGGCACCTTCGGTGTCGCGACGTCGTTGCCGCCGCGCGTGAAGAAGTAGGCGCCGCCGCCAATCGCGGCGGCAACCACGAGGGCGGCCAGCACGATCCAGAGCCACCCGCGCGAGCCCGAGCCGGTGCGTGGGCGCTTCGGGTCGGAGCGCCGCTGGGGCGCCTGGACCTTGCGCGGAGGGGCCGGCGTGCGGGTCTTTTTCGCCATCGGACGCGCGATGCTAGCAAGGGGCTTGACGTGGGCATCGGGCCGCGATACTGTCCTCGCGTCAGATCCGGAAGGCCGCAAGGTTTTCCGGATCTGGCGTTTTTTTTGGCCCTGGCGGATACGATGCCTTACACCCGCAAGGAGGCCAGATGAGTTTCTTGGACAAGATTTTCGGCCGCGGCAAGAAAGCCGCGGGCGACCTGACCGGCGACAGCTCAATGCAGAAGGACGGCATGCACCAGGAGCAGGAGGGCATGGCGTCGGAGCGCGCCGACAGCGCGGAGCAGAAGGCACAGCAGGAGCGTGAGAGCGCGGCCGAGCACCACGCCGAGCGCAGCGACACGTAACCCGCTCCACAAGCCGGTTTGCAAGGGCGGTGAAAGCCGCCCTTGCCATGCCGTCCGACGGTGGCTCTACGGTTCGTCGGCTCAGTGACGATCCTCGCCACCATCCTCGTCCTCCTGATCGGAGGCAGCGCTCTCGCCGTCTGGCTCAGCCGCGTGCTCGACCGGTTGCTCTCGCATCGGAACGCCGAGGTCGACGGACGGCTCGAGGCGATCACGGAGACGATGGACCGGCGGCTCGGCGAGCTCGACACGAAGGTCGATCGCCGTCTCGAGGTCGCGTCGAAGCAGACGAACGCGATCCACAAGCAGCTCGGCGAGGTCGGCCAGGCCACCTCGCAGATGGCCGAGCAGGCGAAGGAGCTGAGCCAGCTGCAGCAGATCCTGCGGCCGCCGAAGGCCCGCGGCGGGTTCGGCGAGCTGCTGCTCGAGAACCTCCTGCGCGACCGGCTGCCGCCGACCGCGTTCGAGTTCCAGTACGGCTTCGCCGGCGGCGAGCGCGTCGACGCTGTGATCAAGGTCGACCGCATCGTCCCGATCGACTCGAAGTTCCCGCTCGACAACTTCGAGCGCATGCTGAACGCCGAGAACGACATCGAGCGCCAGCAGTTCGAGAAGCTCTTCGCGCGCGACGTCAAGACTCACGTGGACGCGATCGCGAGCAAGTACATCCGCCCGGACGAGGGCACCTACGACTTCGCGTTCATGTACCTGCCCTCCGAGGCGATCTACTACGAGCTTGCCTGCGGCCGCACCGGCGCGTTACTCGCGTACGCGAACGACAAGCGCGTCCTGCCGGTCTCACCGACGACACTGACCGCGTACCTGCAAGTGGTCGTGCTCGGGCTGAAGGGCCTTCAGATCGAGCAGCACGCCCACGAGGTGATGGCCTACTGCGCGACGCTGCAGAAGGAGTTCGGGAAGTTCAAGGAGGACTTCGAGCTCGTCGGGACGCACCTGGGACGGGCGCAGAACAAGTTCCTCGACTCCGAGAAGCACCTCGGCAAGTTCGAGACGAAGCTCGAGCAGGCGGCCGATTCGGAGCCCGAGCTCGAGCCGGCCCAAGCGCACGAGCTCCCGCGCGCGGTCGACGCGGCCTAAGACCTAGAAGCGAAGCAGAGCGCCGATGCCCTCGACGGGCTCGAGGTCCTGGCGCTCGTGTAGCGCGCAGACCGTGCCGCCGTGGGCGAGCGTCTGGTGGACGGCGAGGTCGAGGCCCTCGTTGCGCTGCTCCATCTGGGTGCCGTCCAGCGGACAGGCGCCGCCCTCGGTCCCGATGCGGCCGCAAGCCGGGCACTCCCAGGCCGGCCGCTCGGCTCCGTCTTGGAACAGGAGCAGCTCGACCCGGCCGTCCGAGGCCGCCTCCAGCGTCGGGCCCCAGCCGGAGGCGGCGCGCCCGTTGCGGCCGGCCTCGGCACGCCAGCGCTCCACCGCTTCGATCTCTTGAGCGCCACGCCATTGCTCGAGCAACGGAGCGACCACCTCGAGCAGCTGGGCGGGGGTCGCATGCGCGTCGGCTGTCGTCCAGCCGATGATCGCCTTGCGCAGCTCGTGCGAGAGCTCGTCCTCGAACTCGCCGCGCGCCTCGTCCGACGCGACCACGATCACCCGCGGGCCGCGCAAGCGCCGAAACTCGCGGTCGAGCAGCTCCGCCACGTCCTTGAGGTGGTCGTGGACGAGCTTCTCGATGTGCCGCTGGTAGCGCGACTGCGACCAGCCGCCCTGGTCGTGGCGGCCGGGCGTCTCGTCGGCCTGCTCGGCGAGCTCCTCGAGCCTGCCCGCGCGCAGCCGGTAGAGGTCACCCCGTTCGCGCCCGACGACGACGACGAGCGCGCCCTCGCCGCGGCCGACCAGCGAGACGAGCGGCGCGAGATGGAGGCTGCGTCCGACCTTGACCACGTCGGGCACCCGAGCCCCCAGCGAGAGCGTTCTCCAAACGTTGTCGAGACGCGCGGAGAAGACCACGAAGCCGGTCGCGCCCTCGCGTTCGAACTCCTGCTCGAAGAACTCCCGCAGCCGGGTGACGTCGTTGCGCAGCCCCTCCTTCTGCTCGTGCGTGAGCTCAGCCCGCCGCGCCGCGTCCGTGCGCTCGATCCCGTCGATCAGTGCATTCACGCGCGTGTCCGCGTCGGACGGCATCGGCGTGTCACTCGGATCGAGATCCAGGTAGAGGCTGATCGCGCAACCGTTCTGCGCCCGAAAGCCCGCCAGGTCGCGCAGGCCGTCCCACGTCACTGTCGTGGCCACCAGAGTCCCTTCGCCGGAAGGCGGCGATTGTAATCACGGCGCCTCGGGGTAGGTGTCCTCCGATGGCGAATCCATTCGGCGACCTTTTGCTGGGCCTGAACGTCCTGCGCGAGCAGGTGAGGCAGAGCGTCGGCGGCGATGCCGACTGGCTGGAGCGCCTCGATCCGAGGCGACAGGCACCGCCGCCACGGAGCCTCGAGGAGCTGCAGGCCGAGCTGGACTCCCTGGTTGGGCTTGCGTCGGTCAAGGAGCAGGTGCGCGCGCTGCTCGCGTTCCTCGAGGTGCAGGGGCGACGGCTCGAGCATGGCCTGCCGGAGGTCGCGACCTCGCAGCACCTCGTGTTCCTCGGCAACCCCGGCACCGGCAAGACGACGATCGCGCGGCTGCTCGCGCAGATGTACCGCGCGATGGGGCTCTTGAAGAAGGGCCACCTCGTCGAGGTCGACCGTGCCGGCCTCGTCGGCGAGTACGTCGGCATGACGGCGATCAAGACCGACCGCGCGATCCGAAAGGCGCTGGACGGTGTGCTCTTCATCGACGAGGCCTACGCCCTCGCTCGGCCCGGCCGCTACGGCCCGGACTTCGGGCAGGAGACGATCGAGACGCTGCTGAAGCGAATGGAGGATCACCGCCACCGGCTGGTCGTCATCGTCGCCGGGTACCCGCGGCTGATGGGCGAGTTCCTCGACTCGAACCCCGGCCTGCGCTCCCGCTTCTCGCGGGAGATCACCTTCCCGGACTACTCGACCGAGGAGCTGTTGGCGATCACGGAGCAGTTCGCGCGGCAGAGCGAATACCGGGTCACCGGGGACGGAGCCGAGGAGCTGCGCCGCATCTTCGGCCGCGTCGAGCGCGGCGAGGGCTTCGGCAACGCGCGCTATGCGCGCACGATCTTCGAGCAGGCCCTGAACGCGCAGGCGCTCCGGCTCGCCGGTGTCTCGGGCCAGGCGCTCAGGCACCTCGAGATCGACGAGCTGATGACGCTGAGCGACGACGACTTCGCCGCCGCCGCGACTACCCTGGGCGAGGACGCGCGCGAACAGCTCCCCCGCCGCCGCCCGTGGTTCCGAGCGTCGGGAGACCCGAAATAGGCAAGCTGTGGGCCTGCGGGTCGCTTACTTTTGAGGAAGGTTCGACCGACCCCATTCGTTTAATACTCCGGAGGCAGAAATGAACGGGGAAACAAGAGAACTGATCATCATCGGCGGCGGCCCCGCGGGCTACACAGCCGCCCTGTACGCCGCGCGCGCGAACCTTGAGCCGCTCGTGATCGAGGGCTTCGCCTGGGGCGGCCAGCTGATGATCACGAGCGACGTCGAGAACTACCCGGGCTACGCCGACGGCGTGATGGGCCCGGCGATGATGCAGGACTTCCGCCGCCAGGCCGAGCGCTTCGGCGCGGAGTTCATCACCGACGACGTTACGAAGGTCGAGCTGAACGAGCCGCCCTTCAGCGTGTGGGTCGGCGACAAGGAGTACACCTCCGACAGCGTGATCGTGGCCACCGGCGCGAGCGCGCGCCAGCTCGGGCTCGAGTCGGAGCGCACGCTCCAGGGCCGCGGCGTGTCGTACTGCGCGGTCTGCGACGCGGCCTTCTTCCGCGAGAAGGAGGTCGTGGTCGTCGGGGGCGGCGACTCGGCCATGGAGGAGGCGATCTTCCTGACGAAGTTCGCCACCAAGGTCAGCCTCGTGCACCGGCGCAACGACTTTCGGGCGTCGCCGATCATGATCGACCGCGCCCGGGCGAACGAGAAGATCGAGTTCGTCACGCCCGCGGTGGTCGAAGAGGTGCTCGGCGAGGAGGGCCAGACGAGCGGCGTGCGGATCCGCGACCTCGACACCGACGGGACGCGTGACCTGCCCGCGCAGGGCCTGTTCGTCGCGATCGGGCACGACCCGAACACGAAGCTCTTCCTCGACCAGCTCGATCACGACGAGGCGGGCTACCTCGTGACGAAGCCCGGCTCGACGGCGACGAACGTCGAAGGCGTCTTCGCAGCCGGCGACGTCGTCGACCACACCTACCGCCAGGCCGTCACCGCGGCCGGCAGCGGCGCGATGGCCGCGCTCGACTCCGAGCGCTGGCTCGCGGCTAGCGAGGGCCACCCGGCCACCGCGCTCGCGGCTCCCCGCGAGGGCTAGCTCCGACCGACGCCGCCGCTAGCCTCGGCGCGTGGCCGAGTGGATCGACCTGCTCGACCCCTCCGAGGCCGAGCTGCGAACCGCGCTCGGCCGCGAGGTTCACGAGCGAGCGCTGGAGCAGCTGCTGCGACCGGCGCGGCACGACGACGAGCCGCGCCCGCGACTCGAAGGGCACGACCACTACGTCTTCGGGGTCTTCCTCGTGCCGATCTGCATCCGCGAGGAGGACCGCGTCTTCTACCAGGAGGTCGATGTGGTCGCGACGCGCGAGAAGCTCGTGACCGTGCGGAAGACCCCCGAGCACGGACACCCCCTCGACATCTCGGCGGCGCAGGCGTCGATCAAGCGCGAGCAGGAGCCACGCGTCGGTCTGATGGTCTACAGGGTCATCGACTTGATCGCCGAGTACTTTCTCGACCTCGTGGACGCGATCGACGACGAGATCGACGAGCTCGAGGAAGGAATCGAGCGCTGGCCGTCGAGCCAGATCCGCGGCCGCATCTCTCAGCTGCGCCACGACCTGCTGCACGTGCGGCGCACGGTGGCGCCGACGCGCGACGCGATCAGGCGCGTGGTCGACCGGCGGATCGACGTCGGCGAGGGCGAGGAGGTCTTGCCGCGCGACATCGAGCTCGATTTCGCCGACGTCTACGACAAGCTGCTGCGCGCCGTAGACGGGCTCGACCTCTCGCGCGACCTGCTCTCGAGCGCGCGCGACTACCACCAGGCGAAGATCGCCAACGACCAGAACGAGGTGATGAAGCGGCTGACGGTGATCGCCTCGGTGCTGCTCGTGCCGACGTTCATCGTCGGCCTCTACGGCCAGAACTTCCGCCACATCCCGGAGCTCCGCTGGGGCTTCGGCTACTGGTGGAGCTGGGGCTGGATCGTGGCCACCACGGCCGCACAGCTCCTCTTCTACCGCTGGCTCGGCTGGATCGGCGGCCCCCCGCTGGGCCGCCCGAAGCTCCCGCCGCTGCACCGCCTCGACCCGCGCTCATTGGCCGGCCGGCGTCGCAGGCCAGCCGACGGCAGCTAGCTACCATCGCGGCCGGTGCCGTACTTCATCTGCCCGAACTGCAAGGACCGCTCGATCGACCACGACCGGCGCGAGGGCCTGACCCAGCAGGCCGTGTCCTGCCACCGGTGCGGCTTCGGCTTCCTGTTCGAGCTGCTCGAGGACTACTACCCCGCGCCGAACACGGGCTTCGTCGTCTGCGACCGCGAGGCGCGCGTGATCGCAGCCGGGCGCGACGTGTTCGAGCTGTCCGGCTACCGCGAGCAGGATCTGATGGGGCGCGACGTGGTCGAGGCGCTCGGGCTCGAGGGCTTCGAGGGCGAGAGCCCAGCCAAGGTCGCCCTCGAATGGGGCGTGCGGCGAATGGGGCAGCAGCTGGAGCTCCGCTCCCGCGTCGGGCACCTGAAGCCGGTGACGGCCGACTTCTTCCCGGCCTACGACGAGGATGGCGGCTTGCTCGTCGCCGTCACGCCGCGCTAGCCTCCCCGAGCTCGGCCTCGACCCAGGCCTGAAGTTCTTCCAGCGCGTCGAGCGCCGACTCGAGCTCGCGCAGCTCGGCGCGGGCGGCGGCCTCGTCCACCGCGCCGAGCAGGCCCAGCGCCTCGAGCCGCTCGACCGCGACAGTGGTCAGCTCGCCCCGCGCCCGTTTCTCGATCGCTGCCTGCCGCAACCGCGAACGTGCTCGCTCGGCCCGCGCCGAGAGGCTCGCCGCCTCGCCCGCGAGCGCGTCCGCGTAAATCGCGAGGTCGACGCCACGCATGACCCGAGGCTACGCGCGCGCGTGTGACGTAACGGTCTCAACATCAACCCGACTTGCAGGACACAGGTCGTTGAGGACGCACACTTCGCAGCGCGGCCTGCGCGCCAGGCACACGCGGCGTCCGTGCCAGATCAGCAGGTGCGGGAAGACGTTCCAGTAGCGGCGCGGCACGAGGCGCATCAGGTCGCGCTCGATCTTTACCGGGTCGTCCTGGCGCGTGAGCCCGAGGCGCTGCGACAGCCGCCGTACGTGCGTATCCACGACGATGCCTTGCGCCTCGCCCCGCTCGGCGATGACGACGTTCGCCGTCTTGCGCGCCACCCCGGGAAGCCGGAGCAGGTCGCTCATGCGCTCGGGCACGCGGCCGTCGAACTCCTCGAGCAGCATCTTCATCGTCCCGCGCAACGATTTCGTCTTCTGGCGGAAGAACCCCGTCGCGCGGATGTCGTTCTCGAGCTCCTCCTGTGGGACGGCGAGGTAGTCCTCGGGGCGCCGGTACTTCTCGAACAGGCGCTCCGTGACGCGGTTGACGTTCACGTCCGTCGTCTGCGCCGAGAGCATCACCGAGACGAGCAGCTCGAGATCGCTGCGGTACTTGAGCGCTATCGTCGCGTCCGGATGCTCCGCCAGCAGCCGCTCGACGATCGGCACGATCCGCTCGCGCTTCGGCCCGACCCGGCGACGGGCCTCGGGCACATAGCTCCTGGCCACTAGGCGCTGTGCAGGCGCGGGCCTGCGCAGACGAGGTCGAGCGCGGGACAGTCGGAGCAGACGAACTCGTCAGGCGTCGGCCGGAAGTCGTTCGCCTGGATCCGCGCGATCGCCGCCGAGAGCTCGGCCTCGAGCGGCGCGACGTCTTCGAGCTTGTAAGAGTCTGTTACCACCGCGTCGGGCCTCTCGAGGAAGTGGTAGACGACCTCGACCTCCTCGGCGCCCGCGCGGAAGCAGGCGAGCGCATAGACGAGCTTCTGCAGCCCGTAGTCCCGCCCCACGATCTCCTCGGGCTCGCCCTCCGCGAGCGAATTCGTCTTGTAGTCGAGCACGAGCGCGCGAGGCCCGTCTCGGTGCAGGAGGTCGATGCGGCCGTGAAGGAGCACGCCGTCGTGCTCGAAGGCAAACGGGAGCTCAGCGGTGGCCCCTTCGAGCCCGGCGATGCGCGCGCCCAGCTCCGAGTCGCAGTACGAGGCGACGAAGGCGTGGATCCGCTCGAGCTCGTCGTCGGTCACAGCCGGGTAGCGCGCCCTCACGAGCTCGGCGAGGTCCTCTGGCACCGCGGGCGCCCGCAGGTCGATGCGCTCGAGCAGCGCATGCACGGCGTCGCCGATCTCGGTCGGAGCGAGGCCGCTCTGGCCCGGCACCGTGCCCGCCGCCTCGCCGGGACGCAGGCCGACCACGCGCTCGGCGAAGTAGCGGTACGAGCAGCGCTCGAAGAGCGAGAGCGCGCTATAGGACAGCCGACGCACCCGGTGCAGCGGCGGCGCGGGGATCTCTCCAAGCGGCGCCAGCTCGGGCGCCTCAAGCGCGGCGCCGCCGTTCTCGGAGATCTCGAACAGCTCGAGCTGCTCCACGAGCCCGGCCGGCACGGGCGACGGCGGCTCCGGAGCGAAGCGGTCGAGGCGCACGAGCACCTTCCCGCCACCCCGCTCGATCTCCACCGGGCCGGCGTAGGCCTCGGTCTCGAGCTCGCTCACCTCGAGGCGATCGAGCACCCAGCCGATCGGTGTGCCCGCGTCGGCCCCGCGCTCGCCGATCGCGCCCGAGACGATCAGCCGGTCGATCGCGCGCGTCATCGCCACGTAGTACAGCCGTCGCCGCTCGGCCTCCTCGGCGTCCTGCTCGGCCGCCTTGACCGTCTCGTACTCCGGCGTGGTCAGCCGCTTACCAGTCTCGGGGTCGGCGACGCGGAAGCCGAGCCGCCCGTCCGGGAGGCAGAGGATCTCATCAGCGTCGGTGCGGGCGCGGTCACGCCCTGCGTCGGCGACGATCACGACCTTGAACTCGAGCCCCTTCGCCGAGTGGATCGTCAGCAGCCGGATCACGTCGGTGCCTTCTTCCTCGGCCACCGCCTCGAGCTCCGAGGCGCCGACGGCGTCCTGCTCGGCCACGAAGCGCACGAAGCCCTGCACGTCCGGACCGCGCAGCTCCTCGTACGAGCGTGCCAGCCGCGCGAGCTTGCGCAGGTTCGCGTACCGGCGGCGGCCGTCCCACTGCGCGAGCACGGCCAGGTCGTAGTCGTGCTCGGCCACGATCTGCTCGCAGAGCCGCTCGAGGCTCAGCGTCGGCGCCTGCGCGGCTAGCCGGTCGTAGCGCTGCTTGAACGCCTGGAAGAGCCGCCCGTCCCGCGCCGAGAGCCCCTCCGGAAACGCCTTCTCGAGACCGGCGAAGAGCGGCCGCTTCGGCGCGGCGCGGCGCAGCAGCACGAGCGCGTCGTTCGAGACGCCGACGAACGGCGACGCGAGCACCGCCACGAGCGCCTCGTCGTCGTAGCGGTTGTGCAGGAGGCGCAGGTACGAAAGCAGGTCGACGACCTGCTGCTGGTGGTAGTAGTCGCGGCCGGTCGCGCGGAAGGTCGGCAGGCCGAGCGAGCGCAGCTCCTCCTCGTAGAGGCGCGCGTCGGTGCCCGCGGCGAAGAGCAGCACAATCTCGCCCGGAGTCGCCTCGCCCAGGTCGACGAGCTCGCGCACGCGCTGCGCGATGTGCTTCGCCTCGGCCTTGCGCCAGTGAACGTCGGTGTCGGCGTAGCTCGTCTTGTCGGTCACGAGCAGCTCGACGGCCGGGCCGAACGCGGGGTCGGGGAAGCGCCCTGCCGCGGCCAGTGGTTGGAAGCTCTCGCCGAAGTCGGCGGCGAAGAGGTGGTTGATCACGTCCAGCACCTCGGGCCGCGAGCGGTAGTTCTGCGTCAGCGCCAGCACGCCGCCGACCTGCTCGCGGCGCTCCCGGAAGACCTCCACGTCCGCATGGCGGAAGCGGTAGATCGACTGGAACTCGTCCCCGACGAAGAAGATCTCGGCGTCCTCGTGTGCGAGCAGATCGACGAGCTCGCACTGGAGGCGGTTCGTGTCCTGGAACTCGTCGACCATGATCGAGCGGAAGCGCCAGCTCTCACGCTCGCGGATCTCAGGGTTCTCGCGCAGCAGCTCGCGCGCCAGCACCTGCAAATCCTCGAAGTCGAGCGCCGACTCGCGGTCCTTGGCGTCGCGGTAGGCGGCGTCGTAGGCGAGCAGCAGCTCCTGCAGCTGCTCGCGATCGCGGGCGGCGAGCTCCTCCAGCGCAGCCTGCTCGACCGCATGCCGCGCCTGCTCGAAGCCGTCGTCGGCGCCCGCGAAGTCGGCGAGGTCGAGCAGCCCGTCGGGGCCGGGCGGCGTCTCCAGGAAGCGCAGCGTCTCGGCGGCGCCGGTCTCACGCGCCGCGGCGCGCAGCTCCTCGAGCCGCTCGCCCAGGCCCGGGTCGCCTGGAGCCTCGATCTGCAGCGGGAGCCCGGACGAGCGCAAGGTCTCATGCACGCCGGTGAGCATCCGCCGCAGCCGCCGCCCTCCGTAGGAGGCGAGCAGGCGCAGGCGGCTCTCGTCCTCGCCGCAGAACTCCTCGAGCGCGGCGTGGAAGGCCTCGCCCCGCAGCACGCGGCCCTGGCTGTCGTCGACGACGCGGAAGCGCGGGTCGATCCCCGCCGCGAAGGGATGCGCCTTCAGCAGGCGATGGCAGAAGCCGTGGATGGTCGAGATCCAGGCCGCGTCCAGGTCGCGCGCGAGGTCGTGCCGCTCGAGCTCCTGCAGCCGCCGCCGGATCCGGCCGCGCAGCTCGCCGGCCGCGCGCTCGGTGTAGGTGATGACGAGGATCGAGTCGACGTCGAAGCCCCGCTCGCAGACGGCGCGGCAGAAGCGCTCGACGATCACGGTGGTCTTGCCGGTCCCTGCCCCTGCCGAGACGAAGACGACGCCGGGCTCCTCGATCGCCCGCAGCTGCTCTCTGTTCGGACTCTCGACCGCGCTCACGAGCGCCGCACCCGGCACATGGGCCACAGCTCGCACCACTGCGGGCACGAGCCGCTCTTCGGGTCGTGCTTGACATCGCCCTCGCGGATCCGGCCGACCATCTTGCGCGCGTGCTCCTGCGCTCGCTCGATCTGGCCCCAGAACGCGTCCTCGTCGAGGTAGTCGTTGCGCTGGAAGCCGGGCAGCCCGTCGTCCTGCGACTCGGCTCGCAGCAATCCGCGCGCCTGCCCCTCGCCGGCCAGCGCGCGGTAGACGCCGCCGAGCGGCTCGACGCCGACTAGGTCGCGGAGCACGAGCATGTAGAGCGGGATCTGCAGGTGCAGCTCGCGCTCGATCTCCGCGGCGGTGTGCGCGCGCCGGCCCGACTTGTAGTCGACGACGATCCCGCGCGCGCCGAACGGGTCGCGGTCGATGCGGTCGATCTTCCCGGAGACGTTGAAGCCGCCGAGGTCGAGTCCGCGCTGCAGCTCCGGCGCCGAGCGCTCAGACCCGAACGAGACTTCGAAACGGCTCGGCACGAGCGGCGAGGGCGACTCGGCCTCCTTGCGCACGAGCTTCTCGAGGTCGCGCGCGAGGCTCTGCTCCAGCTCGCGCCGCTCGAGCTCGGGGACGTCGATCCGCAGGTGGGCCTGCAGCGCGTCGCTCAGGCACTCGCGCAGGAACACGAGCGAGTCGTCGAGGTTCTCCGGGCGCGGCCGCTCGTCGCCGGTGCGCTTGGGGAGGCCCTTGAAGAACGAGAACAGCGCCTGGTGCGCGACCGTGCCGCGCAAGCGCGCGTCGACCTCGGCGTCGATCGTCCTCGGCGAGACGAGACGGTCGAAGAACCACATCGACGAGCAGTCGGCGAAGCGCTCGAGGTCGGTGACGGAGAAGCTCGCCTTCTGGCGCAGCTCCTCCAGCACGGCGGGGTGCGTCAGCTGCGTCGGGCGGTCGAACGCGCCGAGCGCTCGTTCGAGCCGCCGCTCCCAGCCGTTCGCGCGGGCGAGCGAGGTGGCGGCCGGCCGGTCAGTGGGCGCGAGCGAGGCCAGCGCGCGCAGGCGCTCGCGCTCGCTCGGCGCGGCCTCCAGCGGCCACGTGAGCGCGGCCAGCGGACGGCACCTCGTCCAGCGCTCGACCTCCTCGGCGGCGAAGAGCCCACGCGTCTCGTCCCAGAAGGGGCTCGGCTGGCGGGGCGCACCGTCGTCGCTGGCCGCTTCCCGCACGAGGTAGAGCCGCCGCGTCGGCCGCGTGCACGCCGTGTAGAACAGGTAGCGATCGCGCGCAACAGGATCGGTGCGCAGCAGGCGGCCGGCACGCGACGAGCGCTCGAGCTCGGCCTTCTGCTCCTCGTCGAGGAACGGCGAGCTCTGCGAGCGGCGCGGCAGGCGGCCCTCCTCGAGCCCGACGACGAAGACGACCTCGAACCGCCTCGTGCGGGCGCGCAGCAGGTCGAGCACCGCGACCCTCCCGGCCTCTCCCGCGCCCGCGAGCCGGACCTGCGCTTCGCCTACGAGCGCGACCACCTCGTCGCGGCCGAGCTCGCCGCCGAGGTCGCGCCAGCCCTCGAGCTCTCTGACGAGCTTCGCCGCGGCCTCGTGGGCGCGCAGGTCGAGCCGCGCCATCTCCGTTGTCGGAGGTGCCTCGAGGCCGTAGGCCGCGCGCGCCATCGCGCGCGCGAGCTCCTGCACCGCGGCGAGCGGGTCGGCGGCACTGCGCAGGGCCTCGAGGTGCGGCAGCGGTTGCCCGCGCAACTTCGCAACTTCCTCCTCGACCCGTTCCGGGCCGCTCACGCCGCGGCCGCGCAGGCGGCCCTCGAGGAAGTCGACATGCCAGCGCGGAAGGCCCGAGTAGGGCGAGCGCAGGAAGCTGAAGAGCTCGCGGCGCTCCCCCTCGAGCCAGGCATAGCGCAGCAGCGAGAGCAGCGCCTGGCCGAATGGCGTCTGGCCAAGCCGCAGCCGGCCCTCGAACGCGTAGGGCACGCCGAGGGTCGTGAAGGCGGTGTCGAGCGGCGCGCGCCAGCGCTCGAGCGTCGGGCAGACGATCGCGATCTCCTCGGCAGCCGTGCCGTCGCGTAGCAGTCCCAGGATCTCGTCGGCAACGAGCTCCAGCGTGCCGCGGATCCCTGCGCCCTCGAGGAAACGGAGCGAGCCGTCGAGCTCGACGCCGGGCGTGCCCGGATCGCGGGCGAACAGCGCTCGTTCCAGGTGGGCGAGTACGGGCGATCGCGCCATCCCGTGCGGTAGCTCCTCGATCCGGCCCTCGGCGAGCCGGGTCAGGTCCTCGGAGGTGCGCGAGAGCGAGGCGAACGCGTCACGGCCCGGCTCGTACGGCAGCGAGACCGTCACGTCGGCCCGCGCGGCCAGCGCTTCCAGCAGCGCCCACTCGGCGCCGGTCAGGTCCTCGAAGCCGTAGGCGAACACCGGCCGCGGCGTCCAGGCCGCGAGATCACCGGCCGCGCGCTCGGCCGCGTGCCGGCGCTCGAGCTCGCGGTCCCAGACGCCGAGCCGGTCGAGCTCCTCGCGATAGGCCGAGTACAGCTCCGCGAGCTCACCCTCGAGCTCGCCGGGCTCGAGCAGCGCCGACTCGAGCTCGGACAGCGTCGAGCCGAGCGAGTCCGCGAAGCCCGAGAAGCGCGCCGAGCGGCCCTGTGCGCCGGCCACGACGCGCCGCAGGAGCAACGTGCGCTGGGCGCTCGAGAGCACTGGCCTGTGCGCGCCGTTCCCCTGCGCGATCTGCTCGAAGAGGTCGTCGAAGGTGCCGATCGAGCCACCGACCAGTGCTCCGGTACGGGCCAGCAATTCCCGCTCGGCGCGGTCGACGTCCGGCCGGTTCGGCACGATCAGGATCGGATCGGATTGAAGCGTGGCGAGGTAGCGCTCGAGCAGGAGCGCGACTTTGCCCGCGTTCGCAGGCCCGGCCAGCAGGCTGAGCGGCACCGGGCCAATCCTAGTCGCGTGATGAGACGACTCCGAGTGCCCCGACCGGTCATTTCAGAGAGGCCCACGGGCTAAGCCCGTGGGCCCTGAAATCGGCGCCGCAAGCGGCGCCTCAGCGCGCGTCACGGCCGCTCCGGGTGCGCGGATGGCCGGGGCGGGTCGCCCCGCCCCGAGATTTCTTAGGCCGTGACGGACTTCGGCCGGCGGCCTCGTCGAGCGGCCGCGTGGCCGGGAAGTTGCCCGGCGCAGTTGTCGCAGAGATCGGCTTGCTTCGAGCCGCGGCGGGCGTCGGAGAAGTTCAGGCGCATCGTCGCGCCCTTTCCTTCGTCGATTTCCCTGCCGCAGTTGTCACAGACGAGCACTGTCTTTCGTGCCAAGTCGCCCTCCTCGAGTCGCGTGGAATTTCGTCAGCCTAACGAAAGGCTACGGCGCAATCCTACGCAGCCTCGCGTGTGCGTCGAATCCGCCAGGAACGCAGCAGGCTGAGCAGCGCCTGCTCCTCCGGATCGAGGTTCAAATCGCGTGCACCGACGACTCGTAAATGACGTGGCCTAAAGTCATCGATCGTTCTGCCGTCGAGATACTGCTCGACCACGGCCGGGCTGACGTACGACGCGCGCGCGACCGCTGGCGTATTCCCGAGGCGCTCTCCAACGGCGCGCATGACCGTGGCGACCGCTCGTTTCTGCTCGGTTGCCGTCTCCGCGGGCTCGCGCTCCGCTAGTGCCACCGCTGCGAGGAGCGTCCCGCCCCACGTGCGGAAATCCTTGGCCGTGAATTCCTCGCCGAGGTACTCGCGGATGTACTCGTTCAGGCGCCGAGCCCCGAGGTTGACCAGCTCGCCGTTGTGCCGGTAGCGAAACAGGCGGCTTCCGGCCGGCGTGGCGAGCAGCTCCTTGATCGCTTCCGCAAGCTCGGCGTCGACGAGAACCGTGCGGCAGAGGACGCGATGCTTCGCCCGGAAGCGAAAGGAGACCCGGCTTCCGCGGACGCGCACGTGGCCCTTGCGCAGGGTCGTGATTCCGAAGGTCTTGAACTGCTTCGCGTAGCGCTCGTCGCCGACCCGGAACCAGCCCTGGTTGATCAGCCTGACCGCCACCGCCGCCGTCCATTCGAAGCTCAGAGGCTCCTGCTGCATGTGCTCCGCCATCGCGCCGCGCAATGCGGGCAGCCTTTCGGCGAAGAGGACGAGCCGGTCGAACTTCGCCTGCTCTTGGCGCGCGCGGAACTCCGGGTGGTAGAGGTACTGCCGCCGCCCCGCGCTGTCGACGCCGGTCGCCTGCAGCTTCGCCCCCGCGCGAGGCGAGATCCAGACGTCCTTCCACGCGGGTGGAACGCGCAGCGAGTCGATGCGCTCGAGGGCAGCCTCGTCGGTGATCGGCCGGCCGCGCGAGTCCTCGTACCGGAACCGCCGCCGCGAGCCGAGCCGCTTCCATCCTCCTCGTCGGGCCATAGAGTTTGCGGTGTAGCCGCACGCGGGCGGTCCTAATCCAAGGGAGGTCGATGGCAGGCGCGACGATCGTGGTCCTCGAGGGCGACGAGACCGGGCAGGAGCTGCTCGAGGAGGCCCTGCGCGTGCTCTCTCCCGAGGTGGCCGGGCTGGAGCTCGAGTTCCCGCGCTTCGACCTCTCGCTCGAGTCGCGGCGCGCGACGAAGAACGCGGTCGTGCACGAGGCCGCGGCCGCGGTGCGCGAGGCCGGGCTCGGGCTGAAGGCGGCGACGGTCACCCCTGAGGGCGCCGACGACGTCGGCTCGCCGAACCGGATCCTGCGCGAGGAGATCGGCGGCCGCGTGATCGTGCGCACCGGCCGGCGCATCCCGGGAATCGTCCCGTTCGGCGGCGTGCACGCGCCGATCTCGGTCGTCCGCATGGCCGTCGGCGACGCCTACGGCGCGAAGGAGTGGCGCGAAGGCGAGGGCGAGGACGAGGCCGCGTTCCGCACGGAGCGAATCGAGCGACGCATCTGCCATGCCGTCGCCGAGTTCGCGTTCCGGCTCGCCGAGGAGACCGGCGCGAAGGTCTTCGGCGGGCCCAAGTACACCGTCAGCCCCCTCTACGAGGGGATGCTGAAGGAGGAGATGGACGCGGCCGCCGCACGCCACCCGGACGTCGCGTACGAGCCGCAGTTGATCGACGCAACGTTCGCGTTGCTCGTCGCAGCCAGCGGTGACCCGCTCGTGATCCCGGCCCTGAACCGCGACGGCGACATCCTCTCCGACCTCGTCTTGCCCCTCTTCGGCTCGATCGCGGGCTCGGAGTCGCTGCTCGTCGGCTTCGGGGACGACTACGTCCCTACGGTCGTGCTCGCCGAGGCCGCGCACGGCACGGCGCCGTCGCTCGCAGGCAAGAACGTGGCGAACCCAATGGCGATGATCCTGGCGGGAGCGGCGGTGCTCTCGTACGCGGGCGACGAGGCCGACCGCGCGGCGCGCGCGATCCGGGAGTCGTGCCTCGAAGCCGTCGGCGCCGGAGTCCGCACGGCCGATCTCGGCGGCCACTCGGGGATGCGCGAGTTCACCGACGAGGTGATCCGCCGCACGCGCTCGAAGCTGGGCGCTAGCTGACGGCGGCCGCGGGCAGCTCGGCCACGGCGAACAGCTCGAGGAAGACGCTCGCGATCTGCGGGTCGAATTGGGTGCCTGCGCAGCGCTCCACTTCGGCCAGGGCCTCTTCATGAGTGAGCGCACGGCGGTACGGCCGGTCGCTCGTCATCGCGTCGAAGGCGTCGGCGACCGCAAGCACGCGGGCCTCGAGGGGAATCTCCTCACCGGCCTTCCCGGACGGGTAGCCCGCGCCGTCCCAGCGCTCGTGGTGGTAGAGCACGTACGGAATCGCGTCGCGCAGCGCGGCGATGCGGAGGATCAGCCTCGCGCCGGTCTTCGGGTGCTCGCGGATCTGCGCGAGCTCGTGGTCGTCGAGGCGCCCCGCCTTGCGCAGCACCTCGTCGGAGACCGCGAGCTTGCCGATGTCGTGCAGCGGCCCGCCGAGCCGTAGCGAGGCGAGCCGCTCCTCGCTCCAGCCGAGCTTCCTGGCCACGGCCTCTGCGAGCGCGGTCACCCGGGCCGAGTGCCCTCTCGTGTATGGGTCACGGGCCTCGATCGCCCCGCTCAGCACCGACAGCATCGCCACGATGCCGAAAATTCAGCGCCGGAGCCTGAATCCCTTCCTCAGCGCCAGATCCCCGTGATCGGCCCGACGGACGCCGAGCGGCCCAGGCGCGCCAGGCCCCAAGCGTCCTCGATCGTCCGCAGCAGCCCGTAGTGCGAGAGCCTCGGCCGGAACTGCGAGCCCGGCCGCACTGCGGTTCCGATGACGAGACCGGGAACGCGCGGGTCCAGAGAGTCGGACTCGTCGAAGACGACGAAGACCGCGGTGTTCGGCAGCCTCAGCAGCCGCGGCAGGAACCGCTTCAGCCAGGCGTCACCGGTCGCGACCGGGCAGTCGTGCATGTCATGGCAGAGGTCCGGGACGACGAGCGCGAAGTCCGGCAGGCGCTTGGCCGCGAGGTCGCGCGAGAGCTGCGAGAGCGGGACCACGCGCCGCAGTCGCGCGGGCTTCGAGAGAACGGTGCGGAAGTAGAGAAACGGCACGTGCCTTTTCGCATAGCGGCCCTTAAAGGGCCCGGTCCAGCCGGGCCGCGGCAGCCCTTCGGCGTAGGTCTTCCAGGTCCGCCGCGTGGCCTCGAGCGTGTCGGCCAGGCTGCGGCCGCGCACGGTGCAGCTCGTGCAGTCGCTCGCGATCCCGTGCGTCGAGCCGGAGACGAGCGCGAGGTAGTTCGGCAGGCTCGGATGGGTCACGCCGCGATAGCCGGCCAGGACCGCGCCGTTGGCGGCGAAGGCGTTGAAGGCGGGCGCGGCCGGGTTGCCGAGCACCTTGTCGCGCTGCTTGTTCTCGAGCACGACGACGATCGCGTGGTCGAGCTGCGGGACGGGCCGCGGGGCGGCCTGGCCGCCGGAGCAGAAGACGACAGCCGCGAGCAGGAGCGCGCGTCTCACGGCGACTCCACGAGGCGCTTGCGCCAGAGGTGGAAGGCCACGACTCCGGCAGTGATGGACGAGCCACTCACTGAGGCGTGGTCTCGTAGGCCATCAGGATCGCGTCCACGTACTCCCTGCCGCGCCGGTAGTGCCGCTTGCGGTAGCCCTCGCGGACGAAGCCGAAGCGCTCGTAGAGCGCGATCGCCGGCTCGTTGTGCGGGAACACGTGCAGCTCGAGCTTGGCGACGCTGTTGCCCCGAGCCCAGTCGACGGTGCGCTCGAGCAGCGCCTGGCCGATCCCCTGGCGCCGGTGGCCCGCCGCCACCATCAGGCCGAGGTCGGCGACGTGGCGGCTCGCCGGGTGGATGTCGCGCGCGACGGAGAGCCGGCCGACGATGCCCTCCGGGCCCTCGGCGACGAAGACCGCCGCGTGCGGCGAGCGGCGCACCATGCGCAGGTAGCGGCGCTCCGAGCCCGTGGTTCGCCACTCCTCCATCGCCAGCAGCCACCCCTCGCGCTCCGCCCCCACCGCGCGCGCGAGCTCGACGAGGGCGGCGGCGTCCCCGGGAACCGCCTCCCGGATTTCGAACGAGCTCACTCGATCACGACCCCGTGGCCACCGCGCCTCGGGTCGCCTGCCGCGGCGAGGCTGCCGTCCTCCCGGTACTCGACTCCCGCCGCACCGCCGAAGAACAGGTTCAGGCGCCGCCAGCGCGCGAGCTCATAGCCCCACGACTCGAGCCGGTCGAGCTCCGCGGGGGCGTTGCCGCCCTCGGCATTGACGTGCGTCGCGTCGAGGTGGACGCGCGGCCGCTCGATCGCCTCCTCGACGCCGAGGCCGTGCGCGACGACGTTGACGATGATCTGCAGGATCGCGCCCCGGAGTCGAAGCGAGCCCGCGCTCCCGACCACCAGCCGCGGGCGCCGCTCACGCAGCACGACGGATGGCGCCATCCCGCTCGTGAAGCGCACGCCGGGCCGCGGGGCGCCGCCGGTCGCGGCGAGGTCGAACTCGCCGAGCATGTTGTTCAGCTGGATCCCGGTTCCCGGGACGATCACGCCGGAGCCCGCGCCGGTCGAGGCCGTCAGCGAGGCCGCGTTGCCGCGGCCGTCGACGACGGCGATGTGCGTCGTGCCGTGTTGCAGCTCGGGCAGGCGCGCACGCATGCGCCGGGTGGCGGCGGCGAGCTCCTTCGGGTCGTAGAGCCGCCTCGCCAGGCCGCCGCGGTAGAGCTCTCGCGCGAACGGCCCTCCGCGCGCGGCCTCCTGCTCGCGCATGACCTCGACGAGCTGCGCCATCGCCTCGGCGCTCCCGGGCGAGCCTGCGGGCCCGAGCCGGTCGAGCAGACGCAGCGCAAGGCCGATCAGGACGCCGCCCGTCGAAGGCGGCGGGTTCGACTCGAACTCGTGACCGAGGAACTCGACGCGCACGGGCCGCCGGTTGACCACGCGGTACTCGGTCAGGTCACGCAGCGTGAGGTCGCCGCCGTGCTCGCGTAGGTGCTCGGAGAGTGCGCGCCCGAGCTCGCCCGTGTAGAGGTCGTCGGCGCCCTTGTCAGCTAGCCGCTCGAGCGTCCCCGCGAGGTCGCGCATCACGAGCCGGTCGCCCGCGACGAGGCGGTTGCCGTTCGACCCGTACATCGTCCGCCCCTCGTCGGTGTGGCGCAGGATCGGATCGAGGATCGTGTGCAAGTAGCCCTGCGGCTCCGTCAGGACGATGCCCTCCCGCGCGTGAGCGATCGCCGGCTCGAGCAGCGTCCGCCAGGGCATCGTCGCGTAGCGCCGGTGAGCCTCGCCGAGACCTGCCGCGGCCCCCGGGACTGCGCAGGAGGCGGCGCCGATCCGGAACTGCTGCGACGACTCCGGGGTGAAGTCGATGCCCGCCGACTCCATCTCGGTCTCCCCGTGGCGGCGCAGGCCAAGGCCGGGGACGGTGACGAAGTGGTCGAGGACGCGCGTCGAGGCGTCGGCGCCCCGGTGGACGAGCATGAAGCCCCCCGCACCCGGCCCGGTCAGCGGGCTCTCGGCGACCCAGGAGACGAAGGCCGCGGCGATGCACGCGTCGAACGCGTTCCCGCCCTCGGCGAGCACCTGCGCCCCCGCTTCGGCGGTGAGTCGGTGTCCTGCAGCAACCGCGCCACGCATGGGCGCAAGGCTACTCGGGCCGCACGGTTATCCTGCTGCGGCTGCCGTGATGAGCGCTTCTCCTCTCCGGCGGGAGGCCATCCTCTCCGCCGCCGCGGCCGCCGCCGTCACGGCCGTGCTCGTCTGGCTGGGGCCGCCGGGGGCCGATCTCGCCGAGCACGCGTATCAACGGACGCTCTTCCTGGAGCACGGCTTCTCCCTCTGGAACAACTTCTGGTACGCGGGGCGCTACAGCTTCGTCACCTACAGCGTCCTCTACTACCCGCTCGCGGCGCTATTCGGGATCCGGCTGCTCGCGGTGGCGACCGTCTCGACGGCCGCACTCGCCTTCGCGTTCGTGCTCGGGCGCGAGTGGGGCCCCACGGCGCGCTGGTCGAGCCGCACCTTCGCGGTCGTCTGGGCGGGGATCGTCTTCTCGGCGGCCTTCCCGTTCGCGCTCGGCGCCGCTCTCGGGCTGCTCGCGCTCTGGGCGCTGCAGGCGCGCAAGCCGTGGCGCTTCGGCCTGCTCGCCGCGCTGACGCTGGCGGCGAGCCCGCTGGCATTCCTGCTGCTGACGCTGCTGCTGAGCGGCGTCGCGCTGGGACGCTGGCACGACCGCCGCTCACTCGCGGTTCCCGCGCTGACGATCGTCGGCTTCGGCGTCCTCGAGGTTGCGCTCTGGCGCGCCTTCCCGGGCTCGGGCAACTATCCGTTCTCGTGGCAGGAACTCCTGGCAGCGGTCACGTTCTGCGTCCTCGGCGCCGCGCTCACCTGGCGGGTCGAGCGGGCCCGCGCGCTGCGCTGGATCTTCGTCGTCTACCTGCTGGCCTGCCTGTGCGCGTTTGCCATCCCCTCGGCGATCGGCGAGAACGTGGCGCGGCTGCGCTACGCCGCCCTACCGCTCGCGGTACTCCTGCTCTCGCTGCGCCGGTGGCGGCCGCTCCCGCTCTGTTTAGGGGCGCTCTGCCTCGCGGTCGCATGGAATCTCTCGCCAATCGCATTCAGCTACCTCAAGGGCCGCGGCGACCCGGCGTCGAGCGCGGCCTACTGGGCGCCCGCGATCGGCTTCCTGCGCACGCACCTGTCGCCGTCGTATCGCGTCGAGGTCGTCGACACCACCGGCCACTGGGCCGCGGTGTACCTCGCGGAGGCCCAGATTCCGATCGCGCGCGGCGGCTACCGGCAGGACGACTTCCCGCAGAACAAGCTGCTCTACGACGAGCTGGGGCCGGCTGCGTACCTGGCCTGGCTGCGCGGGCTGGGCGTGCGCTACGTCGTGCTGACGAAAGCGCCGCCGGACTACAGCGCTCGCAGCGAAGCCGCGCTCGTGCGCAGCGGCCGCTCGGGCCTGCGGCCCGTCTTCCGCACGCGGACGCTCACCGTGCTCGAGGTGCCGAGGTCACGGCCGATCGTGACGGGCCCGGCCCCGGCTCGGGTCGTGCGCTTGACTGGGACGAGGGTGCTGCTCGAGCTCCCGCGCGCCGGCGAGTACCGCCTCGCCGTGCGCTTCTCACCGTACCTGCACGCCGAGAACGCCTGCCTCCTCCGGCGGCCGGACGGAATGACGACCGTCGCTGCGCGCACGAGCGGCCCGCTCGAGGTCGTCTTCCACGTGAACGCTGCCCGCGCGCTGGCGACGGCCGTCGGCGGCGGCCGCTCGCGGATCTGCGACACGGATTAGCCCCGCGTTACGTTTCGCTTCGGCGAACGAAATGCAGTCCGTGACCGATCCGAGCGAAGGCGCCTTCAGGCGCCATTACGCCGACATCTACCGCTACGTCCGTCGGAGGACGAGGAGCGACCACGAGGCGGAGGAGCTGACGCAGCAGGTCTTCGCGGATGCCGCGAGATCGCTTCGCTGTGACGGGCGGCCGCCGATCGCCTGGCTCTACGCCGTCGCGAAACGGCGCTTCGCCGACGCGGCGCGGCGCCCGCCCGCGCCGCTCGAGCTCGGCGAGGTCGCCGCGCCCGGGCACGAGTATGGGCCGTCCGTCGTGGCGAGCCTGCGGGCGGCGTTCGAGCGGCTGCCGTCGTCGCAGCGCGACGTGGTCGTCCTGAAGCTGCTGCGCGGGGTCTCGTTCGCCGAGGCGGCCGAGCTGCTCGGCATCAGCGAGGAGGCGGCGCGGATGCGGTTCTCGCGCGCGCTCCGGTCCGTTCGCACCGACCTCGAGCAGGAGGGCATCGACCCATGACCGTTCGCGACCCCGAGCTGTTGCTGGAGCTCCGCGACGAGCCGGAGCTCTTGGCCGTCGCGGACGCACTTTCCGACATCCTCAATGCGAGAGACGTCGCCCCGAGAAAGCGGACGCGAACCTGGCTGGCGGCAGCCGTCGCCGGAGCCGTGGCCATCGGCGCGATCGCGGGGGCGCTGCTCCTCGCCGGAAACCGGGTTGAGCCACGGCTCGTCGACCGGGCGCTTGCCGCTGTCGGCGACGCGCCGGTCCTCCACGTGGTCACTCGGCAGCAGTACCCGTCGGAGACGACGCTGATCGAGCTCTCGACTGGCCGGCGGATCGTCGAGCAGCGCGTCTCCCGGACCGAGATCTGGTTCGACAAGGAGCGCAGCCTCGAGCACACGATCACGCATACGACGGGCCAGGCGACGCAGAACTTGCTCTTGACGCCCGAAGGCGTCACCTCCGAGAGCGGGCCTGTGTGGACCTGCGCACGGATCGCAGCCCATCCGCTCGAGGCGACGAAGGCCGGCGTGAGCTGCAACCTCAGCGGCGACAACGGCACTACGCCAAGGCACGTTCCCGAGCCGCCCCCCGCGCTCGACCCGGCGCTCGCCGGCTTCGTCGACGGCTACCGGGAAGCGCTCGCGAGCGGCGCGGCACGCAAGATCGGCGAGGGCACCGTCGAGGGACAGCACGTCTACTGGCTCGAGTTTCGCCTCCCGGATCGCTACCGGGCTCCCGACGAGCCTCCGGCCGACTTGCGCGAACAAGTGGCGGTCTCGACCGCCACGTACCGTCCCCTCGTCGTCCGCATGATCACCAACGGCTCCCGCGGGGACTACGACGTCCTCGAGATCGGCACCGTCACCCGGGCCGAAGCCGACTTCTCGGAGCCGAAGCTCGTGCCGCCGGAGCACCCGACCTCGACCAGCGTTCGCGTGACGGGCCAGCTCGACTCCGCCGAGGCGGCGCAGGCGCTGGGCACCCGCCCGCTGTGGCTCGGGCCCGAGTTCCAGGGCCTGAAGCTGGCCGCCGTGCAGAAGCAGGAGGTGACGACCGGTTACGGGCGCGACAGCGGCGTGCCGCCTCGCGTGACCACCGTGATCTCATTGATCTACGGCGAGGTGCGGCGACGGCATCCGACGGAAGGCTCGCTGGTGATCACCGAGTCGACCACGCCCATCGCCATCTGGGGCACTCTCCCGACCTCCGTGCCCGACGGGTACCTCGGCATCAACGGCCTCCGCATCGGTCACCTGCGGGTCGGAGAGGTGAACGTCGAGCTCAGGCGGAACTCGATCGGGTCGGGCGTCGACCCGGCCCTCGTCGCGGCCGCGCAGACCCTGAGAGCGGTTCCCGCCGGTTAGCTCTGCAGGAAGCTCGGCGGCTCGAGCGAGCCGCCGTCGTCCTCGTCGGCCTCGGCGCGCATCGTGATCCGCCGCTGGGCGCCCCGCGAGCCGAAGCCCGTCGCCACGACGGTCACCCAGACCTGGCCGGTGAGCCGGTCGTCGATCGTCGCGCCGAAGATGATGTTCGTGTCGTCGGTCGCGGCACCTCGCACGACCTCGGCGGCCTCGTTGACCTCGTACAGCGAGAGGTCGTCACCGCCGGCGATCGAGAGCAGGATGCCCTTCGCGCCGCCGACGTCGGTCTCGATCAGCGGCGAGCGAAGGGCCCGTTCGGCCGCCTCGCGCGCACGGTTCTCGCCCGTGGCCGAGAAGCCGATGCCCATCAGCGCGGTGCCCGCGTCCTTCATGATCGTGCGCACGTCCGCGAAGTCGAGGTTGATCAGGCCGGGGAGCGTGATCAGGTCGCAAATCCCCTGGACGCCCTGACGGAGCACGTCGTCGGCGATCCGGAAGGCGTCGAGCATCGACGTCTCGCGGTCGAGAACCTCGAGCAGCTTCTCGTTCGGGACGACGATCACGGTGTCGCAGTTCGCCCGCAGCGTGTCGACGCCGTCGGTGGCCTGCTTCTGGCGGCGCGTGCCCTCGAACGAGAAGGGCGTCGTGACGATGCCGACGGTGAGCGCGCCGAGCTCCTTCGCGATGCGCGCGACGACGGGAGCAGCGCCGGAGCCCGTGCCGCCGCCCTCGCCTGCGGTCACGAAGACCATGTCGGAGCCGCGTAGCGCCCGCTTGATCTGGTCATAGGCCTCCTCGGCGGCCCTCCGGCCGAGGTCCGGGTCTGCTCCAGAGCCGAGGCCTTCGGTCAGCTCGCGCCCGATGTGGATCTTCACGGGCGCGTCGCTGGTCTGGAGCTGCTGGATGTCGGTGTTGAGGGCGACGAACTCGACCTGCGAGATGTCGGCGTCGATCATGCGGTTGACCGCGTTCAGGCCGGCGCCGCCGACGCCGACGACGCGGATGACGGCGATGTAGGCGCCGGGCTCGGGCACGCGGTGGAGCCGCGGAGGCGGCTCGGGCAGCGGCTCGAGCTTCGGGCGGGGCTTCTCGCGCTCTCGCTCGGGCTCGGGGGCTCGCTCGGGAAGCCGCACCGGCTCGGGCGGCGGGGGCGGCGGCGGAGGTGGTGCTGCCTCTTCCCACTCCGGCACGTGCTCGACGGTCTTCTCAGGGGGCTCGACCGGTGCCGGGGTCTCGGGGACCTCGGCAGGCTCGGGCGCTGCCGCGGCCTGCTGCTCCGGCTCCGGCTCACGGCCTTCCTTCTCCGCCTGCCGCTGGGCTGCCTCCGTTGCGCGGAAGAGCTCCGCCAGCGGGCCCTCACGCATGCTCGCGCGCCTGCGCGCCATTGCCGAGCACCTCCTTCGCGAGCTCGCGGTACGCCTCCGCGGCGCTTCCGCTGGGGTCGTACTTCAGAACGGAGGTGCCCTTCACGGGCGCCTCGGCGTAGCGAACCGTCTTGCGGATCTTGGTGTCGAAGACGAGGTCGCCGAAGTTCTCCTGCAGGATCTCCACCGCCTCGCGCGCGTGCAGCGTGCGGCTGTCGTACATGGTCGGGAGGATCCCTTCGATGCCGACGTCGGGGTTCAGGTTCTCGCGGATCATCGAAAGCGTGTTCTCGAGCTGCACGAGGCCGCGCAGCGAGAGGTACTCGCACTGCACCGGGACGATCACGCCGTTCGAGGCGACAAGCGCGTTGATCGTCAGCAGGCCGAGCGACGGCGGCGTGTCGATCAGGACGAAGTCGTAGCCGTCCCTGACCTCGCCGATCGCCTTCTCGAGCGCCCGCTCCCGCCCGATCATGCTCGAGAGCGCAAGCTCCGCTCCGGCCAGATCGATCGACGAGACCGCGAGGTCGACCTCGGTGTGATGGATCACTTCCTGGATCGGGAGCCGGTGCACCAGCACGTCGAACATCGAGCGCTCGATCGTGTCCGGGTTCAGGCCCTGGCTCATGGTCAGGTTGCCCTGTGGGTCCAGGTCGACGAGCAGGACCTTCAGGTCCTGTTCCGCCAGCGCGACACCGAGGTTGAGGGTGGTCGTGGTCTTGGCCACCCCGCCCTTCTGGTTCGCGAATGAAATCACGCGCCCCATCGGCGCCCCTTTGGCGGTTTCGGTCCGGTTTCCCGGTCGCGGAAGCAGGCGTGCGAGCCCCATCGAGCCCCTTTCTTCGCTCTCATGCTAGCGATACCTCCGCGCAAAACCAGTTGATTTTCGCGGTTCGGTTGGCGGTCTCTGCTTCCTCTCGGAATGTACGCCCGCCGCAGGACGACCCGCTTAGACGAGCGCACGGACGAGCGCCGTAGCCGCAGCCGCGACGATCACGACCACGGGCAAGGGAGCACGGGCCGCAATCGCGGCTACGCCGGCGCCGACCCCGGCGAGCCGGGAGTCGAGGACGAGCTCGTTGTCGCCACCGACGGTTTGGGTGACGACGAGCGCCGCGAGCAGCACCGGCGCGAGCAACGCCACGACGCTCGCGACGCGGTCCGGCAGCTCCCGGCCGCCGAGCAGGACGGGTCCCGTCGCCTTGAACACAACCGTCGCCACGCCCACCACGAGCACGATCAGCCACACCGCGCTCACGGCCGCCTCCGCAAGCCGAGCAGGCACGCGGCGCTCGCCGCCACGATCGGGGTTCCCGGCGGGGTCACGGGGATCAGCACCAACGCAATCGCGCCGCCGAGGACCGCGGCCGCCCTCGCGCGCGGGGAGCGCAGCTGCGGCACGAGCAGGGCAAGGAACAGCGCTGGGAACGCGCCGTCGAGGCCGATGTCCCTGGGGTCGCCGAGCGCGTCGCCGGCCAGGACGCCGACGGCGGTTCCTCCGACCCAGGACACGTACAGCAGAAGCCCTGCGCCGAGGAGGATGCGCCTGTCGAACCTGCCGTCGCCGCGGCTGGACAACGCCCACGACTCGTCCACGATCAGTTGTGATTCGAGCAACCGCCGCAGGCGGGGGCCTTGGAAGAGCTGTGCGACCGAGATCGAGATCGGCGCGTAGCGCGCGTTGAGGAGCACCGCGGCGGCGATCGCCGCCGCAGTGCCGCCGCTCGCGCCGAGAATCGAGGTGACGGCGAACTGCGCCGAGCCCGCAAACGTAGTCGCCGACATCACGAGCGGGGCAACCGCGCCCATGCCGGCGCTGCGGGCGGTGAGCCCGTACGAGGCCCCGAAGAACCAGACCGTAGCCGCGACCGCAAGCGCCGCCCGCACACCATCCCGGTACCGGCTCGACGAGGCGGAGGCGACCGAGGACACGCCTCATCATGCCCGCCGCCAACCCCGTCATCGCGCTACCACCGGCTCGGCGAGCGCGTCGCGACAGCGCTCGAGCGCTGACTCCGCCGCCCCGGTCCCGTCGCGCTCGGAGAGCGTCCACGCCTCCGCCTCGCGCAGGAGCTCGTGCACCTCGGCCAGCACGGAGCGGGTCGGGGCGCCCTCGCGCTCGAGCGCCTCGATCCGGCTCAGCCGCCGAAGCACTGCGCGTGCCTCGTCCATGCCACGAACGTAGCCGTGACTTTCGCGCGCGTGTGTGTACGAATCGTGTCGAAAGGGATACGGTTCGTCCCCGCCGTGGCCTTGTACCCCGACCGTGAGCTCGGCGAGGCGCGTGCCGCGATCGACCGCGGCGAGAGCCAGGCCGCGTTGAAGCGGCTCGACAAGGCGCGGCGCGGCTACGTGCAGCGGCGCGACCAGGAGGGGCTCGACCACGTGCTCGGCATGGCCGCCCTCGTCGAGGCGCCCGACGAGCGGTCCCGGATCGGCCGCGAGAACCTTGCTTACGCGGTCAAGCAGAACCTTCGCCACGAGAGTCGCCGCGCTGCGCAGGAGCGCGAGCAGGCGTGGGTCGACCCCTACCCGGACCTCAAGGCGCCGACCGAGCACACGGGCCTGGTGCTGACGCGACCCGTCAAGGTCGCGATCGGCGTCGGCGTCGTCATCAGCATCGCGATTCTCGCCCTCGTGTTCGTCGTGCCCTTCTTCGTCGACTCAGGCTCGACTAAGACCGTGACGCTACGGCTGCTGAATGACACGCAGCAGAAGGTGACCGTGCGCGGCTGCGACGACTCCGACTGCTTTACGACCTGGCTGCACCGTGACGTCGAGCCCGGTCTCGAGACGGACGCGGAGGTCGACCCCGACGAGCTCGTCACGCTTTTCCGGCTCAACCGGCCGGGGCCTGACACGTGCCTCCCGGTCCGCGTGCGCGACGGCTACCAGCAGCTCGGCGGCGGCGTGGGCGCGCTCGCGGTCAGGCTCTCGCGCGCGACGCCGTGTCCGGGCACGACCGTGCTGCCGCGGCCTGCGGCGCAGACGTTCTAGGAAGCGAGAGCCGCGAAGTAGCCGGCCGGTCGCGGACGGACGCCGAGCAGCGCATCGTCCAGCGCGGTCACGAGCGCCGACCGGTCGCCGTGGGCGAGCGTCTCGACGACGGCCTTGCGCACGGCCTCGGCCCCGGCGGGGGCGGCCGGCTCGCCGTGGGCGAGAGCACGCAGGCGGTCGAGCTGCTCGGCGCGGTCGCGCCCGGTCTCACCGAGCAGAACCGCCGCCCGCACGGCCGCGGCCCAGAGCCCGTCGGGCCCGCCGAGCAAGGCAGCGAGCGCCTCGCGCAGCTGCTCCGAACGGAACGGCTCGTCCGCGAACAGCGAAAGCTCCCAGCGATCCAGCGCCTCGGCGAGCTCCGGATCCTCCTCGGCGCGCCCGAGGCGCGCCAGGAGATCGGAGGCCAGCCGCGCGCGGAAGGAATCGAGGCGGGTCGGCTCCCCCGAGGGCTCGGCCGCCGCGATCGGCAGCACGGGCCTGATCGCCAGCGGGCGCCAATCGAGCCGCTCGAAGAGCACGGGCCCGGCGGCGACGGGCGCCGCGGTCGCGAGCCGCAGCGCGCTGACCGCATCGGCCAGCTCACCGGGCGCGTCCGGAGGCTCTGACTGGTTCGGCGCCAGCGTCCGCTCGAGCTCGAGCACGCAGAGCCGGTCCGGCTCGTGCCCGAACTGCGCGGGCAAGAGGCCAGTGGCCTCAGGCCAGTGCGCCGCGAGCTCGCCCGCAGCCGCGATGCGAACACGCAGTCCGTCCGCCAGCTCGACCTGCGATCCGAGCGAAAGCCCCACGAGCGGCGCCACGGCCGCGTAGGTCCGGCGCGAGCCGAACAGGGAGCGCTCCAGCTCCGCGTAGGCGCGATCGAATGCCTCGTCGCCCCAGTCGAAGCCGCCACAGGCCTCGGCGACATCGGCCAGCAAGGGCAGCACGATCGTCCGCAGCAGCGGCGCGTCGCCACCCTTGCCCGCGTGAGCGGCCGCATAGATCGCGGCGGCCGGCTCGCGCCGCAGCTCCTCGAGCACGAGCCGCGCATCGGCGAGCCCGCCCAGCCGCTCTCCGCGCGCGTCGACGTAGGAACGGACGAGCGGGCGGTACTCGTACAGTGACGCGGGCCCGCGCGAGGCGTGCTCCTCGAACGCGAACGGCAGCTCGGCGCCGTCCTCGACGTCCCCCGCGAGCAGGGAGAACCCCGCGAGGCAGAAGCAGCGAAGCGAGCGGTACAGGTGTGGAGCGCGCACGGCCACGAAGTGCCACTACGCGCCCGCGGGGTCCTTTCCTGTCTGCGCAAGCCTCTCGCGGATCCTGGCGGCCAGCTCCTTCAGCTCGACCTCGTCGAGCACGAGGCCCAGATCGCTGTCGAGCGCCACGAGCTGCTGCTCCTCGAACGGCACCCAGGCGGCAGCGGCGCGAGGTGCCAGTGGATATGTCGGTTCCCCTCCTGCCTGCCGAGACTAAGGACGTATAGCCGCTCGGTCGGGACAGCTCGGCAGAGAGCCCGCCCCACGAGATGGATCACGCGCTGCAGCTCGAGGTACTCGTCTTCGGAGAAATCCGCGACCACCTGCTCGCGATGCTCCTTGGGCGCGACGAGCACGTAGCCGTACAACGTCTGGAAGCGCTGCAGGAACGCGATCGCCAGCTCGTCCTCGTAGACGACGTGGTGCGCGTACTCCGGGTTCCCGGCGAGCAGCTCGCAGATGAAGCAGCGGCCCGCGAGCTCGCTGCGCACGGCCTCGAAGTCGATCCGCCGACGCGGGCTCATCGGGCCGGCTGGCAGCCCGGGCACCAGTAGGCCGTGCGGTTGTCGTCGCCCTGGCCGCGGGAGTGGATCCGCTCGCCGCAGCGCGGGCACGGGCGGCCGGCCTTCCGGTAGACGGCGCGCTCGTTGCGACCGCGGTCGAGCGAGGCCCGCATCAGCCGCGAGGCCTCGACGAGCACGCGTTCGAGCTCCTCGTCGCTCGCCTCCCCGAGACCGAGCCACGGCGACAGCTGCGCACGCCAGAGCGCCTCGGCCTTCCAGACGTTCCCGATCCCGGCGACGAGCCGCTGGTCGAGCAGGGCGTCACCGAGCTCACAGCTCGGCTGAGCGCGGCGCAAGTTCGCGACCATCGCAGCCAGGTCGGGCGGCTCGGCGAGGATGTCCGGCCCGAGCCGCCGGGTCGCGCGGGAGGTCAGCTCGAGCACGGGCCCGTTCCAGAGCAGGGCCTCGCGCTCCTCCCCAGTCAGGACGAGCCACGGCTTCCCGTGCCTCGACGCTCCCCGCTCGACCACCTGCCAGCGGCCGCTCATGCGCAGGTGGCTGCGCAGGACGAGGCCGCCCTCGAAGCTCAGGAGCAGGTTCTTCCCGATCGCCTCGACTTTCAGCAGGCGCCGCCCGTCGAGGCGCTCGGCGACGCGCTCCGCGGCCGCGCGCGGGTGCGGCGTCTCCACCGCGACCTGCTCGCCGACGAGCATCTGCAGCTTCCGCGCCGCGCGGTGGAGCGAGTCTCCCTCGGGCATGGCCGCGCCAGCGTAGCTCCGGGAAGGCGAAGAGCGCCCCTCGCGGGGCGCTCTTCGGCCGAACGGTCTCCTACCCGGTCAGGCGGGGCAGGGGTTCGAATTCAGGACGTTGCGGAAGTTGTTCGTCCGCAGTCGGGTCGCTGGATTCGGAGTCGGGTAGAAGCTGAACAGCAGCGGGCCGAACTCCGTCGCCGAGTTCCCGCCGAACGTGTTCGTCGTGCCCTTCAGGTAGGGGCCGCCGAACTGCCACACGCAGTGGCCGTTAGCGCTCGGGTTGTCGGTCGAGGATCCCGTCGTGTAGATCGGGTAGAAGTTCGAGCCCGGCGGCGGGTTCACGCACCCGTTGCCGGTGAACCGGTCGCAGTTGCCGCCGAAGTCCGCCGCCTCGATGCGCGGCAGGTCGGCCTCGAAGGCGACTCGACTGTAGTTCTGCGAGCCGTTGAAGAGCGGGCTCGTGAACGTGATCGGCGTGGAGTGGTACTTCTTGTCCTGCCCGCGATTCGGGTCGGATCCCGGCCACACCGGTTGGTACGAGGTGCCGTCGAAGTCATTGTCGGTGGCGATACAGCCTCCGATCTGCACGAGCAACGAGAAGGCCGCGTCAAAGCAGCCCGTGTCGTCGCCGTCCAGCGTGCCTTCGTTGTTGGCGAGGCAATCGCCGCCTTCCTCCGTGATAGCCGAGCAGTACTCGAAGTGCCCGATCTCGTCGGAGAAGGCGACGTTGTAGCTGTGTGCGGCCCACGGCACGCGCGTGTGCTCGCTCGAGGTGGCGTACATCGGCCGGAACGCGTACGGCGACTGGCTGCAGGTAGCCGCGGCCGGCTGGAAGTTCACCTGCGCGAACCCGTTGGCCTCGCTGGCCGTCATCGAGCCCGACTTGCCGGTCGTCAGGTCGTTGATGATCACCGTCAGGCCGGCCGTGCCGTTGTGGATGTCCACCGTCAGCTCGTCGCCCGAGTTCATGAACAGGTCGGTCGCAGCGCTCGGCGTGAACGTGCCGTTGGTCTGGCTGAGCGGAGCCGGCGGCGCGTGGGGCGTCCCGTTCTTCGTGATGAACGCGAAGTTCGCCGGCTCGTCACCTGCGCGCGCGCGGCAATCGGGGTTGTTCAGCGTCCCGGTGTTCTGATCCTGGAGGAGGCTGAAGATCGCCATCGACGCACACCACTGCTTTGCGTCGCAGCTGACCCCCGGGGGCCAGGGCGCCCAGCCCGGTGGGTAGAACTGCACCTCGAGGAATGCCGTGCCCGGGTGGCGGCCGATGTAGTTGGCCGCGGCCGGGTCGGTGCCGTCGAAGATGTTGGTGTCGCTGTTCGGCACGCACCGGTCGTGCGTGAACTCCGGCGCCGACTGGTTGTCGCAGAGCGCCATGCCCAGCCAGAACGCGGGGTGCAGCTGGAAGTTCCACGTCCCGGCCGTGCCGGCCTGGTTCGGCATCACCTTCGGGTCGCTCGGGACCGTCAGGTGGTAGAGGTTCGAGTTCCCGGATCCCGCCGCGTTCGAGTAGAACAGCAGCGACGGTTCGTCGTGGCCGGTGTACGCACCTCGGTATCCCAGCGAGTCGTTGGACTCGGCGCAGATCGCCGCGGTCGCCCGGCTGCATCTCAAGGTGCTCCCCTTTGCCGACCCGACGAGCGAACCGGCGAGCACGAACGCGAGCACAACGAATGAGCCTTGGAGAAACCGTCTCATTCTCCCTCCCCTGACCCCTGATTTGGGCCCCCCGTGCCCTTGCTCATTGGCCGG
>Ga0307317_10000021_pt1 | contig 38438 bp, 34 predicted proteins | sample ER_DNA_357_FD_194498 | JGI IMG/M metagenome (GOLD analysis project Ga0307317, IMG submission 194498) | Bulk soil microbial communities from the East River watershed near Crested Butte, Colorado, United States - ER_DNA_357 | ecosystem: Environmental > Terrestrial > Soil > Floodplain | place...
GCTTCGAAAGGAACTCCAGATCCGTAGTGGCTACGTGTGCCGACACGATGGTGATGTCCTTGCGGCCGCGCAGCGAAACACCGATCAGCTTCGCCACGCTGGTGAACCCGACGACGGCTGCCTTGCGCCCTCGGCAAGCGCACGTCTGAGATCGCGTACCGATCGGTTCCCGATCGTGTCCAGGATGAGGTCGTAGCGCTGCCCGCTACGGACGAAGTCACTCGTCGTGTAGTCGACGACATGATCAGCGCCGAGCGAACGCACGAGGTCGAGGTTCCGGGTGCTTGTCACGCCGGTCACCTCGGAGCCGCATGACTTGGCGATCTGGACCGCGAAGGTGCCGATGCCGCCGGAAGCGCCATTGATCAGTACCATCTGCTCGGGCCCGATTTCTCCGTGGTGGCGAAGGCCCTGGAGTGCGGTTACCGCCGCCATGGGAACTGCAGCCGCTTCCTCAAACGACAGGTTTGCCGGCTTCAACGACATAACCTCAACTGGCACCGAAACGTATTCTGCAAAGCCGCCGGAACCGTGATCTAAGAGATTGGCGTAAACCTCGTCGCCGGGCTGCTTGAAATGGTGGACGCCGCTGCCCACCGCCTCGATTCGCCCGGCAATGTCGACGCCGAGGATCCTATGCTTCGGCCGCAGCAACCCCAGACTGGCGCGCGAAAAGAATGGCTTGGCGCGCATGGAACGCCAGTCCGCCGGATTGACCGATACTGCCAGCACCTTCACCAAGACTTCATCGGCGGCGGGGGCTGGCTTCTCGACCTCCGTGATCCGAAGCGTCTCAGGCGGCCCGTACTTTTCAATATGAACGCCTTCATCACTGGCGCTCCCTGTTTTTGGCTGGCGTCGGTTCAGTCTAATTGGCCTCATCCGGGAGACGGCGTGGCCGTCGCATACCCGGGCTAAAGTGTTTCAGTGCCCTAGCTGATGGCACATGATCATGACCGCGGCTTATCCCTTCGCGACATGCATGTCAGTCAGGTCGGTGCGATCTGAAGGGAGCGCGTCAACTATGACCTCCCCTCCGGTCGCGGAATCGCACAAGCGACGGCTGAAAAAGCGGCCTCTGGCATGGATTCGCCGAATTCTGCTGGGACTCGTCGTCTCGCTTGTCGCAATCGCCACCGCGGGTTTGATCTATCAGGCCGCGGCCCAGCAAATCGACGAACGGAACTTTCCACCACCCGGCCGACTCGTTGATATTAGTGGTTACAAGCTGCATATCAGTTGCATCGGCGATGGTAGTCCCACAGTGATTCTGGATGCCGCCGGCGGCAATTCGTCGGCGAGCTGGGGTCTGGTGCAGCCAGACCTTGCGCGCTCGACACGTGTCTGTGCCTACGACCGCGCGGGCATGGGGTGGAGTGAGCGCGGCCCATTGCCCCGTGATCTGAAGCAGCACGTGCGCGAAATGCACGCACTGCTTTCCGGAGCCGGGATCGAAGGACCATACGTCATGGTTGGTCATTCGTACGGGGGTCGCATTGCCCTCGTGTATGCGAAGGAGTACCCAAGCGAAGTCGTGGGTCTGGCTCTGATTGACCCCGGCAAACTCGATGAGGATGCGCGCTTTCCACCCGAGAATCGCGTGGATCTCGCGACCGAAAACCGTACGGTTACCGTTGCTCGCTGGCTGGCGCCGTTCGGCGTAGTGCGCCTGCTGTTGCCGCAGACCGATTACGCCGACCTACCTGTACGAGAAAGGGCCGCCAACGATGCATTCAATGTGACTACCAAATTCTTTCGAACCGTCCGCGACCAATATCGCGCCCTGCCGCAAACATATGTGCAGCAGCGCGAGGTTACGGACTTGGGATCAATGCCGCTGATCGTGATGAGCGCCTCGGCCCCCGACGACCCAACGCGCCGCGTCTGGACCGAGATGAATGGAGAGCTCTCGAGACTTTCAAGGGTTGGCGCTCATCGTGTCGTACACGGAGCGACCCATGCCCAGCTGCTGTACAAGCTCGAATATGCCCGGATGACGATCGATGCGGTCCGGGAGGTCATGGACGCAGCACGTGATCGACAACATAGGTAAGGGATTCCTGAAGCCTGGCGCTGAAACCAACTGACGCGATCGAGGCAGGCTATTGAGGTCGTCGCCATCCTCGATCGATACCGCGGCACCTCAGTCGCGTGCGCGAAGCCTCGCGGCGAGACTCCGCCGCGAGCCTGAGCCCGGCCGGCCGAACGCTCGAGCTCGGCGGCGACTTCCTCGCCAGGTCCCGGTGTCGCTCGCGCCCGGTGCCAGGCGCGCCGGTCCGGGTCTGTCTCTGGGTCGGTTGCTTCGGCGAGGGCGCGATGGACGCGGTGGCGGTCCTCGGCGGCGGCCGAGCGGTAGGCGGCGGATCGGACGAGTGGATGCGCGAACTCGACGCGCCCACCTATTCCGAGCAGACCCGCGTCCGCTGCCGGATCCGCCGCAGCCATGTCGACGCCGAGCGTCTCGGCGGCACGGTGGAGCAGCAAAGGGTCGCCTAGCGGCTCTGCGGCCGCGGCGAGGACGAGCAGTTGCGTCTCGGAGGGAAGTACGCGGAGGCGCCGGACGTAGCTCTGTTCGATCTTGCTGACCACCGGTTGGCTGTCGGGCAGCCCGCACCCGCCAGCGAGATCTGCGGCCCTCCAGCTGCGCGGAAACTCAAGGAGCGCAAGGGGATTGCCGTGGCTCTCGGTGACGATCTGGTCACAGACCGCCGCATCGAGTGGGCCGTACACGTTCTCCAGCAGCAGCGCGCGCGCATCGCTGTCGCCGAGCCCGTGGACAGACAACTCAGGCAGCCCGGCGAGAACCTCCTCACCCATGCCGGTGCGTGTTGCGCACACAAGCGCGATCCGCTCAGCGAGTAGCCGGCGGGCGACGAAACCGAGAATCTGCGCCGAGGCGCGGTCCAGCCACTGCGCGTCATCGACAACGCAGACGAGCGGTTGCTCCTCGGCGATCTCAGCGAGCAGCGTCAGCGCGGCGAGCCCCACCAGAAACCGGTCGGGTGCGGGACCGGTGCTCAGGCCGAACACCGTCGCGAGCGCTTCCCGCTGCGGGATGGGCAGCCGATCGAGGCGATCCAGCATCGGTCCGCACAGTTGATGCAGGCCGCTGTAGGCCAGCTCCATCTCCGACTCGACGCCAACGGCCCTCGCGACGTACCACCCGGAGACACGCTCCGACAGATAGCTCAGTAGCGCACTCTTGCCGACGCCCGCCTCCCCCCGCAGGACGGCAACTCCACTACGACCGGAGAGCGCATCGGTCAGAAGCCGGTCGAGCGCCTCGCACTCACTTCGACGTCCGAGGAGCCTCGAACGCTGAACCCGACCCTGGCTCATCGGCGGCCTCCAGGCGCCGACCCTTTGGATGACCCCGAATAGCCGGTACCAAAGACGATCGTACGGCTCGCTGGATACGTCGACCAGGGCACGTACCAGGGAGTCCCACGGGTGCGACGCAGCCGTCGAAGCGCGAGGGTAGGTTCCTGACACAACCAAGGGAGGTATGAGCATGACGGACGTCAGCAGCAGCGAGGCGAGCGGGATTGCGAGCGTCAAGGACGCCGACTTGAAGCTCGAGGTGGTCGTCATCCCCGTCTCGGAGGTCGACCGCGCGAAGGATTTCTACGAGAGCCTCGGGTGGCGGCTTGACGCCGACTTCCCGTTCGATAACGGCTTCCGGGTCGTCCAGTTCACGTCGCCCGGCTCGGGGTGCTCGATCCAATTCGGGACGAAGATCACGTCGGCCGCACCCGGCTCGGCCCAGGGCCTGTACTTGATCGTCTCCGACATTGAGGCTGCGCGCGACGAGCTAGCCGCACGCGGTGTCGAGGTCAGCGAGGTGTTTTATCCCGGGACGCCGGGCGCTCAATTCCAGCCCGACGACACGAACGGTCGCGTCAACGGCCCTGCGCCGGATCACGCCAGCTACAGCTCCTTTGCCACGTTCAGCGACCCGGACGGCAACGGCTGGCTGCTGCAGGAGATCACCACACGGCTGCCCGGCCGGATCGAGGCCGCTGAGACGGCGTTCGCATCCACGGCCGACTTGGCGAGCGCGCTTCGGCGTGCGGCGGCGGCGCATGGCGAGCACGAGAAGCGCATCGGACAGGCAGACGAGAACTGGCCCGACTGGTACGCGGCGTACATGGTCGCGGAGCAGGCCGGGACGGAGCTGCCGACGTGACCGACTACGACGTGATCGTCGTCGGCGGCGGATCGCCGGGCGAGCACTGCGCGGGCGCGCTCGCCGAAGGCGGCCTGCGTGTCGCGCTGGTCGAGCGCGAACTCATCGGCGGCGAGTGCTCGTACGGGGCCTGCATTCCGTCCAAAACGCTGCTGCGCCCCGGCGAGGCTGCGCACGCCGCAAACGAGGCGGCCGCATTGGCGAAGGTCGACGTCGACGCCGCGCTTGCGTGGCGGGACTTCATGGTTTCGAACTACTCGGATGCCGGCCAGGAGCGCTGGCTGGCTGACACCGGCATCGACCTGTTTCGTGGCACTGGCCGTCTGGCTGGCCCTGGTGTCGTCGAAGTGGACGGCGTCCGCCATACCGCCGACCATGTCGTCCTGGCGAACGGTGCGGATCCGGTCATCCCGCCGATCCCGGGCCTGCGCGGGCTCGAGGGATCTGGACGAACCGGGAGGTGACCGGGATGACGGCCGTGCCGCGCCGGATGCTCGTCCTCGGCGGAGGGCCGGTCGGCGTCGAGATGGCGCAGGCGGTCCGTCGCTTCGGCGGCGAAGTCGCGCTCATCGAGGGCGCTCCGAACCTGCTCCCGCGCGAGTCCGGGCCGCTCGGCGAGGCACTCGCCGAGGTGCTGCGCCGCGACGGCATCGAACTCTTCCTCGGTGTCAGGGCGGCCGCAGCGCGAAGCGAAAATGGCGAGTACGTCCTCGACCTCGGTGCCGGCGGCGAGTTGCGCGGAGATCGGCTGCTGGTCGCCACGGGCCGACGGCCGCGCGTCGACAACATCGGCCTCGAGACGGTCGGCGTGAATGCCGACGGACGAGGCGTCCGGTCGATTCGCGGCTTCGAGCGAGCGAGCGGTTATGGGCGGTCGGCGACATCACCGGCATCTGGCCGCTGACCCACGTCGGTAAGTACCAAGGCGAGGTCGTTGCTTCGAATATCCTCGGCGAGCCGCGAGAGGCTGACTACGACGCTGTCCCGCGGGTCGTCTTCACCGACCCGCAGGCGGCCGCCGCGGGCGCGACCGACGGCCGCTTCAGCGGGACAGCACGCCTGTCGGAGCTCGCGAAGACCGAGACGTACACACGCGCGTACGCCGAGAGCAACGGGTTCCTGACCCTGCTTGCCGACGGCAAGCGTCTGACCGGTGCGTACGCGCTCGGACCCGAGGCTGGCGAGTGGCTTCAGCAGGCGACGCTGGCGATTCGCGCCCGCGTATCGATCGAGGTTCTGCGTGACACGATCCAGCCGTTCCCGACCTTCTCCGAGATCTACGTCGAGGCACTCAAGTCGCTGCGCGCGGAAATCGACAGCGCGCGGGAGCCGGCGGCGATGAGCGCGAGATGAGCGTCATCTCGCTCATCGCAGGACCGTTCGTTGCGGACGACCGTGCCGCTCAACCCTGGGAGGAATCATGGTGACCTCGCCCACCCTTTCGCCAGCGCAACGCGAACAGGAGCTGCTCGGGCAAACCGTCGTCGTGATAGGCGGCAGCGCCGGCATCGGTCTCGAAACGGCCCGGCTCGCCCGTACTGGGGGAGCCGACGTGATCATCACGGCGCGCAACCCGGACCGCCTGCACCGCGCCGGCCTCGAGCTCCGCGCCAGCATTGCTGCCTTCGATGCCATCGACTTCGACCGGCTCAAGAGGTTCTTCGACGAGCTGCCCACACCGATCGACCATGTGCTGGTTACCGGCCCCGGTCCTTACTATGCGCCGTTCGCCGAGTTCGACATCGACGAGCTACGCCGCGACGTCGATGCTCATCTCCTGCTGCCGCTGGAGGTCGCTCGGAACGCGATGGGCAAGGTTCGGCCGGGAGGGACACTGCTTTTCATGGGCGGCACCGGCGGCCGCCGCACGGCGCCGGGCTTCTATTTCCTGTCGGCGCTCACAGCCGCGCTTCCCGCCCTGACGAAGAACCTCGCACTCGAACTCGCGCCGGTCCGCGTGAACCTGATCGCGGCCGGATTTGTCGATACACCGTTGTCGGCGACGCTCCTCGGCGACCAGCTGGACGTGCGCCGCGAACAGCTCCGTACCACGCTGCCGATCGGCCGCGTCGTCGGGCCGGCTGACATCGCCGCACTAGCGATCCACATCATGACCAACTCGGCGCTCACCGGCGCGATCTTCGACATCGACGGTGGTCAGCAGCTCGTCGGAACCTGAGGCGGGAAGGAGAAGTCATGGACTCGCTTCTTCCGCACTACTGGGCCGCCGCGCTGTGCGCATCGGGAATTCCGATGACGTCGTGGGGCTCGCCCGCCCCTCCGCCCAGAGAACTGGCCGCCGCGTACGCCGACAGGACCACCGTTACCGGCAGCTCGACCTCCACCGGCACGTGGGACGATATGGGCCGGGGGCGGTTAGGCAGGACATCCAGCGACAGGGAAGGGCATTGTCATGACAGCACATTGGCCCATGCCCGCAGGGCTGCACACGGCCTCGATGCGGTTGCCCGTAGAGGGTCAGCTGCCTTCTTTTGACGGCGCCACGGGATGGCTCAATTCGCCACCGCTGGCGGAGCGCGACCTACGCGGGAAGGTGGTCCTGGTCAACTTCTGGACCTACACCTGCATCAACTGGCTACGCCAGCTTCCCTATGTCCGCGCCTGGGCCGAGAAATACTCCGGGCAAGGGCTGGCGGTGATCGGTGTGCACACACCCGAGTTCTCGTTCGAGCACGATGGCGACAACGTCCGCTGGGCGGTGCAGGACATGCGTGTCGGTTACCCGGTCGCGATCGATAGCGACTACGCGGTATGGCGCGCCTTCGACAACCACTACTGGCCCGCTCTGTATTTCGTCGACACGCAAGGGCGTATCCGGCATCACCACTTTGGGGAAGGCGAATACCAGCGGTCGGAAATGATCATTCAGCAGCTGCTGGTCGAGGCAGGATTCGGGACCAGCCACGACATGGTTTCGGTCGACGCCCGTGGCGTGGAAGCCCCGGCCGATTGGGCCACCCTGAGATCACCGGAGAACTACACGGGCTACGGGCGCACCGAAAACTTCGCATCTCCCGGCGGCGTCCTACCGGACAAGCCTGGCTCGTACACCATCCCGGCCAAATTGAGGCTCAACCATTGGGCTCTGTCAGGTGACTGGACGATGGAGCAAGAGGCCACCAGGCTGAACACGGCCAACGGGCAGCTCGCCTACCGCTTTCACGCCCGTGACCTCAACCTCGTCATGGGGCCAGCAGCCTCAGGAACCTCCGCACGGTTCCACGTCCTCCTCGACGGGAACCCGCCAAGAGCGGCGCAGGGGATTGACGTTGATGGGGACGGGGACGGCGCGGTTGTCGAACAGCGGGTCTACCAGCTCATCCGCCAGCATGGTCCCGTCACGGAGCACACCTTCGAGATCACGTTCCTCGACCCCGATGTTGAGGCTTATGTGTTTACCTTCGGCTAGTGCGGCGGGCAGCAGCGCGACAGAACTGGCGTGCGCTTGACAGCGAACTCGAACGTTCGGCGGCGTCGTCGCGGCGATCGGGCTCGTCGTCGCCGGCGCGGCCTCGCTGACCCTGCGCAGCCGCACCTGACGAAGACGAGGTCTCAAGCCGCAGACAAGAACTCTGTGACGAGTTCCGCGAACTGTCGGGGGTACTGGAACAGGAACCCGTGGACGGCGTCGGGATAGATCCGCAGCCGCGCGTTGGGCAGGTGGTCGGCGAGGATCTGCGAGTTGATGGTCGGCATCATCATGTCGTTGTCGCCGTTGGCGACGAGGGTGGCGTGTGTGATCCCGGCAAGCCGGTTGAGCTGGGTCGGGTCTGGGATGCTGGGGCGCTAGAGGACGTGGGACTCCTTCTTGCCTCCTTGCGAGTGGATGATCTCCGCGAATGGGCGAGGGTCGGCGACCGCTTGTGTCATGGCCAGTTGCCCGTGATCGAGTCGAGGATGGTGGAGGCGTACTCCGCCGGCGCCTCCTCCCAGACGAAGTGCCCGGCATCGATGATCGCGAGGCGGCTGGTCGGCAGCCGCTCGTCGAGAAACTCAGCGTTGGCGAGTGGCACAACGCGGTCGTTGCGGCCGTTGATGATCGTAACCGGGGTCGCGATCTGCGGCAGCAGCTCGGCAAGCGCGGCCAGCTCTTCGGGGTACCTGCGGACATAGCGCATCGACTCGGCGAAGCGGTCGCCGTCGTAGCAGGCGAGGTAGTCCGCGCGAATGTCTTCGGGTACCCCGCCGTCGATCGTGTCTACCGCCGCGCTGACGATCGCGCGCGGGTCCATCTTGCGGTACTTGTCGAGGTCGGGGTCGAGCACCCACGCCTCCAACGGCTCACCGAGCTGGAGCGGAACCGCATCTCCACCGGTGCCCACGATCACGCCCGCGATCCGCTCCGGATGTGCCGCCGCCGCGAACAGGGCGGCCGAGGTTCCCACGTCAGGCGCGACGATGTGAGGCGTGCCCAGATCCGCCTCGGCAATGAGTTGGGCCAGGAACCCGCCCATCGCACGCGGAGACAGGAGGTCTTCCCGGCGTTCGGATGCTCCGAAACCCGGAAGGTCCACGGCGAAGAGTCGGGCGTGCTCGGCAAGCGTGGCCCACGCCGGTGCGAACGTACAGGCTCTCCGGCCAGGGGCTGGTCAGCAGCACCACCGGCTCCTGCGAGCCACCGCTCTCGGCATACCGGATCCTCAGTCCGTCGATCGTCCGGAATTGCAGCTTGATTGATGTGGTCAGCGAGGTGTTCATCGAAACTCCCTTTCTGACGTCGTGTTGATGCGCTCAAGACGTTGGATTTGGTCGTGAGGCGGTTCGCGTAGGTCCTGAACGCAAACAGCGATCCCTGCTCGATGCGGACGAATAGGTTGTGATCCTCACCCACGTTCCACGGTACGAGCTCTGTGTTCCGTCGGTGTCCATGAAGGTGACCAATACCGTGCTTCCCTCCGCCTGCTCGGGGGTCTACTTCATTTTGGCCGTTCTCGCGCCGTAGTTCCGGGCTTCGATGGCCTTGACTGTGTTTGCAAACGCCTTTCCCAGGACGCGCTCGCCGAAGATCCCGAGCACGATCCCGAGCATCCGACCTTTGAAGTTCTTGCCCTCGCGTACCACGACGACGTCTATATCGGTCGTCCCGTTGGGCTGCCGCGTGAAGGTGTAGGTGTGGCCCGAGTGTCCTCCCCACGTGTTGGAGTCGGTGGTCGTCAGGACGACATGGTTGGGGTCGGACCAGTCGTAGTGCAGGCGTTCCCAAACGCCGCCGGAGCCTTCAGTGACGTCGGCCTGACCGGGGCCCTGGCTATGCACCTTGAGGTAGTCGTCGGCGCTATTGCCGAACAGCTCCGAGCGGCCGGGCCCGAAGTCGGTGAGCCCGGCGATGAACTGTTCGGGCGTCGCGGTGGTCGTCTGGTGGAGGTGGATGGTGGCCATGACGTGCTCCTTGACTGGGTCTTTGCTGGCTGTTCACAGCCTTCTCGCTTCGGGTGACCCATCGCGCCCGTGGAAGCCCCTGGTTGGCGTGGCAGATGACCCGGGTCGACGCCCAACAGTGGCCTTACCAGCTGATTCGCGAGTCTCGATCGATCACCAACCGCACCTTCGAGATCACTTCCTCGTTCCCCGGCCCTCCGTGTTCACGTTCGGCTAGCAGGCTGCTTCCTCGGTGGAGGAGTAGGTACAGCCCTCGGAGCCGCAATGGATGACGCGGGGCGGCTTCTCCTGGTCGAGTACCTTCAGCAGCTCCGTCCGTCCGTCGGTTTCGAGTGCTTGCCGCGTGTCGCCGGGAAGGCGAAGTGGGTCGCTCAATCGGGCCGCATTGCTGATCTCGATCAACACATGGGCGAGCTGGGCACCGCGCGTGATCTCCCAAAGCCAACCGGGCGCGTCGACGCCCGTGCGCGTGTGCCTTCCCAGGTTGGCGCTGATCTCCCAGCCCGAGTTCATCGGCGACGCGCCGGTCCCAGCGCAGGGGTGCGCGAGCTTCCGACGCCGCGAGTGGTGAGGTGACGCTCCGCCCAACGCCTGATCTGCTCCAGGGCTGGTAGCAGCGCGCGACCGGCTTCGGTCAGGGTGTAGGTCACCGACACCGGTGGTCCCTCCCCGACCGTTCGGGCGAGGAGCCCGGCCTCCGTCAGCTCGCCCAGGCGGTCGGAGAGAACCGAGTCACTGATGCCGGGTACCGCCCGAGTTAGCGCCCGGAACCCGACCGGCCCGGCGCTCAACGTCCCGAGCAGCACCCCGGTCCACCGCTTGCCGAGCAAGTCGAACGCCCGCACCAGCGACTCGTCGGCGGCAACGCAGTCATTGGCGCGGATGGCGGTACGGGCGCTGTTCTGGGCGACCATGGAACAATACTAGCTTCACTGATGTTACTAGGAAATCAGTAGCGCCTAGGATGATCGGAGTCGGCTGGCAGCATGACGAACGCCACCACACCCACGATCGCCGTGCTCGGAGCCGGCCACGTCGGGCCGGCCATTGCCCGGCTCGCACTGGAGGCCGGCCACAGCGTCGCGATCGCTGCCTCGGGCAACCCAGGTGACCTCGCTCTGGTCACGGAGTTGTTGATTCCCGGAGCCGAACCCCTATGGACTGTCGACGCTATCGGCAAGGCTGACATCGTCGTCCTAGCGATGCCGCTGCATCGCTTCCTACGGATGGACCCGAATGCCCTTTCCGAAAAGCTTGTGATCGATGCGATGAACTACTGGCCACCCACCGACGGCAGGCTTCCGCCGCCCTTCGGCGACGAGGGCATCGGGACCAGCGAGGTCGTCGCGGGACGGCTGCAGGACGCCACCGTCGTCAAGACGCTCAACCACGTCGGCTACCACGAGCTCGAGACCTATGCCCGACCCTCCGGCTCCGTCGATCGGCGCGCGTTAGGTGTCGCAGGCGACGATCTCGACGCCGTAAAAACGGTCGGTGCATTCGTCGACCGCATCGGCTACGACGCCGTCCCGGTAGGACCGCTCAGCGCCGGCCGGGTACTGCAACCCGGTGGTCCAGTGTTCGGCGCAGTGCTGCGCCGCGAGGACTTCGAGCGTGCGGTCCACAACCACTCCGGAGAGCAGAAGGCTTTTGGCCTCGCCGAACAGCACTACGGGCGGAGCGCCTGACATGATCGACCAGCCCGTGAACTCGGCAGCCGCTGGTGGCAAGGAGACTGCGTTCCCGCTAGTGCTCGGGCTCGATACCTTCGGGGACCGTACCAACACAGCCAACGGCCAGCCGCTGTCGCACGCTCAGACGATTCGCAATGTTGTGGAGGAAGGCGCCCTGGCCGAACAGGTCGGGGTTGACTTCTTCGGCATCGGCGAGCACCACACGGACTACTTCCCCATGCCCGCCGGTGACGTCGTGCTCGCCTCTATCGCGGCGCGCACCAAACGGATCCACCTGGGCTCCGCCGTCACCGTCCTCAGCTCAGACGACCCGGTCCGGGTGTTCCAGCGCTACTCGACTTTGAACGCCCTCTCGAACGGTAGGGCCGAGGTCATCCTCGGCCGCGGGTCCAGCATCGAGTCCTTCCCGTTGTTCGGTTACGACTTGGCCGAATACGAGCAGCTCTTTGAGGAGAAGACCGCGCTCTTCGCCGAACTGCTCGAAGGCGGTCCTGTCACGTGGCACGGCACGACTAGGCCGGCGCTGCGCGACCAGGACGTCGTACCCCACCTCGAGGACGGTCGGCGCCTTCCCACGTGGGTCGGTGTAGGCGGCAGCCCTCAGTCGGTCATTCGCGCTGCGCGCCTCGGCTTCTCGTTGATGCTGGCGATCATCGGTGGACGCCCGGCGCGCTTCGCACCGTTCGCAGACCTATTCCAACAGGCACTCGCTAACTTTGGCCGACTCCCGCTTCCGGTCGGCGTGCACGGACCTGGTCACGTCGCGCCAACAGACGAACAAGCACGTGAAGAGTTCTGGCCGCACTGGCGCGAGTTGATCAAGCTCGTCGCGGTCGAGCGCGGCTTCGCGATCCCCACCGAGGAGTCCTTCGCATACGAGACCGGGCCACAGGGGGCCCTCTATGTAGGATCCCCCGAGACCGTGGCCCAGAAGATCGCGACCAACCTGCGCACGCTGCGTGCCACGCGCTTTGACCTGAAGTACGGCGCCGGCGGCTTGCCCCACGAAACCCTCATGACCAACATCGAGCTGTATGGCCACCAAGTCATCCCACGTGTCCGGGAGCTGATGAAGGAGTGACCCACGCGTCGCGTCTTTGTGGCCAACGGCGAGAGCAAGCTGATGATCCTTCCGCACTACTCCTATCTGCTCGCCCGGCCTGATCCCGGAAGCCCGGATAAAAGATCTCGCGGCCGCAGTTGGTCCGCTGCTCGTGCTCCCCTCGAGCCGGTGATCCGAAATTGCTATGGGAGGCTCGATAACAGCTCGCTGGCTTCCCGGAGGTCAGCTGTCTCAAAGCCTTCGATGAAAGTGCGGAGCGGCACGGCCTGCTGGTGATCATCACGCTGGGCGAGGGTGTCCTTGGCGCGGTCGTGACCCTCAGCGCACTCGTGCCACCAAGGCCGGCTGACCGCGAACCTCCAGATCGCGTCCCAGACCATCGTCAGGGGACCTTCGCGTCCACGCCCAGTTGTGGCACCGGCGTCAGCCTGTATGTCGTCGACCTGACCGGGGAGGATCCGGCACGTCGAGCTTCGCCTGAGCCTTTGCCGTCTTGACTGCCGCGGTGAGGGTGTCGATGTCGTAGGCGCCGTACTGGCGGCGGCCGTTAACGAAGAACGTCGGGGTGCCCGCCACTCTGCTGGAGCCGGCCGAGTCGACGTCCTCGGCCACTCGGTCGGCGCCGACATGGCGGCGCAGGTCCTCGCGGAACCGGTCGACGTCTAGTCCGAGTTCGGCGGCGTAGCGCAGCAGGTGAACCGGCAGCAGCTCCTGTTGATGCTGCAGCAGCAGGTCGTGCATTGGCCAGAACGCTCCTTGCCGGTCAGCGGCCTCGGACGCCTCGGCACTCAGCGCGGCATTGGGGTGCACGTCGGTCAGCGGCAGGTGTCGCCAGACGTATCGGAGGTCGCCGAAGTTGGCGAGAAGCGCGCGTACGACGGGCTCGGCTTGGCCGCAGTAGGGGCACTCAAAGTCGCCGTACTCCACTAAGGTCACGTTCGCATCTGCCGGGCCGCGGATGTGGTCGCGTTCGTCCTCAACCGGTGCGGCGAGGTCGATCAGCGTCTCGGCGGTGCCGAGCAGCGCGCGGGTCCGCCGGGCCGGCGAGAGTCGAGCGGTAAGCCCGAAGATCATCCAGGCGAACAGGGAGGCGAGCATGGCCGCCGACAGGATGCCGAGCTTGGCTTCCTGCAGCTCCGGCCCGGAGAAGGCGAGGTTGGCGATCAGCAGCGAGACGGTGAATCCGATGCCGGCGATGGCGCCGGTCCCGGCTAACGCCGCCCAGCCCACCGGGATCCGGAGTCGCCCCCGGGTTAGCCGGCTGACGAGCCAGGCGGTGCCAACGATGCCGATCGGCTTGCCGAGCACGTAGCCCGCGACGATACCGAGGGTGATCGGGGAGGTGGCGGCTCGCACCAAGAACTCTCTGCTGATCTCGACGCCGGCGTTGGCCAGCGCGAAGAGCGGAACGATTACGTAGCTCGTCCATGGGTGGTAGGCCCGCTGCAGGCGCTCATTCGGCGACAGCGACTGGGCCAGCCCTACCCGCGCCGACTCGGCAAGCTCGGGGGTGGGCTGCTCGCGGAAAAGCCGGAACAGGTCGGTGGCGCGCTCCAGGTCAGCGCGCGCGGGCGCGTACGCCGAGGTGAGGAGCCCGACCGCAAGACCTAGCACGACCGGCTCGACCCCGGAGGCCTGCAGGGCGACCCACGCTGCGACGCCGAGCAGGAAATAGAGCAGCCCATGGCGGATACGCGCCAGGCGCAGCAGCAACATGCCGCCGAAGAGGCCGAGCGCCACTAGCAGGGGGCGGGGCGAAACCGGGCCGCTGTAGACGGTGGCGATCACCAGCAGGGCCACGAGATCGTCCACCACGACCACGGTGAGCAGGAAGATCCGGACCCGATCAGGGAGTCCACGCGCCACCAGCGCCAGCAACCCCAGGGCGAATGCGGTGTCGGTGGACATCGTCACCCCCCAGCCGGCGGCCGAGTCGCGGCCGGCGTTCAGGGCCAGGAAGATCACAATCGGCACGATCATGCCCCCCAGGCCCGCCAACACCGGAAGCGCGACCCGACGTCGCTGTCGCAGCTCGCCTAGATCGAACTCCCGCCGGGCCTCCAGCCCGACCACGAAAAAGAAGAAGGTCATCAAGCCGCTGTTGACCCACTCGCGCAGGGTCAAAGTGAGGCCAACGTTTCCGAGCCGGATCGTCAGCGTGGTTTCCCATGCTGAGGCGTAGGCGCCGGGAGCGAGGTTGGCCCAGACAAGCGCCACCAGCGTCGCGAAGAGCAGCACGCCCGCGCTGGCGGACTCGGTGTGCAGAAACGCGCGCAGCGGGGCCGGCAGGCTGCGCGACCACAGCGTCCGACCAGAGAAGGATCCGGTCGGGGTCGCGGGTTCGGTCACGGCTACCTCCTCCGGCTGGCTGCCGTCGTCGTGACCACCATCGCGACCGTAACACCGTGTCGGCTAACCGCGGCTGCCGCAAGGAGCTGAGGCCTAAATACCGGTGGAGTCTTCATCTCCTCAGGACGAGTCCCTCCGCACGGCAGCTCCAGTTCCGCGGTGAAGCGGTGAATTTGTCACGTTGGTTCGGCAGGGACCTGACGTCACTGGCTGGCGGCCACGAGCCCATCGCCGACCAGGCCGTCGATGCCTACCATGATTCACAAGTGGGAACGCTGAGCACCGGGAGCGGAGATGACCCTCCCCCCACCAGGTACACCTCGCTGAGTGAGGCCGGCGGTCTCGACGCCATCGTGGTGGGTAGCGGCTTCGGCGGTGCGGTGGCCGGTGCCCGGTTGGCCTAGGCCGGTCTGCGGGTGGCGATTCTGGAGCGTGGACCATGGACATCGAGGGAGCCACCACGGCACGTCCGGTTGCCGGCACGCTGGAACTCTTCCCCGATGCTGGTGATGTCGCCATGCGATATCGTTTCAACGGCAGCGAAGACGACGGTGACTGCTCTCGTTCTTGTTGGCACCAAGCGTCAACACCGCCTGAACCACCTCCGGCTTTGGTCCGACCTGACCACCTTGGACATCGAGGCCGCAGACACCGTTGGTCGCCTCCGCATCACCCCACTGGGAACGCTGAAACTTGGCAGCTCCATCCGTGGCGACGCGTTCACCCGCGGCAAGCGTGCTGCCGCCGTAGCACGCTTTTTGACCTACTTCACGAGAAGCGCGCTGCGAGGCATGATGCGCGGTTAGGCGTGGAGGGCTGCGAGGCGCGATTTCGCCGGCTCGGAAGCCGGACGGCTGAGCGCTCCTTTGGCGCGGGCCCCAGGTGGGGCGTAACCGGCAGCATTACCCGCTACGAACCACACGAACGGAGCGACCCCGCAGGCGGTGGAGGGATTGTGAATGGTCGAACGCTACTCAATGCGGTTCGGCGCCACGTGCCTCGTCGGCCTTGGCTGAATTCGGGTCGCTCACCATGGGGGCCTGGTCGCGGAGATCCTGTATGACCAGCCGGACGGAGATCCGTCTGAAGGCGTGGCTGATAAAGTCTCCGGCGTCCATTTCGGGGATGTCGAACCGGACGACAGGAATCTCACCCCGGCTCAGGCCCAGCTCAACAATCTCCTCCAGTCGAGCAACCGCATGCACAGACCGGTCGAACGCATAAACAGCTGCAGTCGTTGGACCGTCTACGTTCAGCTCGATTCCCACGATGGTGTAGCGATCTCGATCGATCTGTGCGAGCTCATAGAGGCTGGGTCGGTCCATGACGGCCTCGGCGTCATCGGCTGCAACTGTGCCCACATAGTCGTTGAAGTTCGTGGTGGCTGGGCCAAGCACTCGTCCCTGAGGTTCTTCCATTGCCGCACATTCCCACAGCTTGGTGAACGGAGGGTGTCGAAGTGTCAAAGGGGAGGGTCGTGCCAGCCGGCTCGATGTTGACCTTTGGCCAACATCCGGATCGCCGCTTCGCGCGTCTGCTCGTGAGACGATGCTTACGGGTCGAGACAGGTCCCTGCGGGAAGGCTTCGCCCGCTTGAGCGGGATCTACGTGCCGGCGATCTTGGCTCGTTCGTCTGCGGTCGTCTTGTGCCTGATCGACGCGCGGCAGTCGATGTGCCGATCGAGTTTGACCAAGCGGAGAACCGGATGCACACGATCAAGGCCGTGACGGTCGCGATGCTGGGGGCCTGACCATGCGCGTGCTGGTCGCCCTGGGGGGCAACGCCTTGCAGAAACGCGGCGAACCCATGACGGTCGCCAACCAGCGGGCGAACGTCGCCGCGGCGTGCGCGGCGCTGGCGCCGGTGGCGTTGGAGCACGAGCTCGTCATCTCACACGGCAACGGCCCACAGGTCGGTCTGCTAGCGCTGCAGGCGTCGGCTTTCGACGAGGTGTCGCCCTACCCCTTCGACGTCTTGGGGGCGCAGACCGAGGGGATGATCGGTTACCTGATCGAGCAGGAGCTGGGCAACCTGCTGCCGTTCGAAAAGCCGCTCGCCACGATCCTCACCATGACTGAGGTCGACCCCGCGGACCCGGCGTTCGACGACCCGACAAAGTTTGTCGGCCCGGTCTACAGCAAGGACGAGGCGCACCGGCTCGCCGCGGAACGCGGCTGGGTGGTTAAACCGGACGGGGACGCCTGGCGGCGGGTCGTCCCGTCGCCGGCGCCGCTACGCATCTTCGAGCAGCGGCCGGTGGAATGGCTGCTCGCCCAGGGCTGCGTTGTCGTCTGCGCGGGAGGTGGCGGCATCCCGACGATGTATCGGCCGGGGACGCGGACACTGGTCGGTGTGGAGGCGGTCATCGATAAGGACCGTGCGAGCTGTGTGCTTGCCAGGGACCTTCATGCCGACACCCTGGTCATCGCCACCGCCACCGACGCCGTGTACCTGGACTGGGGCACCAAGCACCAGCGCCCGATCCGGGCGGCCCACCCCGACGAGCTCGGCCGCCTCTGGTTTCCCGCCGGGTCGATGGGTCCGAAGGTTGAAGCAGCAGTCGACTTCGCCCGGACCACCGGCAAAGAGGCCGTCATCGGGGCGCTTGGCGACCTGTCACTCATCCTCAACGGAACTGCCGGTACCCGGGTGTCGATGACCATCACCGGGATCGCGTACGGCTGACCCGGCGTGTCTCCGGGGCAGAGCCGGCTGGTGCCCGCCACCTTGCCGCAGCAGGGCGTGGAGCTAGGGGCAGTCCCGGGAGTGGCGGATCGATGATGCTCGCCCAGGATTACGCACCAACCCGACAGCCGTGTCCGGAGCGCCCTGTGCAGCCATAGGCTGGGTCGTGTCGACCAAGCGCCTGGACGGAGATGGAGTGTCTCAGACCGAGTTGCGTACGCGTGACGGGCAGGCCACGACGGTTTCCGACGATGCCATCACGGCTCTCGCGGAAGTGTTGCGAGGGAGGTTGGTGCAGCCCTCGGACGCGGACTATGACCATGCCCGGGCCGTGTGGAACGGCATGGTCGACAGGCACCCAGCGCTTATCGTCCAGTCTGCGGGGGTCGCCGACGTCGTCACATCGGTGAAGTTCGCCAAGGAGCACGATCTGCTCGTTGCCGTCCGAGGTGGGGGCCACAATGCCGCTGGAAATGCGGTGTGCGACGACGGGCTCGTGATTGACCTGTCCCTTATGAGGGGTGTTCGAGTCGATCCCCTCGCCCAGACGGTCCGCGCAGAAGGTGGCGTCACCATTGGTGACCTTGACCACGAGTCGCAGGCATTCGGGCTGGCCGTACCCATGGGCGTCGTCACTGCGACGGGAATCGCTGGTTTGACGCTGGCAGGGGGCATCGGTTGGCTCCGCCGCAAATACGGACTTAGCTGCGACAATCTCATGTCTGCCGATGTCGTAACTGCTAACGGTGAACTCGTCACAGCAAGTAGCGAAAGCAACGCCGACTTGCTATGGGCGTTGCAGGGTGGCGGCGGCAACTTTGGTGTGGTCACCTCATTCGAGTTCCGGGCCTATCCCGTCGGCCCGGACGTGTTCTTCGCCTTCGTCATTCATCCGGGCACGGGAGAGGATGCTCAAGCGGCACTGCAGTTCTACGGCGAATGGAGCCGAGCGTCATCGGATGAAATCAGTTCCTTCGCCATCCTTTGGCATGCGCCAGAGATTGAGGAGATTCCGGCCGAGCACCACGGCGCACCGATTGTCGTTTACCTCGCGATGTATGCCGGTGATGCGGGGGAGGGTGAAGCCGCCTTGCAGTCGTTGCGGGACTACGGCTTACCAATCGCTGATCTGAGTGAAGCGACTCCCTACCTTGAAGTGCAACGTTTCTTCGACGCCGACTACCCGGCGCATGAGATGCGCTACTACTGGAAGTCCAGGTACCTCAACGAATTGTCTGCGGAGGCGATGGGCGCCCTCATCCGGCTCAACGAAGCCAGTCCGTCGCACCACTCCACCCTGGATGTTTGGCAACTCGGTGGGGCGCTCGGCCGCGTACCGCCGCAGAACACCGCCTTCGGTGATCGTTCCGCGCCGTATCTGATCGGAATCGAGGCCAACTGGGAGCGCCCGGAGGATGACGCAGCGTGCATCGAATGGGGAAGGGAAGTTTTTCGTGCGCTCGAGCCATTCTCCAGTGACCGCGAGTATTTCAACTTCCCCGGCCTGTATGAAGAGGGGGACCAGTCTGTCAGGAATACTTTTGGTGCGAACCTCGGACGCCTGCAATCGGTGAAGCGGAAGTACGACCCGGACAACCTCTTCCGGCTCAATCACAACATTACGCCAGCTGACCGTTCCAGCTAAGCCAAGCGAATTCGTGGGAACCGCTTAGGACCCACGGCGTCGAGCCGGTACTGAAAAAGAACGTGAGGGGCGCCGCATATTGGTGCGTCGTATCCCGCAACTCGGCGAAGGCCAGGCGCCTGATGCGCACGTTTGAGTTGGATGTAGCGCGCTGCGTACAAGGAGAGGGCCCAGGCCGGATCGCATCGACCATACCCGCACTGCAGAACGAGTTGCGGCCCCCCAAGCAGAACCGCGGCGGTTTCGCAGGCTCGCAGCAGCGATCCGTACGTAGTCACACGGTCATCGACAGACTGTGGCGTCATGCAGGCGATGCGACGCCGGACCCGTGTAGCGCCGACAGATAGCGATCTATCTGCGACCGTGACCACCCGTGGGCCTCGCGCAGGCCAGTTGCCATGGCCGCCAGGTAAAGCACGCTCGGCGCCACCAGGGTCGAGACGCTCCGCCGGTCGCGGGTGAAAGTCACGAGCGGCAGTCCGTGGCGCTCACCGACCCGTACCAAGATCGAGTAGCCTCCTACGCCATTGCTGTACCGCTCACCACGGAAGACGGGCCCGAGGTCAAGGGTCATCCCAGGTGATCGCCGCGTTTCCTGGGCGAGGACGTCGACGAACTGCTCAGTGGTAATGAGATACGCTCGGGCAGCCACCTCACCAGCACCGTTCGCATCGTAGAAGGCCATCCCGGCCCGCCAGGCCGAGGAGTGACCGGCGAAATAGACACCGCCGGTGATCAGCAAACCAAAAGCGTCTATCTCGTCGCTCGTATCCCTACACCCTGCATAGTCCCGTTCGAGACCATCGGGTTGGCCACCGCGAAGGTAGTAGCGGAACCGCTGCCGACTGAGGTTCGAGCCGTATGCGACGTACCAGATGTGCTGCACGACACCTCCCTACTCCGGCAGCCTCATTTGCTCCCGGGCCGCCGCCGCCTCAGCGAAAAGGACCTGTTGAGCGTCTTCGTAGATGCGCATTGCTTCTTCAGGTGACGGCCCGACCGCGGTCAGTCCGATTCGGCCGTGCTCGGTGAGCGAGCTGATCATGTGGAAGACGACTCCGGTCTGCCGTGACTGGTCGAAGTGCAGCCCGTGCCGCGCCACGATGTCGAACAGGTCCTCGACGGCCAGCGCCCGCAGCTCGCTGCTCTCGAGATGATCAGTCGCGACCAGATGCCTTTGCTCGCCGCCAGGTAGTAGGAACCGGCCGGACGCACCGTCGTACGACCCGTCGGTCAGGAACTGCAAGGTGAGAAACGGGTGCGTAGTGCCGCCCTTGCGCAGATTCAGCTCAATGGCGTACGCCGACCAGCGGCCGGCGGCGTCCCGCTTCACCACGAAGTCAACGGCGAACCGGCCGAGGGCGCCTTCCGTGGCAAGCCGCTCACCGACGGTCATCGCAGGCGTGCTAATCAGTCGAGAGTAGGCCGGGTCGGCGGGGAAGATACAGCCGAGGTAGCTCTGCCCGCTTGTGCCGCCGAGAAGCTGATCATGAGTTGACAGCAGCTCCACGCTTCGGTCGGGACGTACTCGGAGCTGGACGCTAGGGCTGAGGAGCTCCACTCCGACGATCCGCTCCTCGACGACGCCGCCGTTCTGCTCGAACTTCGCCTCGTATGCGGCCATCGGCGTGATGGGTGACTCTAGCCGCATCGAGCGGACCCGTTGCGCTACCTCAGAGCGACGATCCGAGCCAGCCGTGTCAGCGATACCCCGCAGATCCACGAGCGCGTTACCCGCTCCTGACACACCTTCGTTCAGCTTGACGATCACCTCGTCGATGCTGGGCCGCTCCGCGAGCATCTTCATAATCGCATCGGTCACGTCCTCGAAACTGTGCAGATCCTCCGCGCCGAGCGGATGCTGTACTCCCTCTTCCGCGAACAGCCGCCGGCAGCCCGTCTTGCTCCCAAGCTCCGCGAGCCGCGGGTCGGCGCCGTACATGGGGATGCCAAGGGTCAGCGCAATGTCGCGTTCGAGTGCGGTAGTGCTGTACGGGATCAGGTGGCAGCGCTGCCGGTTCGGGATCATGGCTGCAATCTTCGACAGCATCCGAGGGCGGTCCAGCAGCTTGGCACTCAGCGGCCGTGGCGATGAGTCGCCGACCGACAGCAAATTCAATCGGGCCATGGCATGGCTCGGGATTACTCCTGGCAGCAACGCGAGGTAGTACTCGACGATGCTCGGCTTGATCGGCATCGAGGTGATATAGATCATGCGCAACCACGGTTGACGCAATAACAGGAGCAAGAACAAGAACCGCTCCTCGTACGCCTGCGACAGGCTTCCTGAGCCGGGGACAGCCGGGTCCAGAGTCACCGAAGGCACCACGACGACCGACTCATCCTCGAGGCCGAGTCTTATGGACTCGGTCAGTGTGCGCCGCGCATCCCAGACGGCCGGCATCCGCTCCTGCAACCGGGAGAAGAGATGGTTCCGCTCTGACTCGTCCAAGTCAGACAGGCGCTGCGCCGTCTTCTGAGGGTCGGTCTCCAGCTGCGTCACGAGGGCACCTCTATTGAGCTGTTGATCATGCGAGACACGCCAAAGGCGCGGATCGGTCTACTGAACCCCCGCAGCTCAAGGGCGCCGACAGACTCGCCGACGGCGACGTCGTCGACCGCGCTGAAGACTCGCTGCGATACCAGCACCTGTCCGGCGCCGGCCTCGGCGCACAACCGGGCCGCGAGGTTGGTGACGCTGCCGATAGCCGCATAGTCGAAACGTCCCTCGTAGCCGATGCGGCCCAGAGTGGCGAAGCCCTGAGCGATGCCGACACCGAAGCCCAGATCATGGCCGACTCGGCTCCAGCCCTCGGCCAGCGTCCGCACCCGCTCGCGCATGGCCAGCGCCATCTCCACCGCGCGTTGGGCAGGCTTGTCGAGCGGGAACGGGTCGTTGAAAAACACCATCAGCCCATCCCCAGTGAATCGCTCCAGAGTTCCCTCATAACGGAAGATCAGCTCGCCGAGCGCTGTGTGGTAATCCTTGAGCACCCCCATCACCTCTTCGGGCTCACTCGACTCAGCGAACGCCGTGAATCCCCGCAGATCACAGAAGACCACGACGATCTCGCGACGGTGACTGCCCAGGAAGGAGTCGTCGCCGGAGTTGATCACCAGCTCGGCGACCTGGGGCGAGAGGAAACGCCGCAGCCGTTTCATCCGCTGCAGCTCCTCCAACTGCGTGTTCACCCGAGCCTCGAGTTCGGCGTTCCATTGGGCCAGCTCGGCCGCCTGCTTGGCAACAGTGTCGTGGTATCGCTTGATCCGAGCCAACGAGGCCACCCGGGCTAGCAGCTCGCTCTGATCGAACGGCTTGCTGACGAAGTCATCTGCACCAGCTTCGATGGCTCGTGCCTTCTCCTGATGTCCGCTCGCAGTGATCATCACCACCGGAAGAAACGCAGTCTCAGGCGCGCTGCGGATCCGTCGGCACACCTCGTACCCGTCGATACCGGGCATGACGATGTCGAGGAGTACCAAGTCGACGTCCGACGAGGGGAGCAGCTCGAGCGCCTGCTCACCGGAGGTTGCGCGGATTACGCGGTAGCCCCTCGGCGAGAGGACGGCGTCCAGCAGACGTAGGTTCGCCGGCTGGTCATCCACCGCCAGGATGGTGATCGTCTCAGTCATCGTCGCGCTTTCCGCGTAGGAACCTGGCGACCTGGTGCGGAAGATCACGCACGCTGATCGGCTTGCTGAGGTAGCCGTCGAACCCGTCAAGGATGGCCCGGTCACGATCCTCCGCCATCGCGAAGGCAGTCAGGGCGACGATCGGCACGTCGGCTCCGCTTGCGTCGTTCCTGATCAGCCGAAGCGCCTGCGTTCCGTTGATTCCCGGCAGCTGCAGATCCATCAAGATCACGTCCGGTTGGCTGTCCTGGGCCCGCGCCACCCCTTCCTCGCCGGTGCGCGCCTCGATCACGCCGAAGCCGGCCTTCAGTAGCACGTCCCGTACCAGCTTGAGGTTGAGCGGGTTGTCCTCCACGATCAGGACCCGAGCCGAGCTCATGCGCTCAACACCTTCACGTCGCGTAGGGCCTCGATCAGGTCGTCCCGGCTCACCGGCTTGGTCAGGTAGCTGGCCGCACCGAGGGCGAGCCCGCGCGGCTTCTCATCCAGGATCGACGCGATGATCACCGGGACGTCTCGGGTGGTCTCGTCGCTGCGCAGCGCATCCAGCACGGCCCACCCATCGATCCCTGGCAGCAGAATGTCCAGCACCACGGCCACGGGCCGTCGCCGGCGGATCTCTTCGAGGCCCTCGATTCCGTCACGTGCGCGGACAACCTGCACGCCGGTCCCGACCAGGTAAGCCGTCAGCAGCTCCTGCGAGGCCCGGTCGTCATCAATGATCACCACCACGGATCGGCGGCCGTCGACATGCTCGCCCGCGCCGGTACTGGCTATGGCGACGGTCCGTTCGTACGGCATGGCCACGTGGAAGGCGCTGCCCATCCCGACCTCGGACTCGAGCCAGATTCGTCCACCCAGTAAGGTCATGATCTTGCGGCAGAGCGTCAGTCCCAGCCCGGTCCCCTCCTCGCTCGGGGCACCGCGACGACCTTGCTGGAACGACTCGAAGATCGGTTCCCAGTCGTCCCGGGCGATCCCGGGACCGTTGTCCTGGACGGTGATCACCAGCTCGTTGCCGACCAGCTCAGTCATGACGTCGACCCGCCCGCCGTCGGGGGTGAACTTGACCGCGTTGCTCAGCAGGTTCACCAGGACCTGACGCAGTCGCAGCTCGTCGGACTCGATCCAGTCGATTGTCTCCTCGACCGAGGAGTTGATCGTAATCCGGTGCCGGGCCGCCCGCTCGCGCATCATCGAGATCGCGTGCTCGATCGCCGCCGGCACCGAGACCGTGGAGATCTCGAGCTCCATTCGCCCGGCTTCCACCTTCGACAGATCGAGAATCTCGTTGAGCAGCGCGAGTAGGTGCTTGCCCGAGCTCAGGATGTCACGGAGATACTCGTCCTGCTTGTCGTTGAGCTCACCGAAGAGGCGTTCCAACAGCACCTCGGAGAATCCGATCACCGCGTTCAGCGGGGTACGCAGCTCGTGCGACATGCTGGCCAGGAAATCGGACTTGTGCTGGCTCATCACCTGCAGCTCAGCGCTCTTCTGCTCCAGCTCGCTGAACAACTGGGCGTTGTAAACCGCCATCGCCGACTGACTGGCAAAGGTCTCGAGGAACTCCGTCGTCTCCTCGGAAAACTCTCCAGGCGTGCGACGGCGGACCACGAGAGCACCGATGATGTGACCATCGCGCAGGACCGGGACGGCGAGCACGGACCGCCAGCCGTCGTCGTACAGGACCTGGAGATGGGGGTCGAGGTCGACCAGGTCCAGGCTCGGGACGGCGATCGGGTGGCCTTCCCGCGCAGCCCGGCCGACCAGGGTGCTATCCAGCTCGATCCGGGTGGTGCGAAGTCGCGCCAGCAGCTCGGGACTGCTCGCGTACGCACTGCGCACTGAGAAGCACCGCTCTTCCTCGACGTACTCCATGACCGAACCGCCGTCGCAACCGGAGAAGCGAACCGCGTTCTTGATGATGTTGGACAACACCTCATCGAGCACCAGGCTGGAGCCGACCATCTGGCCGACGTCGCTCAAGGCCTCCATCTGCTCGACCCGCCGAACCAGCTCCGCACTCCGGTCCTCCAGTGTCCTCACCAGGTGGACATTGTGGACCACGACGGCCGCCTGGGCGGCGAAGGCCTCCAGCAGCGCCTCCTCCCGCTCGTCGAAGGGGTCGACCTCGGTGCGGAATATGGAAAGGCCTCCAACTACGTCGCCATCGAGCAGCATTGGCGCTGACATCGAGCTCCGGATGCCGCCCGTCTGCTGCACGTCGCTGCGCATGTACTCGGTGTCGGTGAGCACGTCGCGGACCTTCTGGATCCGGCGTTCTACAGCCGCCCGTCCGATCACAGTGCCGCGGTTAACCTCCATCGGGAAGTCGGTCACGGTGCGGACGAACTCCTGCGATAGACCGACGGAGGACGCCAGCCGGAAGGTGCCATCCTCGATCAAGTAGATCGCGGCGGTGTGGCCCCGGCAGAGCCGCCGAGCGCTTTCGACCACGGTGTCGAGCACCGCGTCGGGGTCAGAGGTCGACCGGCCGAGTGCGGTGAGGACCTCGTTGGTGGCCCTGAACTGCTCGGTGGCGTCGGCGTAGTCCAGCAGCAGCCTGCTGTAGTCCTCAGCGCTTGGCGTGGACGTGGACAAGGACACCCTCCTGAGCGAGCGATGTCCGCAACAACCGAGGCTCAGTCTGCTCGACCTGACCGCGAGAGCGCAAGAGAGCCGCTCCGCATACGCGGACGAGCGGTGAGGACGCCGGGCGTGAGATATCAGTCAGAGAGCTCGGCCAGCCTTCGTTCGGGTCACAACCAGCCGGTCGAGCCAGAACGAGGTTCGCGCCGGTGTCAGGCACGAGATGCCATTCGGCGCTACAGCAGGGTGGCAGAACAAGCACGAGCGCGAGAGCAACTGACTCGACGGGACCCACGGTCAATTACCCTTGCTGACCGGACGAAGCACAGGTCCAGGACCCGGCGATCATGTGAGTACCCCACGGACCCACTTGCGCCTGCCGCCGGATTGTCACACGTGCCAGACGTCACTGCAGCGTGGCCTCCGACCCGGGCCAGGTGCCCACCGCGGAGGATGCGATCGCCGGGTTCGTCGGCGGCCCCGGACACAGCGTCACTGCCTCCTGACCAGACGACGAAGGTCCGAACATCAGCGTCTCGAAGTCGACCAACCCGCAGAGAGGCCGTCGTTGAGCCGGACGTGGCACGGACCATCTGATCCGGATCGTTAACACATCAGTGGTGCCGAGTATGCGATTCCGGACTCGCTGTGGCGGGAGCTTTCTTCCGCCCGGAGGAGTTCTGGCTCTCGTGACAACCGAACTGGAAGACAGCTTGGCAAGCGCAGCCAGTATCTTTCGAGCGGTTTCAATCACTCGCTCAGCAGTGTCGGCCGGCGTAACCACGGCGTGTCAGAATCTGGCTAGAAATCTCTTTCGTCAGTCATCCTGGACTGCAGACAACCGTGTTGAGAGGTACAAATGAAGCAGGTCTACCGGGTTCTCGCGTTTCTCGTCGCAGCTGGCGTGGCGGTGCAGGCTGCGTCCATCTCGTACGGGATGTTCGGCCTAATCAAGTGGATTGAGGGTGGCGGCACTCTCGATCAGTCCACGGAGCTCACGCCCGCGCTGGGCGGCTACACGGGATTTTCTTGGCACGGCACGGCTGGCATCTTCGTCCTTCCACTCATTTCGCTGCTCCTTTTGATCAGCTCGTTCTTTGCCAAGGTGCCGGGTGGCATCAGGTGGGCACTGATCGTGCTCGGGGTGACTGTGCTCCAGGTGGCGCTGGGCCTCTTCTCCCACTCGGTTGCCGGGCTGGGGTGGCTGCACGGCATCAACGCCCTCGCGCTCTTCGGGACCGCGGTAATGGCCGGCATGCGCGTCAGCCGGGCGGTGGCCAGCAAAGTTGAGGCAGACGAGCCGGTGGCTGCGCCTGCTTCATGATGACGGTCGCGTTCTCCTAGCCGTCGTCGTGGATCCAGAGACCGAAGCAGCTGGCGGCTTCAGCGTCGACGCAGCCCGGCCACCGGTGTCACCAGGCGCGATTGGTCGGCATCTGAGCAGTCGGCTTCGCTTTCGAGGGTGTTCCTCAGTGAGCAGTTGACCGGAATGTCGCTGCTCGACAGCGCCGCGTTGGCCAGCATTCCGCTGTGCCGCCGCTCGGTTGGACGGCGTTACCGTTTCCACGTGACCAGTTTGCGCTGATCAGGAGCGGCCGGCGGGCGCGGATGAGCATCGTCGGCTTGAGTACTTTTCGGCTCACCGCCGCCTCGAAAGGGGCTGCCTCGCAGCTTCGAATCCCGCATTCCTCGTGGTGTGATCAACCTTAGGCAAGGACGGGGCGCACAAGAACCTCATGGCTGATAGGCGCATGACCAACTCTGCAAATCGAGGTCCAGGCGGATCCGCAGGTCTCCGTTCGCGCTTGAGAAGCGATCATCCGGACGTTTACGGATGGCTACATACGAAGACAACTGAGACCAAAACTGAGCCCGCGCGGCTGTAGCGGCTGGGACGTGTGCAGTGCGCACATATACAAATCAGCAACCTCCCTGCATTCGCACTGCTGCTCCTTAGTCGCCTTCTTGGTATCCGTTGGGGTAGACGATGGATTTGAGACTGTTCGGGTCCAGGTCGCTCTCCAGCGCCTCGTCGGCGCGCTCAAGAGTGAATCGGCCGGTCACCAAAGAGTCAAGATCGACCGCGCCGCTGGCCACCATGTGGATGCCTGCCGGCCAGGTGTCGGTGTAGCGGAAGATGCCCGTCACGGCGATCTCGAGGTTCTGAATGTGCTCGACGGGCAGAGTCATCTCGGATGAACCGAGACCTACCAGTACGGCAGTACCAGCTGGACGCACTGCTTTGATGCCCGACATGACCGCGTGCGGCGACCCACTGGCGTCAACGAAGGCGTTGACGTCCAGGCCGGCAGTGGCGATGTCGGTCTCGCGAGGATCAACTACGCGGGTGGCGCCGTACTGCAACGCTCGCTCCCGTCGCTCGGGCACCAGATCGGTGACGATGATCTCCGCGGCGCCAAAGGCCCGGGCGGTCTGGGCGCAGATGATCCCGACCGGTCCGGCGCCGGCGATCAAGATGCTCGACCCAGGGGTCACCCCTGCCTTACGCATTGTGGTCACTGCCACCGAGAGCGGCTCCAGCAGTGCGGCGGCCTCATCCGACATGGATTCCGGCACCTTGTGGGCGAACTCGGTTCGGATCACGCAATATTGCGCGAACGCGCCATCAATCGGTGGGGTGGCGTAGAACTCCATGTTCGGGCAGAGGTTGTAGTGGCCGGCGCGGCATTCCCGGCATTTTCGGCAGTTCTTCTGCGGCTCGATAGCCACCCGCTCACCGATTCGAGTTTCCGGCACCTCCTCGCCTACAGCGACGATCCGGCCCGACAGCTCGTGGCCGAGAATCAGCGGGCCGGTGACAACGAAATCACCGATCCGGCCGTGCCGGTAGTAGTGAGTGTCGGAGCCGCAGACACCCACGGCGGCCACTTCGACGAGCACCTCATCGCTGGCCATCGGCGGTGTCGGCACCTGCTCGACGCTGAGCGTCTTCACACCAGTGAGCACGCTCGCGCGCATCCGATCCGGAATTGTGGTGGTTGGGGCGGTGGCGGTCTGCGTCATGACAGTAGGTCCCTCTCTCGCTCTTTCCCACATTGTGGGTCGCTGACGTGAGGACTGGCTAGGTCTTGCTTGTTCCTTCCGTCCCTGGTTTGCATCACCACCCGGCCCCCCGCACCTGGACCCGACGACGTACGTTCGCTGATTTTCAGGCGGCGCTCTCACGAACGCGATCAACGGCGCGATCGCCGTCCTCGACCCAGGCTCGTGGACGCACGTCTACTGCGGATCAACATGACCGGCACCTACTAGCTGTCGAGTTGGCCGACGGAAGCACGTTCTACGGCAAGTCATCATCACTCCCCTTAGCGGCGGGTGAAGGGGAGGTGAGCTCTCAGTCGCTCTAGCTCGTTCCGAACACAGGCGGAACCGGCCATATCTCACCATTACACGAGACCCAGCCCAACGTGCCGGACGGGGCCTACCGAGCTCAGGGGCGAGGCCTCAGCTAAAACACACTGTTCGGGTCGTAGTACTCGTCGATATTGTCACAGCCGATGCCGACGGCCTTGGTGAAGGACTCCTTGGGGTAATCGCTAGGCTTCTTCGCCCCAGTGGCGATCTCAATCGCGATCTTCAAGGCATCCTCAGCCGCAAGGGATGGTGAGTTGAGCCCGGTCGAGATATATCGACTCTCGCAACCCCCCTCCTTGATCAAGGCCAACCCTTCTTTCTGTCCGTCAGCTGCCGCAGCAACATAAACCTTGTCGTAGGCCGGCTTGCTCTTGATGACGTTGTACGCGCCGAGCGCCATAGAGTCGTTGAGCCCCATGATCAGATCGATGTCAGGATTAGCGGCCAGCATGTTCTCGGCGGCCACTTGTCCTTTGTCTTGCTGGTAGTCCCCGGTTTGCTCTGACACGATGTCGAACGGAAGGCCACCCTCCTTCAGCCCGTCCAGGAAGCCCTGGCGCCGGTTGGGGCCGACGAACTCGTCGGTCGCCGGACCGGTGAGGATGACCATTTTGATGCTTGATTTCCCTGCATCCAGGAAGCGCTTCGCGGTGATCTTGCCGGACTCCCGGCCGATGGTGAGGTTGTCAGACTGCACACTCGTTGTCCCCGTGCCAGGCACGCTGGTGTCGATGTAGATGACCGGGATCTCGGACCCGATCTGGGTCATCATCGGCTTCTGCCCCTTGACACTCGTGGCATTGACGACGAGCACGTCGCTACCTTGGGAGATCATCGCCTGCATCTGGTTCATCTGGATGACCGGGTCTTTGTTCGCGCTCTGGAACAACAACTTGAACCCCTGCTCCTTCGCGATCTCTTCCGCCTGCACCTGCATAGCCGAAAAGTAAGGTGCCTGGAGCTGTTGCTGGGCGAAGCCAACCACAACGTCGTTGACGTTGCTCTTCGTCCCGTTTGCCGGCCCGGTCGCCGGCTCCGTCGACGGGTAGATCTGCCCGCATCCCGCCAGGGCGAGGATGCTTGCCGACAGAGCGGCCGTCACACTCAGTCGCACCTTGCGCTGGGTCCTGGTTGATTTCATGACTGATCTTCTCCGGTCTACATCCGGTTGATTACTTGGTAGCGGGCTGCGTTGACGGTGATCGTTTACGCGCGAACTGCACCGTGGCCAGCGTGACAGCCACAAGGATCAGCGCACCTCGGAAGGCGTCCTGTAGGAACGTCGAGACATTCAGCAGCGAGAGCAGGTTGGCGATGACTTGAAAGATGATCGTGCCGACTACGGCACCGAACACCGTGCCGCGACCGCCCGACAGCGCCGCGCCGCCGATCACGACGGCAGCAATCGCCTCCAGCTCCATCAGGTTGCCGGCCAATGCCGTGGCGCTGCCGAACCGGCATATGAACATCCAGCCGCCGAGGCCGACCAGCAGCCCGCCCAAGATGTAAACCGACCACAACGTCGCGCGGACCGGGATGCCCGAGCTGCGGGCCGCCTCCTTGTTGCTACCGATCGCATACACCCGGCGTCCCCACACCGTCCTCTTCAGCAGGAACGCGACGAGCAGAACCATCGCGATCCAGATGAGAGTGAGGACGGGAATTCCCAGTACCGTTGTCTGACCGATCTGAGCGAACGTCGCCGATGCCTCGGGCGTAATGGGGATGCCCTCGCTGTAGGCGTAGACGAGGCCGCGAGCTAGCGCCAGCATGCCGAGCGTGACGATGAAAGGTTCGAGGCCCCGGAAAGAGACCAGCCAGCCGTTGACGAGCCCGACAAGGCCGCCGATCGCAAGAGCGACGAGTAACGCTAACCACACTGAGATGCCGCCGAACAGGCCGGCGGCGAGCACCGCGGCGAGCCCGAGTGCAGAACCGACACTGATATCGATGCCGCCAGTAAGCACGATGATCAACTCAGCCATCACCACTACGCCGATGATGGACATCTGTAATAGCAGGTTCGTGATGTTGGTTCCGGTCAGGAAGGCGGGACTGGCCAGCGACGCGATGATCAGCAGCACGATAAGGATGAACAGGGCGTACTGGCCTTTCAGCCACTCGACGGCGGCGTTCGGCCTTGATTGCTCTGGCTGCTGCTCTCCGGTAGGTGCGGTGGCGGTTGTGGTCATGTATTGGCTCCTTCGCTATGGAGGCCCGGCATGGTTGGGTCAGTCCTGGTGAGTGAGGGCCGTGCGGATCAGGTCGTCGGTGTCGGCGTGTTCTGGGTCGAATTCCTCCGCGATCTGGCCGTTGCGCATCACGAGGATGCGGTGACACAGCGAAAGCAGCTCCTCGGCCTCGCTGGAGACGACGAGCACGCCCTTGCCGCGGGCCGCGAGGCGGTGGATGATTTCGTAGATGTTGGCGCGGGCCCCGACGTCGATTCCCTTGGTGGGCTCGTCGAGCACCACGAAGTCGGGATCTGCTTCCAACCACTTGGCCACCACGACCTTCTGCTGGTTGCCGCCGCTAAGAGTGCGAGTGTAGGTCTCCGGCCCGCCCTTGACCTGGTATTCGCCGATCAGCTCACGAACGCGGGTCCTCTCTACGCCGGCCTGGACGACGCCCGCCTTTGACATGCGGGGCAGCACGACGAGGGTCAGGTTCTCGCCGTTGTCGAAGTCCTTGACAAATCCCTCGAGGCGCCGATCCTCGGTGACGTAGGCAATGCCCTTGGACAGCGCCGCGCCCGGCGAGGTCATCTGCACCTGCTCACCATGCATGACGATAGTGCCGCTGACGGCTCTCCTTTGGCCGGTGATCGTTCGAGCGACAGAGGAGCGGCCGCTACCGACCAACCCGTATAGCCCGACGATCTCGCCGGGCGCGACGTCGAATGACACGCCCTTCGCCCCACCGCCGTACAGGTCACGCACCGAGATCACGGGCTCCTTACCTGAGGTCTGCGCCGGTGCCGGCCGGGCCAACGCCTTGAGCGCCTGGCCGATCATCAGCGTGGTGATCTCGTCGGGAGTCGAGTCGGCCGTCTTGAGTACCTTGATTAGCTCGCCGTTGCGCAGCACCGCGATCCGGTCGCACATCTCGAACACCTCATTGAGCCGGTGCGAGACGAAGATGATGCAGGTGCCGGATTCCTTTTCCCGGCGCACCAGATCGAGGATGTCGTTGAAGTGCTCCTCGCTGGTCGACGCGGTAGTTTCATCCAAGATCATGATCTTGTGCGGGGCGACTTCAGCGCGCGCCAGGGACAGCATCTGCCGCTGCCCTGGGCCGAGATCCCGGGCGAGCTGGTTGGTGCGCAGCTCACCTAACCCAACTTGGCGGAGTACCTCGCGGGTCGCTTCGCTGTTGGAGTCGACCTTCTGCGCCCAAGGCCGGATGTCCTTGCCCATGCGCAGCTTGTACAGCCAAACATTTTCCCCGATCGTGAAGTCGTCGATGATGAGCGGCTCTTGATGCATCATCAACACACCGGCCTGCTCTGCCTCGGCAGCATTGTGAACTGGGCGCGGATGACCAGTTACCCTAATCTCGCCATCGGTAGGGGTTTCGACGCCTGCCAACAATTTAGCGAAGGTCGACTTTCCCGCTCCATTGGCGCCACAGATGGCGAGAACCTCACCTGCGTATCCCTCGAGATCGACTCCGTCGAGCGCCTTCACGCCTGGGTAATGCTTCTTGACGCCGACAGCTTTGAAGGCAAGTTCACCTATCGGTAACTGGTGGGCTTCTTGCTCGATTTCCTCCGCTGCTGTCACCATGGGGGACCTCCTCGTGAGAAACCGGGCTACGTAATGCAGCACACAACCGAGCGAATCGATTGTCAAGAGAGAACGGTCGAATCGTGACCGGGTTGGCTCCAAGAGCGAAAGGATTTCGGGCTCCACGTGGAGAGAACGAACTCTGAGAAGTGCGGCGTGTTGAGCTTCACTTAAACGCTCGGTCGACCTTGCAACGGCCATTGCAGCAGGCGCAGAGTGGGAGGAACCCGCGTAGACACTGAGTTTTCGCGACGAGGAGGGCTGAAAATCCCCAGGCCGCCATCGAGCAGATGGCCGATCCGGCGACGCGCATTGTCTCTCTCACCGTGACCGAAGGTGGTTACAACTTCCATCCCGTCACGGGGAGGTTCGACGCGGAAAATCCGGCGATACAAGCAGACCTGGCTCCGGGCGCCGTACCGGCCACCATTTTCGGATTGATCACCGATGCTGTGGCACGTCGTCGGGAGCGCGGGATCGAACCGTTCACCGTCATGTCATGCGACAACATCCAAAGCAACGGCCACATCGCCCAAGAAGTTTTCACTGCTTTCGCCCGCCTGCGGGATCCGGAGTTGGGCGACTGGGTGGAAGCGAATGTCCGGTTTCCTAACTCGATGGTGGATCGGATCACTCCCGTGACTACCGACGACGACAGAATTCAGATCAAAGAGCGGTTCGGGGTGGAGGACGCCTGGCCGGTCGTCTGCGAACCATTCACCCAGTGGGCGCTGGAGGACGATTTCTCGGCCGGCCGGCCGCCGTTTGAAGACGTCGGTGTCCAGGTGGTCCCGGACGTGGTGCCGTACGAGCTGATGAAGCTGCGGCTGCTGAACGCCAGCCACCAGGCCATGTGCTACTTCGGCTACCGGCTGGTACATGAGGTCGCCCAAGACCCGCTCTTCGCAAACTTCCTGCTGGACTACATGAACCACGAAGCCACGCCGACGTTGGCGCCGGTGCCCGGTATCGATCTGGAAGGATACAAACATCAGCTGATTGAGCGGTTCTCCAGTGCAGCGGTGCGCGACACCGTCGCCAGGCTCTGCGCTGAGAGCTCCGACCGCATTCCTCAGTTCTGCTTCCCGTCATCCGAGAGAATCTGTCCGCTGGACGCGACGTCCGCCTCTCCGCCGCGGTGGTTGCCAGCTGGCCCGCTATGTGGAGGGGGTGGACGAGCAGGGAGAGCCGATCCAGGTGGTCGACCGGCAGGCCGATCAGCTCAAGGCGATCGCAGCAAAGCAGCGGACTGATCCGACCGCCTTCATCGCCAATCGCGAGTTGTTCGGCGATCTGATCGATGAACCCGCCTTCGTTGAGCCGTACATCGCTGCCCTGCATTCACTACGCACTCGCGGTGCTCGGCCCACCCTCGAGGCTTTAGCAACTTAGCCTCACAATCTCCTCGGAAGCTCAGCAAGACGGGTAGAGCTGGATTTATCCCCTCACGTGATCACTTGTTCTTCCTGTAACTGCGCCAGTTGGTGCACGCAGGTCTTCGTGGCGGGATAGAGGTCTCAGTCGGCTGAAGATCGCTGGACATGTGCCACAGGCTGGTCGGGTAGCTGCCGAGCACTGGATCAGCCCTTAGACAACTGCTGCTGTTCCTGGAGCTGTGCAAGCTGGTGGACAAGGGTCTTCGTAGCGGGGTAGAGGTCGCAGTAGCCGCGGTAGAGGGTGTCGTAGATTTCCCGAGTCCCCGGGTCGGGTGTGATGGTTTGTCCTGCCCGTGCCCAGTCGGTTTCTGGTGGGACGAGTCCGACGCCGATGGCAGCCATCAAGGCATCACCGTAGCTAGCTCCGATGGTTTGTTCGGGCACTTGCTGCTCCCGGCCGGTGACATCGCTGACGACCTGGGTCCAAAGCCCGCCCTGCGTCCCGCCTCCGACAGCGACGAGCCGGTGGACCGGGGTGCGGTCGCTGTCGAGGAGCTGGAGGATCTGTCGAATGCCAAAGCCGATGCCTTCATAGACTGCACGGAACAGGTGACCGCGCTGGTGTTGCAGCGTCAACCCAGCGATGACTCCACGGGCGCGTGGATCAAAGATCGGCGTGCGTTCGCCGGTGAAATATGGCAGCAGGAGGAGGCCGCCTGAGCCGGGCGGAACCGCCGCAGCCTCGCGGACCAGATCAGTGAACGGGACGCCGCCGACGAGGTCTTGGACCCATGAGGTGAGGCTGCCTGAGGTGGACATCCCTGCTGCGAGTGTGTACGTCCCAGGGTCGACACCTGCGGTCGTCCACAGCTCCGGATGTGAGGTGATGTCGTGGAGTACTTGAACGAAGAACATCGTCGAGCCATACATCAGCATGAGATCGCCCGGCCTGCGGACGCCTGCGCTGAACGCTTCAGCCCAGGCGTCGACTGTTCCAGCGCACACCGGTGTGCCCTCCGGCAGGTGGGTCACCTCAGCAGCGGCAGCGGTGACTCGACCAACCACCTCGCTGGGCCATGCGAGGCGCGGCGCAGGAAGGCCGTCCATCACATCGGCGTACCAGGGCTGGTACCACTCCTGGGCGCGGAGGTCGTAGAGCGGATCGCACTGACTGGCCGTGTGGTGATCGAGAACGTATTCGCCGGTCAGCCGCTTCACGGCGAACGAGTTGGAGTTGTACCAGCTGGCTGCCCGCGACCACACATCGGGTTCGTGGCGGCGTACCCACAACGCCTTCGGCCCAACCGCCTGGGTCGTCAGTGGCGTGCCGCCGCGCGCCAGAATCTCTGCCGCGCCATAGCGTTCGGTCAGGTCCTCGATCTCCGCCGTGGCGCGCATATCGATGCCGTAAAGGATGGCCGGCCGAACTGGCCGATCGTCAGCATCACACAACAGAAATGACGGGCCGACACCGCTGACGCATAACGCGGCGATGCTGTGGCCGGCGAGCTGAGCGACCAGCTCCTGGCACAGCGACACCACATCCCCCCACCAGACCGACTCTGCGTCGACTTCAGCCCAACCGGGCCGGGGCATCGACATCGAGTTCGGGCGTGGCCGAGTTGCGGTTGCGAGAATCTCACCATCAGCGTTGGTGACGACAGCCTTGCTACTCCCCGTGCCCATGTCGACGCCAACCAACACATCACTCATCTCATTGCACCTCTCTAAGGTCGGCCGTACGCTCACCTGATTTCACATAGTGCAAATCACTTCGCTCGGGCGAGGCATCGACATCTGTCGAATCTCCCACAGCCAAGTCCCAAACCTCAACGCCCCAGACTTTGACTGAGGACACCCCGCAGACCGAGCGCTAGGGTGGGGTACGTACCACCGCAGCTTCTGGTGTTGATCTTCATCCGCCAGCTTGGAGGCGCACAATGTCTGAATCCACGTCGTCTGAATCCACGTCGGTCCCGCAACCGGGCCAGATCCCGGAAACGATGAACGCAGTAATTTGCCACGGCCCCGAGAACTACGAACTGGAAACTGCTCGTGTCCCCTCGCCGGGCCCAGGCGAGGCGCTGATCAAAGTCGAGGCGGTCGGCATCTGCGCCAGCGATCTGAAGTGCTATCACGGAGCGACCAAGTTTTGGGGTGATGATTCCCGGCCAGCGTGGGCTGAGACGGAGGTGATCCCTGGACATGAGTTTGCGGGCACCGTCGTGCAACTCGACAGCGCAGCAGCCAAGCGATGGGGCATTGCGGTCGGCGACCGGGTGGTGAGTGAGCAGATCGTCCCCTGCTGGAAGTGCCGCTACTGTCTGCGCGGGCAGTACTGGATGTGCCTGCCACACGACATCTACGGCTTCAAGCGGCGCACCCCCGGTGCGATGGGGGACTACATGATCTATTCCGCCGACGCTTTGGTGCACAAGGTCCCGCGCAATCTACCGTCGCACCACGCCGCCTTCGCCGAGCCGCTTGCCTGCTCGCTGCACGCGGTTGAACGTGCCGGGATCACCTTCGACGACACCGTCGTGGTCGCCGGATGCGGCCCGATTGGTCTGGGCATGGTGGCGGGTGCCCGCGCCAAGTCGCCGGCGCATGCGATCGCTTTGGACATGGCTCCGCAGAAGCTGGAGCTGGCAAAAGAATGCGGCGCCGACATAGTGATCAACATCGCGAACGAAGATGCAGTCGCACAAGTCATGGACCTCACCGACGGCTACGGCGCAGACGTCTACCTCGAAGGCACCGGCCATCCCTCGGCGGTGATCCAGGGCCTTGATCTTCTTCGCAAGCTCGGCACCTTCGTGGAGTACGGCGTCTTCGGCAGCGATGTCACGGTCGACTGGTCGATCATCAGTGACGACAAAGAACTGAACGTCTTGGGGGCGCACCTCGGCCCGTACTGCTGGCCCGCAGCGATCCGGATGATCGAGTCCGGATTGCTGCCGATGGACAAGATCTGCACTCACCAATTACCACTCGCAGAGTTCCAGAAGGGTCTAGATCTCGTGTCCAGCGGCACGGAGTCCGTCAAAGTCTCCCTGATCCCCTGAGGGGCGCTGCCATCGTGCACAGGCCAGTTGCGCTGGGCTAGCAGGTCTTATCGTGCTGATGGCACACGATCTGGGCACCACGGGAAACAAGGCGACCCTGCACAGCAGTGACGGCCGAACTCTAGCCTCGGTGACTTGGTCCTACGACACCTCCTACCGCCAAGGTGGCGTGGTCGAACAGGATCCCGAGGATTGGTGGGACTCGGTTTGCGGTGCCACTCGAGAGCTTCTCGACCGGACCGGAGCGGCGGCCGCGGCCATCGAGGGCATCGCCTTCTCGGGGCAGATGATGGGTGTGGTGCTGGTCAGCGACGACGGCAGACCCACCCGTCCATCGATCATCTGGGCCGATACCAGGAGCCGCGCTCAGTGCGAGCGGCTCAGCGAGGCAGTGGGCGCTGAGCACGCGTACGCGATCCTGGGCCACCGGCTGAACCCCACCTACTCCCTCAGCAAGCTGATGTGGGTGCGCGAGCAGGAACCGGAAACCTTCGGCGCGGCGACGAAGATGTGTCTGGCTAAGGATTACGTCGTCCACCGACTGACTGGGGTATTGGCCACGGATCCGTCGGACGCCTCGAGCACCAACGCGTACGACCAGGGCGCCCGGACATGGTCCGATGAGCTCTTGGCGGCTGCCGGGCTCCCGCGTGACCTGTTCCCAGACATCGTCCCCTCCACGGCAGTCGTCGGTCGGGTGAGCAGCGACGCCGCCGCGGCGACGGGGCTTCGCACTGGCACGCCGGTGGTAATGGGCGGCGGTGACGGTCCAATGGCCGCGGTCGGAGCCGGTGTGGTCGAGGACTCCGACGGGGCCTACGCCTATCTCGGGTCCTCGTCGTGGATCTCGTTTGCAGCCGCCAAGCCTGTCCTTGATCTGCCCGCGATGCGGACCATGACGTTCAACCATGTGGTGCCGGACCGCTACGTCCCAACAGCGACCATGCAGGCTGGGGGAGGTTCGCTGCACTGGGTGACGGATCTGCTCGCCTCTCAGGACGAGCCCGGCCGGTTCGAGCAGCTGATCCGTTCCGCCGCAGATGTGGATGCCGCCACCGAGGACCTGTTCTTCTTGCCCTATTTATTGGGGGAGCGCTCGCCATATTGGAACCCGGCCGCCCGGGCCGCGTTCGTCGGCATCGGCCGGCACCACGGTAAGGACCATCTCACCCGGGCGGTGCTGGAGGGGGTGGCATTCAACCTTGCCACCTGCATCGGCGCCTTCCGGGAGCACGGCCAGCCCATCGAGCGCGTCGACGCAATCGGTGGAGGGGCTGCAAGTGCCACGTGGCTGCAGATCCTGGCCGACGTGTGGGGCTGCACGGTTCGGCGTCGTTCTGTGGTAGAGGAAGCCAACAGCCTTGGCGCTGCCATCACTGCCGGCGTCGGCATCGGCATGTTCGCCGACTTCTCAATTGCGCGGCAACTCTCTGAGGTCGTGGGCGTGTTCGAACCCGACGCCGATCGGCATGCCGCCTACCAGGCCAGCCACCGCCGATTCGTCGACGCTTACGCACGCCTCGAGCCGTGGTTCGACCAGGCCGGGACATGATTTCCTACGCCTGAGACGGAACGGAGTTGTGGCCATGACG
>Ga0307317_10000026_pt1 | contig 36369 bp, 35 predicted proteins | sample ER_DNA_357_FD_194498 | JGI IMG/M metagenome (GOLD analysis project Ga0307317, IMG submission 194498) | Bulk soil microbial communities from the East River watershed near Crested Butte, Colorado, United States - ER_DNA_357 | ecosystem: Environmental > Terrestrial > Soil > Floodplain | place...
AGAGCGTCTTAGAGTTGGAGGCTTCTGATGTTCGAGCTCGGCGACCAACAACCACGGCAGGAGACGTCCGCCACGACCCGGCGGACCATTTTGCGAGCCGCTGGACTCCTAGGCCTGACCGGCGCGGGCGCCGCCGCGCTGGGCGCCTGTGCCGAGGCGTCCAGTGGCTCGCCATCTGCTACGCCGGCCGCGGCCGAAACCTCTGCACCCACGTCGCCGACTGCCGCCGCGACCTCCTCCAAGCCGTCAGCGTCGACGGCGAAGGCCCCCGAAGGCCCAAGTGTCGCTACCTCCAAGGTGCCGGTCGGCGGCGGTGTCATCTTGGAGAACGCCAATTACGTGGTAACCCAGCCGAGCAAGGGAAAATACAAGGCGTTCAGCAAGATCTGCACTCACCAGGGATGCCCGGTGGCATCCGTGGCCAACGGTGTCATTCACTGCAACTGCCACGGCAGCGAGTATTCGATCAAGGACGGCTCTGTGACCAACCCGCCGGCCCCCAAGCCTTTGGCCGAGGCCAAGACGGCCGTCTTCGAAGGCAAGATCTATGTAACGGGGTGAATTGTGTCATCCCGACACAATTCCTCTCCTCGACCTGAGCTGCCGACTATTTTGGTCTGTCGGCCCGCGCGGGGCGCCGGGTAGCTGCCGGTGTCGTCGCTCTTCGCCAACGCGGTGCCGGCAGCAACCCCAGTGCCCGCGTCAGGGCGCGTTGGCTCATCGCTCCTCCATCCGGCAGCGCGCGCCTACCGACGCTCGCCGACCTGCCCCAAATCAGGTCTCGCTCGCGCCTACGCTGGGGCGCGTGGTACCTCCAGTCTCATCGCGCCCCGTGCCGGCGTACCGGCCAGCGCCCGGATCCATCCCGGATCAGCCTGGGGTATACCGCTTTTCCGACGCCGACGGTCGGGTGATCTATGTCGGTAAGGCGAAAAGCCTTCGCTCCCGGCTGAATTCCTACTTCGCCGATCCGGCATCGCTGATGAGCCGTACCCGATCCATGGTCAGCACGGCCACCAAGGTCGACTGGACCGTCGTGCAGAACGAGGTGGAGGCGCTTCAGCTCGAGTACTCCTGGATCAAGGAGTTCGACCCACGGTTCAACATCAAGTACCGCGACGACAAGTCCTATCCCTGGCTGGCGATCACTCTCTCCGAGGAGATCCCCCGAGTGATGGTCGGCCGCGGTGCCAAACGTAAGGGCACCCGATACTTCGGTCCCTACTCCCACGCCTGGGCGATTCGGGAGACGGTCGACCTGTTACTGCGGGTCTTTCCGATGCGGTCCTGCCGGCCCGGGGTGTTCAAGAACCACAAGCAGCTAGGACGGCCCTGCCTGCTTGGCTACATCGGCAAGTGCTCCGCCCCGTGCATCGGCCGGGTCACACCCGAGGAACATCGTGCGATCGTCGAGGACTTCTGTCAGTTCGTCTCCGGCCAGGCCGCGCCCATGATCAAGAAGCTGGAGCGGGAGATGCGCGCGGCCAGCGACGCACTGGAGTACGAGCGTGCCGCTCGGCTGCGGGACGATATCGGCGCTCTGCAACGAGCCATGGAACGGAACGCCGTCGTCTTCCGGGACGGCACAGACGCCGATGTCATTGCCCTCGCCGAAGACCCGCTGGAGGTCGCCGTGCAGATCTTCCATGTGAGGGCCGGACGCGTTCGTGGCGAGCGCGGCTGGGTTGCCGACCGGTTCGACGAAAGCGGCAGCGACGAGCTGATCGAGCAGTTCCTGCTGCAGCTCTACGCTGAGCCGGATCCGACCACGAACGACAAAGATGCGGTGCCTCGCGAGATCTTGGTGCCTGTCATGCCGTCCTCGGCGGAGTCGCTGACTCGCATGCTCGAGGAGCGTCGCGGCTCCCATGTCTCCATCCGAGTGCCGCAGCGTGGTGACAAGCGGGCACTCATGGAGACGGTGGCCCGCAATGCCAGTGAGATCTTGATCAAGCACAAGACCACTCGCGCTGGTGATCTCTCGACTCGCAATCGTGCACTGGAAGAGATCCAGGATGCGCTTGAGCTGCCGACCGCGCCGTTACGGATAGAGTGCTACGACATCTCCAACCTGCAAGGCACCGAAGTGGTGGGTTCCATGGTGGTGTTCGAGGACGGACTGCCACGGAAGAGCGAGTACCGGCGATTCGTAATCCGGCAGGTCGACGGACAGAACGACGTCGCCGCGATACACGAGGTGATCACGCGCCGGTTCCGGCGGCTCATCGATGATCGTGCCGCTATGACGAAGCAGGCAGCGGATGCGCTTTCAGTCGACTCCGGCGGCGATGAGGGCCCGCTGCTGGTTGACCCGACGACCGGCGCGCCTCGCAAGTTCGCGTACGCGCCGTCACTGGTGGTCGTGGACGGCGGCCCCGCACAGGTGGCCGCGGCCGCGAAAGCCCTCCATGAGCTGGGCATCGACGACATCGCCTTGTGTGGCCTTGCCAAACGGTTGGAGGAGGTGTGGCTGCCCGACGTCGACGAACCGGTGATCTTGCCGCGGACCAGCGAGGGCCTCTACCTACTGCAGCGGCTGCGAGACGAGGCGCACCGCTTCGCAATCACCCATCATCGGGCGCGGCGCAGCAAGTCGATGGTCGAATCGCTCCTGGACCAGGTGCCGGGTCTTGGTGAGGTACGACGTAAGGCATTGATCAGCTACTTCGGCTCACTCAAGAAACTACGTGCGGCAACGGTTGAGGAGATTGCCGCGGTGCCCGGTTTCGGGCCCAAGACAGCACTCGCAATTAAGGAGGCGCTGCAGCAGGCTCCGCAACCGGAGGCGATCGATATGGCCACCGGCGAGGTACTGGACAGCGTCTAGGACTCCCTCCACGATGCATGATCAGGGAATAATCAACCATGTGACCAGCGAAAGTCTCGGGCAGGCGCGGGGCGGTAGTCCCGCCCGGGATCAGCAGAGCCCTGAGGGCCAGCTCGACGCCGAGAGCCCGACCAAGCCGCTCCGCCTGGTCGTCGTCAGCGGCATGTCGGGCGCGGGACGCTCCACGGCGGCCCACAGCCTCGAGGACCTGGGCTGGTACGTGGTGGATAACCTTCCCCCGAGCGTGTTGCCCGAGGTATGCCGGCAGGCCCGGGAGATCGACCTGACGCGCCTCGCCGTGGTGCTGGATGTACGGACCCGCGGCTTCTTCGAGCAGCTCCCGACGATGTTCACCGAACTTGGCGCGATCGGCACGTTGCCAGAGATCTTGTTCCTGGAGGCAGCCGACGACGTCATCGTGCGGCGCCAGGAGTCGGTACGACGGCCGCATCCGCTGCAGGGCGACGGACGGCTGCTGGATGGTATCGGCCGGGAACGCGAGACGCTGGCAACGCTTCGTGCGGCCGCCGACCTGGTGATCGACACGTCCTCGCTGAACATTCACCAGCTGAGCTCTCGGGTCGCCCACGCCTATGGCGGCAGCACCGATGATCAGCTGCGAGTCACGCTGCTGTCCTTTGGCTTCAAATACGGCATCCCGGTGGACGCGGACATGGTCTTCGATGTGCGCTTCCTGCCCAATCCACATTGGATTCCCGAGCTGCGTCCGCAGACTGGTCTCAGCAAGCCGGTGAGCGACTATGTCCTCGGACAACCAGGCGCCGACTCGTTCCTTGCCTCCATGCAGGACCTCATGGCGGTGGTGTCAGTCGGCTACGTCAATGAGGGCAAACGGTTCGCCACGCTCGCCATCGGCTGTACCGGTGGCAAACATCGCAGCTCAGCCATGGCAGAGGAGTTCGCGCGCCGACTCCGTGCCACCGGCCTGCCGACCACAGTTCTCCACCGCGATCTGGGCCGAGAGTGACCCCCCGCGATCTGGCGCACATCTTCGCGCCTGGCTCATTGGGCCCGACACTCCCGACTGTGGTCACCTTTGGCGGCGGCCACGGACTCGCTGCGTCACTGACTGCTCTACGCCGCGTCACGGACCACTTGACCGCGATCGTCACTGTCGCAGACGACGGCGGATCCTCCGGTCGGCTCCGCCGGGAGCTGGACTGCCTGCCTCCGGGCGATCTCCGGATGGCATTGGCGGCGCTGTGTGGCGATGACGAGTCTGGGCGTACCTGGGCCGATGTGCTGCAGTATCGGTTCAGCAGTAGCGGCCCGCTGGATGATCATGCAATCGGAAACCTGCTCATTGTCGGACTGTGGGAGCGCCTGGGCGATCCGGTGGCAGGCCTGGATATGGTCGCAAAGCTTCTCGGGGCGAAGGGGCGGGTGCTGCCGATGGCCTCGGTGCCACTCGATATCGCTGCCGACGTGATTGGGCTGGAGCCCGAAAGGCCGGACGAGGTTTCCGAGGTTCGTGGGCAGGCTCGTGTTGCAAAGACACCGGGAGAGGTGTGCTCCGTACGCCTGATCCCGCAGGATCCACCCGCCTGTCCCGAATCCATCGAGGTCGTGCTGGAAGCTGACTGGATCGTGCTGGGACCCGGCTCCTGGTTTACCTCAGTGATTCCGCATCTGCTGGTGCCCAAGCTCGCCGAAGCGATTCACGCCACCAAGGCCAGGCGCATCCTGACCCTCAACCTCGAACCTGCGGGCGAGACCGCGGGATTCTCGGCCGCCAAGCACATTGAGCTGCTCGCCGACCACGCTCCCGACCTGCGGCTCGACGTCGTGCTCGTCGACAGTGGCTTCGCCTCCAACGACTCACACCTGGCCTCCCGAGCGGAGTCCCTTGGGGCGCATCTGGTGGTCGCCGACCTCGCCGCGCGTGACGGCTCACCGCGACACGACCCACTCCGCTTGGCCTCCGCGTACGCGGAGATCCTGGGAGTCTGAGCACTTCCACGGCCCCGTCGAAACCTACGTAAACCTACTTTCCTGGCGGTCTGCACATGTTGCTACCTGTGCAGACGGCAAGGAACCCACGTTTACCTAGGTTCCGTCCAAAGCGCCCAGTTGCGGCACCAGGCTGTGTAATCATTCAGCAATGGCCATGACCGCACAGGTGAAGGCGGAGCTCGCGACCATCAAGGTCACCAAGCCCTGCGACCGCAAGTCGGAGGTTGCTGCGACCCTGAGGTTTGCTGGCGGCCTGCACATCGTCAGCGGTCGGATCGTGATTGAGGCGGAGCTGGACACCGGCGCCGCCGCACGGCGGCTCAGGACCGATATCAACGAGGTTTTCGGGCACCCGAGCGAGCTTGTCATTGTGAACGGCTCCGGTATCCGGCGTGGCACCCACTACGTGGTGCGGGTGATCAAGGACGGCGAGGCGCTGGCTCGGCAAACCGGCCTGATCGACTCACACGGCCGGCCAGCACGCGGCCTCCCAGCTCAGGTGGTGAGCGGTGGCCTGTGTGACTGCGTTGCCGCCTGGCGTGGCGCATTCCTGGCACACGGCTCACTGACCGAGCCCGGCCGTTCTATGGCGCTGGAAGTGACCTGTCCCGGGCCGGAGGCTGCACTCGCGTTGGTTGGCGCCGCCCGCAGGCTGGGTATCCCCGCCAAAGCTCGCGAGGTGCGCAACATCGACCGAGTCGTGGTCCGCGACGGCGATGCCATCGCAGCACTGCTGACCCGGCTCGGGGCACACGAGTCGCTGCTGGTCTGGGAGGAGCGGCGGATGCGTCGCGAGGTGCGGGCCTCGGCCAACCGCTTGGCGAACTTCGATGACGCCAACTTGCGACGCTCTGCTCGAGCCGCCGTGGCCGCCGGTGCGCGAGTCGAGCGGGCACTGGAGATCCTCGGTGACGATGTACCTGACCATCTCAGGGCCGCAGGCCTACTGCGCATCGAGAACAAGCAGGCCAGCCTGGAGGAGCTGGGTCAGATGCACGAGCCTCCGCTGACCAAGGATGCCGTCGCGGGAAGGATCCGGCGGCTGCTCGCTACGGCCGACCGGCGCGCCGCCGAGCTCGGCATACCTAACACCGAGGCCAGCCTGAGCGCGGAGATGCTCGACGAGGAGTAGACCTCGCGCAGCGTCGACTGCACGATGACGGGCAGCCAGATTCGCCTGCTTCGTCGCTCGCCAACAAGGCGCCAGTCTCTACCCAGCGGAGCCGCGAGCTCCTGCAGTCGGCGAAGCAGGCTGCCCGTCATCGTGCGTGGCAGACCACCAGGAAACCGGCGGTGCGGCGCGCCAACGAAGTTCGTTAAGGTGGTCACTGGCTCTGTTGCCATGGGCCTTGATAGCTGAAGGAGATCGTGTCATGACCGTCCGTGTTGGTATCAACGGCTTCGGCCGCATCGGCCGAAACTTTTACCGCGCGCTGCTTGCTTCAGGTGCCGACATCGACGTGGTCGCCTTCAACGACCTGTTCGATGACGACACCCAGGCGCACTTGCTGAAGTACGACTCAATCCTGGGCCGGCTCGACATGCCGGTCGAGGTTGTCGAGGGTGGAATCAAGGTAGGCGACAAGGTGGTGAGGTCCTACGCCGAGCGTGACCCGTCGGCCCTTCCCTGGGGTGAGATCGGTGCGGACGTCGTAATCGAGTCCACCGGTTTCTTCACCGACGCGACGAAGGCCAAGGCACACCTCGACGCCGGCGCCAAGAAGGTGATCATCTCCGCGCCGGCGAAGAACGAGGACTGGACTGTGGTGATGGGCGTCAACGATGGCGACTATGACCCGGCGAAGCACAACATCATCTCCAACGCCTCGTGCACCACGAACTGCCTGGCGCCCATGGCCAAGGCGCTCGACGACGGCCTCGGCATCGTCAAGGGCCTGATGACGACCATTCACGCGTACACGCAGGACCAGAACCTGCAGGATGGCCCGCATAAGGACCTGCGTCGCGCTCGCGCCGCTGCGCTCAATATCGTGCCCACGTCGACGGGTGCGGCAAAAGCGATTGGCCTGGTGCTGCCGCAGTTGAAGGGCAAGCTGGACGGCTACGCATTGCGAGTGCCAGTTCCGACCGGGTCTGCAACCGACCTGTGCATCGAGGCGCCACGGGAGACCTCCGTCGAGGAGGTCAACGGCATCATGCAGGCAGCTGCCGATGGCCCGCTGAAGGGCTACCTGAAATACACCAGCGACCCGATCGTGTCCACCGACATCGTCACTGACCCGAGCTCGTGCATCTTCGACTCAGGCCTGACGAAGGTGATCGGCAATCAAGTGAAGGTCGTCGGCTGGTACGACAACGAGTGGGGCTACTCCAACCGCCTCGTCGACTTGGTCGTCTTGATCGGCGAATCTCTGTAGACCAACTCTCCTCGGGGGGCCTGTCGGTTTCCTACGTTCACGTAGGAAACCGACGCTCGCATGGGGTGCAACCTGTGGAGACCATCAGGAACCCGTGCAAACCTCCTCCTCCGTATCCACTCGCCGACATCGGCCGGGAAAGGATCAAGCGTGAAGTCTGTTTCTGATCTTGGTGAGCTCACCGGCAAGCGAGTACTGATCCGCTGCGACCTCAACGTGCCGCTGGATGGTGAGACCATCACCGACGACGGACGGATTCGTGCGTCATTGCCCACGCTGAATGAGCTCCGGGACGGTGGCGCCAAGATCATCGTGATGGCCCATCTGGGACGTCCTAAGGGCCAGGTCAACCCGAAGTACTCGTTGGCTCCGGCCGCAAAGAGGCTGTCCGAGCTGCTGGATACCGAGGTCAGGCTGGCGAGTGATGTGGTGGGGGAGTCGGCCCGTGCCATCGCCGGAAGTCTCGGCAATGGCGACGTCGCGATGTTGGAGAACGTTCGCTATGAGACAGGCGAGGAGTCCAAGGACGACGCCGCCCGCGGTGCACTGGCCGAGCAGTACGCAACCCTCGGCGACATATTCGTCTCCGACGGTTTCGGCGTCGTACACCGTAAGCAGGCGTCTGTGTACGACATTGCGCTGCGGTTGCCGAATGCCGCCGGCCAGCTGGTGCAGGCGGAGCTGGACGTGCTCCGACAGCTCATCGAAACGCCGGCCCGGCCGTACGTGGTGGTGCTCGGGGGCGCGAAGGTCTCCGACAAGCTGGCCGTGATCGCGAGCTTGATCAAGACCGCGGACACCCTGGTGATTGGTGGCGGGATGGCCTTCACCTTCCTCGCTGCTGAGGGTTACGAGGTTGGCAAGAGCCTGCTCGAGGAAGATCAGATCGAGAAAGTGCGGCGATATTTCAGCGATGCCGCTGCTGGCGGCAAGCAGATCGTGCTGCCGTCCGACATTGTGGTGGCGCCGGAAGCAGCGGCTGAAGCAGAGCCGAGCGTCGTGCCCGCCGCTGCGATCCCACCTGACCAGTTCGGGCTTGATATCGGCCCCGACTCAGCCAGGGTGTTCGCCGGGGTGATCAGACACGCAAAAACAGTCTTCTGGAACGGGCCGATGGGCGTAGCGGAGTGGAAGAACTTCGCCGCCGGGACCAAGGCGGTCGGGCAGGCGGTCACCGAGGTGAACGGATTGTCGGTGATCGGCGGCGGCGACACGGCCGCTGCGGTTCGTGATCTTGGCTTCCGCGATGACGCGTTCGGTCATATCTCCACCGGCGGCGGCGCCAGCCTGGAGTATCTCGAGGGCAAGACCTTGCCAGGGTTAGCCGTTCTGGATGACGGGGCGTAAGCGCATGTCCCGCAAGCCGCTGATGGCCGGCAATTGGAAGATGAATCTCAACCACGTCGAAGCTGTCGGCCTGGTACAGAAGCTGGCGTGGACGCTGGAGGACAAGAAGTTCAACCCAGACAAGTCTGAGGTCGTCGTGCTACCGCCGTTCACCGATCTGCGGACAGTACAGACACTTGTGGAGGGCGACCGGCTGGAAATCGGCTATGGCGCGCAGGACGTCTCGGCGTTCGACAACGGTGCGTACACCGGCGACATCTCCGCTGACATGCTGGCCAAACTTGGCTGCCGCTATGTCGTGGTCGGCCACTCCGAGCGCCGACGGTTTCACGGTGAGGATGACAACATCGTCAATGCGAAGACCCTGAAGGCGGTCTCGCGTGGCATTGTCCCAATCGTCTGCGTCGGCGAGGGTCTTGCTGTTCGCGAGCAGTTCCGTCAGGTCCCGGACACGCTGCACCACGTCGAGGGCGCGCTCGTCGGACTTACGTCGGAGCAGGTCGGGAAGCTGGTTATCGCCTATGAGCCGGTCTGGGCCATCGGCACCGGGCGGGTAGCGACACCGCAGGACGCCCAGGAGGTCTGTGCAGCGATCCGCGGCTGGATCTCGGAGCGGCACGGCCGCGAGATCGCCGACCAGATAAGGATTCTGTACGGCGGATCGGTCGATGCGCGCAACGCTGCCGCGCTGATGGCTCAGCAAGACATCGACGGCTGTCTGGTCGGCCGCGCGAGTCTGATCGTCGAGGAGTTCGCTGCTATTGCACGGTTTTACGACATGCCGGTGATCTGAGCGGGCCGAAACTCCAACGCTGTTAGCGTTTTTTACTTGTTCGCGAATCGGTGAGTTAGGCTACGTCCGTGCTCGTACCCCTGATGACCGTGCCGATCCTGATCTTCTCCATCATCTTGGTGATCACCAGTGTCGCGCTCGCGTTGTTCGTGCTGATGCACAAAGGCCGCGGCGGCGGTTTGTCCGATCTCTTCGGTGGTGGGATCTCTTCCTCCCTTGGTGGATCTTCAGTCGCAGAACGAAATCTCGACCGACTCACCATCGTCATCGGAGTGGTCTGGCTAGCGGCAATCGTGGCGCTCAACTTGCTCTACAAGCTGGGCGCCTGACTGCTCACACCACCGGCCGGTCAATCGATGACAAAAGGACAGCAACTCATCCACAGCTAGGAAGGGCGAGGGAGAACGAACGTGGCTGGTGGAAGTGCCATTCGTGGCAGCCGGGTGGGCGCTGGTCCGATGGGCGAGGCCGAGCGGGGCGATGCTGCACCGCGGCTTTATGTCTCATACTTCTGCGCGCACGGTCATGAGACGCGGCCCGCGTTTGCCGCAGATGCGACGATTCCCGAAGCCTGGGACTGCCCGCGATGTGGCCTGCCAGCCAATCTTGACTCCGGGAACCCACCGCCACCGCCGAAGATCGAGCCGTACAAGACTCACTTGGCGTACGTCAAGGAGCGCCGCACCGACAAGGAGGCGGCTGACATCCTCACCGAGGCTCTGCAGGCCCTCCGCGCGCGGCGCGAACGTGGCGAGGTCATCTACTGAATCTGCGTTTGTATTCGAGAAGCAAGGAGGCCGCGAGCGTCGGGAAATCGCGCAACGACGTCGGCGGACTCCACGCGCGATTGCGCGAGCGGCCCCAAAAAAAAGGGCGCCATGATCCGGCGCGCACGACCGGGCGAGGGACCTGCAATCACGGCTGCATACGATTGGCTCTTCGCCGCTCCTGGGACACGCCCAGCTGACTGGTCTCCCGCTGTCGCGGCTGATCGGGTCGAGGCGGCTATTGCCGACGATCGAGCGACCGTCCTAGTCGCAGAGGACAACGAGACACTCGTGGGGTTCGCGACCGTCTATCTCGACATCGTCTCGGTACGGTTCGGGCAGCGAGCCTGGGTCGAGGATTTAGCCGTGGCGCCAGACCGCCGCTCCAGCGGAATCGGGAAGGCGTTGCTCGATGCGGCCAAGACCTGGGCTCGCGACCGTGGTGCCGCCCGGCTTGCGCTGGAGTCCGGGCCGGCGCGCGTCGACGCCCATCGCTTTTATGAGCGCGAACGCCCGGAGGGCTGGTCGCGGTCATTCAGATGGGCTCTGTAGCACCGCCGGACTAGTTCCTGGCGCAGGGCACTAGATGCGGCCGCGCTGCTGCAGATCGGTGGGCAACTCAGCTGCGGCATCCCGATCCATCAGCCAGAGCGTGCGCTCGGCCCCCGATACCCCGGCAGCCGGTACCTGCATCGGGCCGGCGCCGAGCAGTGCCATCTTCGCCGCCGCAGCCTTGTCAGCGCCGCTCACGACGAACCAGACCTCATGCGACCGATTGATCACCGGGAGGGTGAGGCTGATCCGCTCCGGCGGCGGTTTCGGCGAGGCACGTACGGGAATCACGGTGCCCTCTGCATATGAAGAGGGGTGCTCAGGAAAGAGCGATGCGACATGGCCGTCTGGCCCCATGCCGAGCAGACAGATGTCGAAGACGACGTCGTCAAGTTCTCGGGCGTACGCCTCCGCGGCCCGGTCGAGCTCGAGACCGCCGTCGCTGGCCGGCATCTCATGGACACGATCCGGGTTTAGTGCCAGCGGTGCGGCGAGCAGGTCAAGGGCCTGCTTGGCATTTCTCTCAGCGTCATCAGCCGGCACGAAACGTTCGTCGCCCCACCAGAGCTCGACCCGAGACCAGTCGACGGCGGAGTTCGGTCCTTCGCTCGCGAGTTTCTGATAGGCCTGGGTGGCGATGCGACCGCCAGTGAGGGCGAGCTGCGGAATCCGGAAGTCTCGTTGAATCTCGGTGAGCCGGGCCATCAGGCGTGCGGCCAGAGCATCCGCCACCTCATCGGGTCCGGCATGGAGCAAGATCTCGGGGTTGGCCGCGACCATCTACCGGCTCCTTGCTGTTTGTTTGGCGACCCTGTGTGTGCTGTCGGGCTTCTTACCACCGGCCTTCTTGCCGCCTGTCTTCTTGGCGCCTGCCTTCTTGGCACCGGGCTTGGCGGTGGTCCGCTTCTCAGCGTCCAGCAGCGATTTCGCCGTTCGTTCATAGACCTCGTCCGCGTCCATCCGGCGCAGTTCTTCGGAGATCAGCTCCGTGAGGTTCCGACGCTTGAGAGCGACGAGTCGTTCCGGCTGGCCCGGTACGGCGTAGGAGGCCAGCAGCCCGTCCGGCCGAGTGATGGCGATGTCGCCCGAAGCGGTGGTCATGCGCGCCGCGGTCAGCCCGGGTCCACTGCTGATCTTGCGATTCACCTCCACCTTCAGCCGGGCATGCAGCCAGGCTGCCAGCAGGTCGGCGGACGGATTACCGCGCTCAGCCTCCACGGCCACGGACTTGATCTTGGCCGGATATTGGTCCAGCGCCGCGGCCAGCAAGGCCCGCCACGGGGTCAGCCGCGTCCAGCTCAGGTCGGAATCCCCGGGCGAGTAGTCCCGGGCACGTTCCTTCAGCGCTACCAGCGGGCGGGCCGATGACGCCGCGTCGGTCACCCTGCGCATTGCCAGTTGTGCCAGTTCGTCGGCAGCCCGGTTGTTGGGCGCCTTGCCGGGCCACCAGATCACAACGGGGGAGTCGGGCAGCAGAAGCGGCCGGATCACCGAGGCTGGATGTGCCCCGACGGCACCGCGCATCCTGATCACGATGACCTCGCCGGGCGTTCCTTCGCCGATGTGCACTTCGGCGTCGAGTGAAGCGTTCCGTCCGCCGGCGGTGACGACCAACAAGATCCTGGACGGATGTTCCCGACCGGCCGCCATGCTGGCCTCCATGGCACTCGCGTACTCGGACTCGTCGCAGACGATGATCATGGTCAGCACCATGCCTTGCGCAGGGCTGCCGGCAGTACGTCGGGCGCGCAGCAGTTCTGAAGAGATCTTCGATGATGTGGTGTCGTCAAGGGCGATGATCATTATGGCCGCCTCCAGCTGAAGCCGTCGCGCGCCAGCATACGGTCGGCGCCCCTGGGTCCCCAGGATCCGGGTTCATAAAGCTCAGGCTGCTCCGGCAGGCTCGCCCAGTAGTCCAAGATCGGATCCAAGATCTCCCAGGACAGCTCCACCTCCTCGTGCTGCGGGAACAGCGGCGGATCGCCCAGGAGCACGTCCAAGATCAGCCGTTCGTACGCCTCAGGTGAGGACTCGGTGAATGAGCCGCCGTACGCGAAATCCATGTTGACTTCGCGGATCTCCATCTGAGTGCCCGGCACCTTGGCGCCAAACCGCAAGGTGACGCCCTCGTCCGGCTGGATCCGCAGCACGATGGCGTTGTAGCCCAGCTCCTCGGTATCGGTCTTGCTGAAAGGCAGGTGTGGCGCGCGCTTGAAGCCGAGCGCGATTTCGGTCACCCGACGGGCGAGGCGCTTCCCGGTGCGCAAGTAGAACGGCACGCCGGCCCAGCGCCGGTTCTCGATGTTGATGCGGATTGCTGCGTAGGTCTCGGTCCGCGAGTCTGCCGGAATCCGATCCTCCTCCAGATACCCCTTGACCCTTTCGCCACCGGCCCAACCGCCTGCATACTGCCCGCGCGCGGTGTGCAGATCCATTCGCGCCGGGGGTCGAGCAGCAGCGAGCACTTTCTGCTTCTCGACCCGGAGCTGGCTTGCTTCGAAGGAATTGGGTTCCTCCATGGCTGTCAACGCCAACAGCTGCAGCAGGTGGTTCTGAATGACGTCGCGAGCGATGCCGATGCCGTCAAAGTAACCGGCACGGCCGCCGATCCCGATGTCCTCGGCCATCGTGATCTGGACGTGGTCGACGTAGTTGTTGTTCCACACTGGCTCGAACAGCTGGTTCGCGAATCGCAGCGCCATCATGTTCTGCACGGTTTCTTTGCCGAGGTAATGATCGATGCGGAATACCGAGGAGGCGGGGAAGACGCTGGAGACGATGCGGTTCAGCTCCCGGGCGCTCTCCAGGTTGTGGCCGAACGGCTTTTCGATCACCACCCTGCTCCACCGCCCCGGCAGCTCCTCGGCCAGTCCGTGAGAGCGGAGCTGATCGACGACCGTCTGGAATAGTCCTGGCGGGATCGACAGGTAGAACGCGTGGTTCCCGCCGGTACCGCGGGCCTCGTCGAGGTCGGCGATCGTCTCGGCCAGCTTGCTGAAGGCCTCCTCGTTGCCGATCTCACCTGGTACGAACCGAATGCCTTCCGAGAGCTGTTGCCACACCTCCTCTCGGAACGGGGTTCGTGCATGCTCCTTCACGGCCGCATGCACGATCTTGGCGAAGTCCTGGTGCGCCCAAGCCCGCCGCGCGAACCCAACCAAGGCGAAACCAGGCGGTAGCAGCCCTCGGTTGGCCAGGTCGTAGACCGCCGGCATCAGCTTCTTGGTGGACAGGTCGCCGGTGACGCCGAAGATCACCAGCACGCACGGGCCGGCAATCCTCGGGAGCCGTCGATCCTCAGGTTCGCGAAGCGGGTTGGGACGCATCACCGTGATCACATGCGGGTCCCTTCTGGTTCCCTCGCGCTTGAGTTGTGTCAACGAGTGTCAGCGAGCCGCCTTGGCGGCGTCCAGCTCCTGCTGAACGTCGACAACGAGCTCGTTCCAGGACGCTTCGAACTTCTCGACGCCCTCCTTCTCCAGCACGTCGACCACGTCGTCGTAGGAGATGCCGACTCTCTCCAGGTCGTCGAGCACCTGCTGCGCCTCAGCCTTGGTCCCGCTCACCATGTCGCCGCGCAATTCGCCGTGATCAGCGAAGGCCATCATGGTCTTCTCCGGCATGGTGTTGACGGTGTTCGGTACCACCAGCTCTGTGATGTACATCGTGTCCGAGTAGTCAGGGTTCTTGACGCCGGTGGATGCCCACAATGGGCGCTGTCGAGTGGCACCTTTGGCCTCCAGGGCGGCGAACCGCTCACCGCTGAACTGCTCTTCGTAGAGCGCGTACGCGAGCCTGGCATTCGCGATGGCGGCCTTGCCGCGCAGCGCCAGCGCCTCGTCCGAGCCGATAGCCTCAAGCCGCTTGTCGATCTCGGTATCCACGCGGGAGACGAAGAAGGACGCTACGGAGTGGATCTTGCTCAGGTCGTGGCCGACCTCTGCTGCCCGCTCCAGCCCGGTCATATATGCGTCGATCACCGCGCGGTAGCGCTCGAGTGCGAAGATCAACGTCACGTTCACGCTGACACCCTCCCCGGTGACCGAGGTGATCGAGGGCAGGCCGGCCTTGGTCGCAGGGATCTTGATCAGCACGTTGGGCCGGTCGACGACCTTCCAAAGATCCGTGGCCTGGGCGGTGGTGGCTTCGGTCTCGTTCGCCAGATCTGGATCGACCTCGATGGAGACGCGGCCGTCGACGCCGTTGGTTGCCTGGTAGGTGTCGGCCATGATGTCACACGCGTTGCGTACGTCGTCGGTGGTGAGCACCTTGATGGCGTCGTGGAGGTCTGCGTCGCGCGCCGCAAGCTCCTTCACCTGCTCGTCGTACATGTGGCCCTGGGCCAGCGCCGCGGCGAAGATCGTCGGGTTCGTGGTGACGCCGGCGACGGAGTAGTTGGACACCAGGTCGGCCAAGTTGCCCGAGGTGATGCGCTCGCGAGACAGGTCGTCCAGCCAGATGGAGACGCCGGCGTCTGCGAGGGCCTTGAGCCGTTCGTTCATGATCAGTTCTCCTGGATGAGTGGGTGGTGGCGTCAGCTGGGCTCAGCTGATCGTTACGCCCGGATGGGTCTCTACGTCTGCGGGACCTCTGGGCCCGCTGGCTGCCGGATGCGTGGGTGCGGTATTGCCCGTTGTCGCATCGAGGCTCTCTTGTGCGGCTGCGACGACCGTTTCAGGTGTGAAACCAAACTTCTTGAACAGCAGACTGCCGGCCGCGCTCGCTCCGTAATGATTGATGCTGATGATCCGCCCGGCGTCACCGACGAGGTCACGCCAACCGATGCCGACCCCGGCCTCGATCGAGACTCGCGCCCTGATCTCGGGCGGGATGACGGAATCCCTATAGCCCTGGTCCTGCTCGTCGAACCACTCCCGACATGGCATCGACACTACTCGCGTCTTGATCCCCTGCTCGGCGAGCAGCTCCTGGGCTGCGACGACGTACTGCACCTCCGAGCCGGTCCCGATCAAGATCACGTCTGGGGTTCCGTCGCAGTCTTTGAGGATGTAGCCGCCTTTGGCTACCTCCGAGGTGTCGGCGAAGCCGTCTTCGCCACGCGGGAAGATGGGCACGGCCTGTCGGGTGAGGGCGAGCCCGGCTGGCCGGTCGTTGTTCTTCAAGATCGCCGCCCATGCGGCCGCGGTCTCGTTGGCGTCGGCCGGCCGGACCATATCGAGCCCAGGGATGGCCCGCAATGCTGCGAGATGTTCGATTGGCTGATGGGTGGGGCCATCCTCGCCCAGACCGATCGAGTCGTGAGTCCAGACGTAGATCACCGGTAGTTCCATCAGTGCCGCAAGCCGAACCGCAGGCCGCATGTAGTCGCTGAACACCAAGAAGGTGCCGCCGTACGGCCGTAAGCCCCCGTGCACCTTGATGCCGTTCAGAATCGCACCCATGGCGTGTTCGCGGATGCCGAAATGCAGCACCCTGCCGTAGGGGCCACCGCGAAACAGCCGGCTCTGCCGATCTTGCGGCAGGAAGCTTGGTTCACCTTCAGGCGTGGTGTTGTTGGATTCCGCGAGATCGGCCGAGCCGCCCCAGAGCTCAGGCAACTTGGGCGCGATCGCGCTAAGCACCTTTCCCGAGGCCGCCCGGGTTGCAATGCCTTTGGGATCTGCAGACCAGCTGGGCAGCGCATCCTCCCAGCCAGGGCTGAGCTCGTTCTTGATCAACCGCTCGTGCAGCGCCTTGCGCTCGGGATTGTCCGCGGCCCAGCTGTTGTAGGCCTGCTGCCAGTCCTGCTCAGCTTGCGCTCCGCGCTCGATCAGCTTGCGAGTGTGTTTGATGACGTCATCGGCAACTTGGAAGGTCTTGTCCGGGTCGAAGCCGAGCACCTCCTTGGTGGCGGCCACTTCCTCCTCACCCAGCGCGGCGCCGTGGGCCTTGCCCGTGCCTTGGAGCTCCGGTGCCGGCCAGCCGATGATGGTCTTCAGGCAAATGAAGCTCGGCCGATCTGTGATTGTCTTGGCCACCTCGAGAGCCTCAGCGAGCGCAGCGACATTCTCCCGATAGTGATGCGCGTCGCCATGGGTCCAATCCACGGTTTGCACGTGCCAGCCGTACGCGGCGTAGCGAGCAGGGGTGTCCTCGGTGAGGGCGATATTCGTGTCGTCCTCGATCGAGATGCGGTTGCTGTCATAGATCAGGGTGAGATTGCTGAGCCGCTGCGTGGCCGCCAGCGACGACGCCTCGGACGAGATGCCCTCCTCAATGTCGCCATCTGAGGCGAGGCAGTAGATGTGGTGATCGAATACCGAGGTCCCCGGCGCGGCATCCGGATCGAGCAATCCGCGCAGCCGGCGAGCCGACATCGCCATCCCCACCGCGTTGGCAATGCCTTGGCCGAGGGGCCCAGTGGTGACCTCAACTCCCTTGGTGTGCGCATATTCCGGGTGGCCAGGCGTCTTCGATCCCCAGAATCGGTAGGACTTGATGTCGTCAAGTTCCAGCCCGAAGCCGCCGAGGTAGAGCTGAATGTAGAGCGTCAGGCTGGTGTGTCCGCAGGACAGCACGAATCGGTCTCGCCCGGGCCAATGCGGGTCGCTAGGGTTGTGCCGCATCACCTTCTGGAACAGCAGATACGCGACCGGTGCCAGGCTCATTGCCGTGCCTGGATGGCCATTGCCAACGTTCTGGACTGCATCGGCGGCCAGCACGCGTATGGTGTCGATGGCCTGGTAATCGATCTCGGTCCACCCCTCAGGGAGAACCGCGTCTGAGATGTCGGTATCAGTCACACTCACGCGCCAGAAGATCCTTCCAAGACGGCTCTGCGGGCTGGTAGTGGGCAGCCCGGACAATGCGAGCCTATCGGGGGCGAGTCGGCTGGGCATATAGGGTCAGGCCGGCGAACTGCACCTTGCGCTTGAGGATCCAAGAAGTGCACGTGGTGAGTGTCAATTGCAGCGCCGGGCCCTAGACTCAGCCTCGGTGACTGCGCTTTCTACGGCACTGCTCGCGCGACCGAGGCTCGCAGTGCGGAGGGTGGGCGTCGCCGGGGACCAGAGTCGCCTCAACAGTGAGTGAGTAGAACCTGTGACGAGCATCGACGCGCCAGGTCGGGTGACCGCCGACGACGACCGCGTAGCCCGTGTTGATCTTGCGGTGCGAGCAGTTCACCGCAGTCGTCAGCTGAGCCATGTTCGCCACGTTGCCGCCGCATATCTGGGACTCACCAAGCCTCGGATCATCGAGCTCCTCTTGGTGACCACCGTGCCGGCGATGTTTCTCGCAGCGGGTGGAGTCCCGCCCCTCAAGGTCGTGCTGACCACCATGGTCGGCGGCTGCTTGGCCGCGGCCAGCGCCAACGCCTTCAACTGCGTGCTCGACCGCGACATCGACGAACGGATGCGACGTACCCGTCGCCGTCCGCTGCCACGACACGCCGTCGGCCCGGTGGGTGCGACGGTGTTCGGAATGATCTTGGGGATCGCGGCGACGCTGTGGCTCGGCTACCTCGTCAACTGGCTTTCTGCGGGCCTCGCGCTGGGCGCAAACGCGTTCTACATCGGGGTTTACACGCTCTGGCTGAAGCGGCGCACCCCGCAGAACATCATCTGGGGCGGGATCGCGGGCTGCTTTCCACCACTGATCGGCTGGACAGCGGTGACCGGCAGCCTGGCGCTCACTCCATTCGTGATGTTTCTCATCGTGTTCTTCTGGACGCCTCCACACACCTGGGCGCTCGCCATGCGCTATCGCGAGGACTATGCCGCGGCGAACGTGCCGATGCTGCCAGTTGTCCGATCAGCCCCAGCGGTGGCCCGCCAGATCCTGATGTACTCGGTTGTGACAGTGCTGGTATCGCTGGTGCTGTGGCCAGTTGCGCACACTGGCTGGCTCTATCCAACCGTCGCAGTGATCCTCGGCGTTGCGCTGCTGTGGCAGTCCGGCCTGCTGCTGGCTCGGGCACAGCGCGGTCTGACAGACGCGGCATTGCAGCCGATGCGGCTTTTCCACTGGACGAACTCCTACCTCGCGCTGCTCTTCGTCTCGGCCGCGGTCGACACCCTGCTGCGCTAATGACGGCATCACCGGCCAAGCGAGGCGGACATCCGTCGTCGCAGCGGCGGCATCCCGGCAATCGCGCGCAAGACGGTGCGGAATGCGCCGCGAGCGATCCGGTTGGCCGATCCAGCCTGTCGCGCGTTCCTTAGCGACTGTTTCACCGCGGCGAAGCCGTAGTCACGCATCCGCTGTTCATACTCGTGCAGCGCCGGCAGCAGCTCCTGCTCCCCATTCGCAACAGCGATCAGCTGACGGCGCAGCAGGTCGGCGTCGCGCAGCGCCGTGTTGGCGCCGATGCCAGCCATCGGCGTCATGTTGTGGATGGCGTCGCCGACCAGGGTCACGCGGCCGGTCCGCCACGGGTCGACGGGCGTCGCGCTGCGGACCCGGATCGCGTTCACAGTCGCTGGGTTGGAGCCGCCAATCAACGCACGCAGTGCGGGCGCCCAACCGCTGGTCCGGTTGAGCACGACGCCTTTCAGGTCGGCGCCGCTCAGGGTGTCGGCGTCCGCCGGGAGACGGCTGGCCGCGTCGGCGTACGCCCAGAACGTGTAAGCAGTTGCGTTGTCGAGCAGGAACTCGGGCGGCGGGGCCTCGTCGACGATGGTCTGGTGATCGGGCTGCCAGACCGCGGTAAAGAGGAAGCCGCCGTCGGCTGGGATGACGATGTTGACGTCCTCGCGGAGAGTACGCGGCAGGTCGGCTCCGTCTAGGCGGTGCTTGCCGGCGACAGCCAGGATGCCGGTATCGATCCGCTGTGCGTGGGGGAGCAGCTGCTGTCGTACCCGGGAATTGGCCCCGTCGGCGCCGATCAGTATGTCCGCCGTGGCGGATGTGCCGTCGGAAAAGTGCGCCGTGACCCGCTCGTCGGCGCCGATCTCGTATCGCTCGAAGGCCTTGCCCAGGCGCACGACATCGTCAAGGTCAGACAGCAGCACCTCACGCAAGCTGATCCGGCTGGCGCCGTAGTGCGCGTCAGCCGGGTCGGCTTCGGGAAGAATCTCTGCACCGGTGAACCGCACCAGGTCGTCCAGCTGTTCGGTGGCGAAGCCGATTCCGCCTTCATTCAGCGAGACGGAGTCGAGAAACCGCTGCCAGATGGCTGGCGGCAGACAGTCGTGCAGCGCGCGGCTGCCATGCGGGTTGATATGGATGCGGTAGCCCTGCAGCCAGTCGGTGCGGACCTTGGTGCGCTCGTAGACGGTTACCGGTATTCCGGCGTGGCGGAGACCCTGCGCGAGGCACAAGCCGCCGATGCCGCCGCCGATGATCATGATGTGGAGCTGCTGCGGAATAGTCATACCCCCAAGTCTCATGCAGATATAGTATTTAGTCAAGTAAACACATGATTAAATCATATGATCAGCTGACAATGTTAAGGTAGTAGTCATGAGCCAGCCCCGCCGGTCGCCACGCGCTCAGGACCGCAAACGTGACCCCGAGCGCACGCGCGAGCGCATCCTCGACGCCGCGGTGGTCGAATTCGGCGAGCACGGATTCGCTGGCGCCCGGATCAGCGCGATCGCTCGTCGAGCCGGCGTCAACGAGCAGTTGATCTCGTACTACTTCGACAGCAAGGAGGGCCTTTACGGAGCGCTCCAGCAGCGCTGGCAGCTGATCAGTGCCGGCGCGAGCCGACCGGAGCTGCCGATTGCCGAGGTGGTCGCTGCGTTTCTACGGCTCAGCATCGAGCAGCGGTCCTTCGCTCGGCTGCTGGCTTGGGACGGCCTGGCCCACACCGGCAGCGATGCAGTAGAGCCGGACGAGTACTTCACCGAGATGGTTGAGGAGCTGCGGCGTCGGCAGCAGGCGGGCGAGCTGGCCGATGACCTGGATCCGGCGTACGTCCTGCTGATCCTCTTCGCTGCCGCGCTCGCCCCGACGGTGATCCCGCAGATCGCCCGGCGCCTCACTGGCCTCTCAGCCGACTCGCGCACGTTTCAAGCGGCCTACGCCGAGCAGCTGCGGCATGTCGTCGAACGGCTGGCCGACTAGGTTTGCCTGATCGTTTCCGTACGCTGAACCCGTGGTGCAGTCGGTGGAACTGACGCTGGATCCGTCAGCCGAGGCGGCGGTTGTTGCCCAGTGGGATCGGCTGGCTGCAGCCGGCCTGACCAAGCCACACGGCCATCACGTGCCCCACATCACTTTGTACGCCGCCGATGCCATCCCGGTGTCAGCGGAGCCGCTGCTTCGCGAGATCGTGCGGGAGCTCGATTTGACCGTACGCATCGGTGCCCTGATGATCTTCGGTCCACGCCACGGCAGGTGCATCCTCGTGCGGCACGTGCCGGCGTCGGCCGAGCTCCTTGAACTGCAGCAGCGGGTCGCGACGGCGTGTGAAGCGGATTCGGCGGGTCAGTTCGGACGTGGGCGCTGGAGTCCGCACGTGACGCTGGCACGAGGGGTGGCCGCCGAGCAACTTGGGGCTGCGGCGAGAACGCTCGGTAGATCGGCTAAAGACGTTGTCTCGCGGATCCGGCAGTGCCGACGGTGGGACGGCAATCGACGTACCGCGTGGTGGCTGACCAACCCGGAATAACAGACCTACGTCGCCGCAGCAACGAATGCCCGGAAGATGCCGTGCTGGATCGGATCGGTGTCGGCCAAATCCTCCAGATGCCATTGCAGGCCTAAATACCAGCCCTCATGCCCGGCCAGGGTGACCGCCTCGATAGTGCCGTCGGCTGCGTGGGCCGCAGCCACCAGCTTGTCCCCGAGCAGGGCGATGCACTGGTGATGCGAGCACGAGATGGTGATCCGATCATCGGCAACCACCTCGCGCAGCGGCGAGTCGGCGTCCAGTTCGATGTCGTGCACAAAGTGCCGGTGGTCCCGGCCGATCTCCTCGGTCATGTCCTGTACCAGGGTGCCGCCGAGCGCCACGTTGACCACCTGGTTCCCGCGGCAGATGGCGAGCAACGGAATCTTGTCTTGGATAGCCCAACGGGCCAGCGCGAGGTCGAAGGCGTCCTGAGTCTCGTCCACGCCGTACAGCGTCGGATGAGGTTGCTGTCCATACCAACGCGGCGACAGGTCACCGCCGCCCGGCAGCAAGATCGCATCGGCCATCCAGAGCCGTTGTGCCAGCGCGTCGATGGAAGGTTCCTGTCCTGAGGGGTGCACGACGAGCGGCTCGCCACCAGCGTCCCAGACGGCCTCGAGCAGCTTAGTGGCGGCGACCTCCGCCCGGTAGCGCAGCGCGCTCGCGGTGGCGGAGAACCGCGCCGGGATGATCACCATCGGGCGGGCGTCAGCGGGTCGTTCAGCCATCGTCCTCGGCAGCACTGTGCATTGACGGCTGCTCGGCGGTCAGCGGCTGCAGGTGGGTACGCCGCGGTTGCGGAAAGCCGCCCTCGGGACGGTCGAACCACAAGTGCACCTGGCCAGTACCGACGGAGTTCTCGTACTCGCCGTACTGTCGGGCGCTGGCGCGGCAGTCGCCCTCGCCGATGGCGCCGATCATCATCAGGTAGTGGCCGAAGCGCGCCTCCGGCTTGAAGCGGTAGAACTTCGGCATCGATTCCAGCACGCGGGCGTGGTCGCCTGCAGCGAACCATTGGATGCGCTCGAAATCCGCAGCGGCGGCCTCTGGCGTAAAGATGTGCTCGATCTCTGCTGCTTCGTGGTCGCGCAACTGCTGCAACGGCCAGAAGGTATGCGACAGCGCGCCGGATGCAACGAGCACGACCTTCCGACTCGACTCAGCGATCGCGTCGCCGAGTGCGCGGCCGAGCCGTAGGTTGTCCTCGGTCTCGGCGGTCTGGCACACCCCGATCGAGACCCAACGCTTGTCGGGCAGGCCCTGACCAAGGAACTCCCACAAGTTCGTGGTGGCATAGAAGATCGGCAGATGATCATCATCGATCGCCGTGATCCAGGTGCCGTGCTGATCGGCCTTGGAAGCGATGAGGTGGGCGAGCGCGGGGTCGCCGTGGAAGTCATACGGCCGCTGGGACATACCGCGCGGCAGCTTCTCGGAGGTGAACAGGCCACTGCGGCGCTCGTGCGCGGTGACGACGAACTCGACGGTAGTTGCCCAATGTGAGTCGAGCACCACCACGGTGTCGTAATCCAGGGTTTCGAAGACCTCCTTCCGCAGCTGCTGCAAACCCGCGACCAACGTGGTGTCGTTGCCATGGTTCAGCTGCCGGCGCGTCGACTCGGGCAGCACGATCGTGGGAACATGCGCGAGCAGGCCCGCGCCTACAACTTCACCCATCTGGCTCGGCCGAGCGCCGCGACACGGAGAGCAGCACATTGGTGGTCGCCGCGATGGCTAGCGAAGCGCCGAGTAGGTGGAGCGCGACCAGCCATATCGGCAGCCCCAGCTGGTACTGCGCCACACCGATCCCCACCTGCACCATCTCGACCAGCAGCAGCAACAGCACAGCCCTACTGCGCAGCAGCAAGAAGCAGACCACGCTCGCGGCGACGGTCGCGTAGACCATGCTGGTGTGTAGGCGGGTCAGCAGCATCCCATCGAGGCCGTTCCGCGGCGCATTCTCATCGCCGGCGTGCGGCCCGCTGCCCGTCACCAAAGTGCCGAACCAGACCGCCAGCCACATCAAGACGAACGTCACCCGGGTGGCGACGAGTGACACCGCCGATACACCCGCGGGTGTGAAGTGCCAGGTCTTCCGCACCAGCCAGACTGCGAGCGCGATCAGAACCATCGACAGCAGCAAATGCAGCCCCACCACGTACGGATTGAGCTGGGTGAGCACGGAAATCCCACCGATGACGCCCTGCAGCGGAATGCCGAGCGCGAGGCCGGCAGCCAGCCAACGCAGGTCGCGCCGCGGTCGCCCATCCTCCCGGTAAAGCACGGCACTGACAAAAGTGAGCGCCGCCGCGAGGACGAGTACCAGGGTGAAGAGCCGGTTCCCGAACTCGATCGCTCCGTGGATGCCGAGCTGAGGATGGGAGACGTAGGAGTCCTCGGTACATCTGGGCCAGGTCGGGCACCCGAGCCCGGAGCCGGTCAGCCGGACAAGACCGCCCGTCACCACGATCAGGATGTTCATCACCAAGGAGACGACTGCCCAGCCCCGCAACGCAGACGGCCCACGTACGATCCGTAGAACCCGGGGCAGCGGGCCGCCGCTCCGGGCTACTTCGGGTTCGGTGGGCAGCTGCTTCACGACGTCCATCGAAAGCCCTTCCACGCGGCGAGGCCAGCGGCCACGAGCCAGGCTAACAAGACCAGCACCGGCCAGCCCAGAAGTTGCCCAGTCGCTGCCGCTCGCAGTCCCTCGCCCAGTGCCGCAGTGGGCAGCGCCTCGATCACCGGACGCAGCACGGCAGGATAGCGTTCCAGAGGGATGATGAGCGCTCCGCCGATGACCAAGATCACGTAGATCAGATTGGCCAGGCCCAGTGTGGACTCCGCGCGGAGTCGACCCGCGAGCAGCAGGGCGAGACACACGAACGTGGCCGTTGCCAAGATCACCACGACGACCGCCAGCACCGCTGACAGGGGTGTGAACGCGGGTCGCCAGCCGAGGGCGAGGGCAGCACCGGCCAAGATCAACAACTGGCCGAACATGATCATGATCACGGCCAGGGCCTTGCCGGCGAGCAGGCCCGGCTTACCTAGCGGTGTTGTCGCCAGCCGCTCCAACACTCCGTAGCGCCGTTCGAAAGCAGTGCTGATCGCTACCGAGGTGAACCCTGAGGACCACACTGCCAACGCGAGCACCGACGGCCCAAGCAACGCAAGATTGCCCATGGAGGCGCTGGCGAACCGGCCGGCTACCAGGATCGCCAGCGGGATCACCAGTGCCAAGAGCAGTTGCTCTGCATTGCGGATGAGAAGTCGCGCTTCGATAAGTCCGTGCCGCATGATCCGTTTGGCGGGCGGTGCGGGCGCGGGTGCGGGGGAGAGGTCCAGCGCAGTCACGATGCTGCCCTGGCACTGGTGTGGGTCAGGAACACGCTCTCCAGACTTCCGCCAGACTTGGTGAGCTGACGCACGGTGCCAGAGATCGCGACTCGGCCGCGGTCCACGATGAAGACCTGGTCGGCGAGGGCCTCGGCTTCATCCATGGCATGCGTGGTCAGCAGCATGGTGACACCGCTCGCGCGGAGCTCCCGCAGCAATAGCCACGTGGCGCGTCGAGCATGCGGGTCCATGCCGGCTGTTGGTTCGTCGAGGAAAACCAGCTCGGGTCGCCCAACGAGCGCCCCAGCCAGGTTGACGGCCTGTTGCTGGCCGCCGGAGAGGCGGCGATACGGGGTTCTCGCGCACTCAGTGAGGCCCAGCCGCTCGACCAGCGCCGGCACGGGCAGCGGATTGGCGTACAAACCGGCGAGATAGCGCAAGAGCTCGATTGCCCTGATCCCTGACCAGGAACCAGCACTCTGGGGCATCAGCCCAATGCGGCCGGCCAGCATTCGCGAGCCAGCTGGCAGCCCCAGCACGCTCACTGTTCCCTTGAATGGCCGAATGAGGTCGGTACAACAGCGGATCAGGGTTGTTTTGCCCGCGCCATTGGGGCCGAGAATAGCGGTCAGCGCGCCCGTCTTCGCTTCCAGCGTAAGCCCGTCGAGGACGGCACGGCCACCGAGTCTGACGACCAGGTCGGCTACCCGCACAGCGCTGTCGGGACTGGACACCGATGAATTCTAGTGGGTGGTTCAGGCCAAGATGGTGCGCGAGAGATAGGGGTTGCGGAAGATGCCACGGGGGTCGTACGCCTCGACGAGCTGGCGGAAATCCGCGAGCCGCGGGTAGAGCTCCGACCATTGGTGGGCGTCGCCGAAGACTTTTGCCCAGTGCGGCCTCGGGTGGAAGGGCTGCAAAGCTGCCTCGATGGACCTAACGAGTGCGTTTACGGCCGCGGCGTCGGGTTGCCAGGTGAAATGGACCCCGAACACATTTCGTTCATAAGCCGGGCTGAGCCAGAGCTCGTCGGCTGCGACGGTCCGAATCTCGCCACTCTTCACTACGGGCGCAATGGCGTGTCCGAGCCCGCGCAACGCTTCGATGGCCGAACTGGCATGTCTGCGGTCCAGCAGATACTCACTCTGGATTTCCGCGCCGCTACTCGGGGTGAACTCGAGCAGGAAGTGGGGCAGCCGCTCGTACCACGGACCGGGTTCGCCGAGTTGGGGCGTGCAATGCAGCGGATCGTTGCCCCGCGTCATATGCAGCTTCTCGGTCGCAGCCCGCGCACCGAACAACTCCGACGGTGGCTTCGCCGATCGGTCATCGTCCACGCGCGACTTGGCCCAGATCATGTCGACGTCGTCGCCAGCAAAATCAGTGATCACGCTGACGCTGTAGCCGGCGCCCATCACCTCCTCGAACGAGCCGGTTAGCTGGTCCCACGGCAAGTGTTCATAGATCACCTGGCGTACCTCAAAGGTGGGCTCAATGGCGAGCGTGAGCTCGGTGACCACACCCAGCGCGCCCAAGTGCACAACAGCTCCTGCGAACGTGGGCTCGGTGTGATCCATTTGCACCTGATCGCCGGTGCCGGTGATCAAGCTCATCCCGGTTACCGCAGAGGCCAGGGACTGATTGGCGTTGCCAGATCCATGAGTGGCGGTGGCGACCGAGCCAGCGACCGTAATGTGCGGCAGAGACGGCAGATTGCTCAGCGCCCAGCCAGACTCGTGCAACTGCCGCGCCAGGTCGCCGTAGCGCATACCTGCTGGAACCGAGACAGTTCGAGCGTCCTCATCGATGATCACATTTCCCGGGAAGGCCTCGAGCGAGATCAGCCCAGCGGCATCGGAGATGTCGTTGAACGAGTGGCGCGAGCCGAGCGCGTGCAGCGATGAGCTTGTTGTCTCGATCAGCCGTTGCAGCTCAGCAATCGTGCGCGGGCAATAGATCTGCTGCGCAGCGTAGGCATATGTGCCACTCCAATTGCGCTCTGGTGTCGTCATCGAAGCCATATGGTGATCATCACATGGTGATCATGCAGGACGGGCGCTGCGAGCGGTAAGAGCCGCTCACGTGCCGCCGGAGAGAATGTCGGCCAGGTCGTATTTGACCGGTTCCTCGAGCTGCTCGTACGTGCAGGAGCGTGGATCACGGTCGGGTCGCCAGCGGCTGAACTGGGCAGTGTGGCGGAACCTATCGCCCTCCATGTGCTCGTAACGGACCTCGACCACCAGCTCGGGACGCAGCGGGATGAAGGAAAGGTCCTTCTTGGCGTTCCAGCGGCTGAACTCTGAGCTGCGCGGCGTACGGGTGCCTTCCTCCTGCTTGGCCCATGCCCAGGGATGATCATCGAAGGTAGTGATCAGCGGCTGCAGCTCGGCGAACAGCTCCTTGCGGCGGGTGGCCGGAAAGGCGCCGATCACCCCCACACTGGCCAGCTCACCAGAGTCCTTATAGAGACCAAGCAGCAGCGATCCGATGCTGTCCGGCCCGCTCTTGTGCACCCGGTAGCCGGCAACAACGCAGTCCGCGGTGCGCTCATGCTTGATCTTGAACATGGTGCGCTTGTCGGGCTGGTAGGTGCCGGCGAGCGGTTTGGCCACCACCCCGTCCAGCCCGGCGCCTTCGAACTGGGAGAACCACTGCACCGCCAGGTCGTGATTGCGGGTAGCCGGTGTGAGATGGATCGGGGGCTTCGTCTCCGCAAGTGTTTTCTCGAGGGCGGCGCGCCGCTCCTCGAACGGCCGGTCGGTGAAGTCGGTGCCGTTCAGCGCCAACAGGTCGAAGGCAATGAAGCTTGCCGGCGTCTCCTGCGACAACAGCCTGACACGGCTGGCGGCCGGGTGGATGCGCTGCTGCAGCACCTCGAACTCCAGGCGGTCGCCGACCACAACGATGATCTCGCCGTCAATCACACACTTTTCGGGCAGATTGGCTTTGACCGCCTCCACAATCTCGGGGAAGTAGCGGGTCATCGGACGCTCATTGCGAGAGCCGATCTCGACCGCGTCCCCGTCCCGGAACACGATGGACCGGAACCCGTCCCACTTGGGCTCGTAACTGAAGGCACCCTCCGGGATGCGGGGCACGGCTTTGGACAACATCGGCGCGATTGGCGGCATCACGGGCAGCTCCATGCTGGCCATTCTCACCCACCGCCTCTGGCCGATCGGCCGCGAGCGGAGCGAGCAGTCGAGCACCGTCAGCACCGGGTGAGAGGCTGGCTGGCATGTCAGATTCAGTGCTGCCGGTGCCGGATGCGGTCCTGGACGATCTTCGGACGCGATTGCAGAACACCCGATGGCCTTCAGTCGTGGAGGGTCAAGGGTGGGCGCGAGGAACCGATCTCGACTATCTCAGCCAGCTTGTTGACTATTGGCGAACCGGTTTCGACTGGCGCGCGCAGGAGGCCGCCCTCGGCCGCTTCGCACACGAACGCGTGCGGGTGTCGGACCTATCACTCCACCAGATCCACGAACGCGCGGCGGACCCGAATGCGCTTGCCGTCGTCTTGTTGCATGGCTGGCCCGATTCGTTCCTGCGCTACACCAAGGCACTGCCGTTGCTCGACACCTTCCATCGCGTTGTGCCGTCCCTTCCTGGTTTCGGTTTCTCAGAGCGGCCGACCACCCCGGGTTGGACTTCGATGAGGATGGCGGACGCCGTTGTCGAGTTGATGACGGCCAACGGCTACCACCGCTTCCTCGTCTCAGGTGGCGATGTCGGGTCCTCGGTGGCCGAGCAGCTGGCTCGGCGTCATGCCGACCGCGTGATCGCGCTGCACCTCACGGATGTGCCCTATACGCATCTGTTCTCGGTAGATCAGGCCGAGTTGACCGAGGCTGAGCGGGCCTATCTCGCTGCCGGACAGCAATGGCAGATGAGCGAAGGTGCCTATGCATTGATCCAGTCCACCAAGCCGACCACCGCAGCCTTCGGACTGGCGGATTCCCCGGCTGGGCTGGCCGCTTGGATCGTGGAGAAGCTTCGATCCTGGAGTGATTGCGACGGTCAGGTGGAACGGCGCTTTGGCCGCGATGAGATCCTCACCTGGATCACGCTCTATTGGGTTACGAACACCATTGGGTCTTCGTTCTTGCCGTACGTCGAATACGATCCCGACGACGACAGCAAGGTCACTGTGCCCACCGGGGTGACGATCTTCCCTAAGGATCTGGTGCCTGCCCCACGAGAATTTGCCGAGCGCTTCTTCACCATCGTTCGGTGGACCGAGCTGCCCGCGGGCGGTCATTTCACAGCATGGGAGGAGCCGGAAGCCTTTGCCCGCGAGCTGACCGCTCTGGCCCGAGAATGCAGCCGGTGCTGACCACAATCGCGATCGAAAACTACCGATCCCTGCGCGATCTGCGTCTGCCGTTGGATCGCCTCAACGTGATTACCGGAGCAAACGGCACCGGCAAGTCCAGCCTCTATCGCGCCCTCCGGCTGTTGGCGGACTGCGCCTCGGGTCGCGTGATCGCATCACTGGCCCGCGAGGGCGGGCTTGAGTCGGCGCTGTGGGCTGGGCCTGAGCACCTCGGAGCGGCGGTCCGCTCCGGCCGGCATCCCGTCCAAGGCACCGTTCGGTCGGGGCCGATCAGTCTGCAGCTCGGCTTTGCGTCCGACGACTTCTCGTACCTGATCGATCTTGGTCTGCCGACTCGAGACGAGTCATCGGCGTTCAATCTCGATCCGGAGATCAAACGCGAACTGGTGTGGAGCGGGCCGGTGATGCGACCCGCCAGCGTGCTGATCAAGCGGAAGCGCGCCTTGGTCGAACTCCGCGGTACATCATCCAGGGGCGATTCGTGGGAGAGCTTCGAGAGCGCTCTGCGCCCGTACGAGAGTGTGCTCACCGAGGTGCTGGACCCGGTGCGGGCACCGGAACTGTTGGCAGTGCGAGAACAGATCCGTAGCTGGCGGTTCTACGACCAGTTCCGAACCGACACCGACTCCCCAGTCCGTCAGAGTCAAATCGGCACCCGGACGCCGGTGCTAGATGCCGACGGGCGAGACCTCGCAGCCGCGCTTCAAACCATTATCGAGATCGGCGACACCGACGCCCTACACAGCACGATCGAGGATGCTTTTCCAGGATCACGGCTCCAGGTGGTCGAGACCCGTGGACGCTTCGATCTTGAACTGGGTGCCCACGGTCTGCTGCGGCCGCTGAGCGCAGCCGAGCTTTCCGACGGCACCCTCCGTTACCTGCTGCTCGTCGCCTCCCTCCTCAGCCCGCGACCGCCGTCGCTCATGGTGCTGAACGAACCAGAAACCAGCCTGCACGCTGATCTCCTTCCGGCACTTGCCCGGCTGATCGCTCGCGCGAGCGAGCACACCCAAATCGTCGTGGTTACCCACGCACGAAGGCTGGTAGAGGCGCTGACCGCAACCGGTGCCCAGCCGCTGTGCCTCCTCAAGGACTTCGGGGCGACAACCCTGGAAGCGGTCGGCCCGCTGGAGCAGCCGCCTTGGAATTGGGGTTCCCGCTGAGTGTGAGTCCGGATCCGGACATGATGGGTTACCTTGTCGTCTCGGTCGCGAAAGGCATTCATGTTGGACCAGCAGGCACGGCGCACCCAAGCCGGCTTCTATGCGCGGATCTACCTGCATCGGCTGCCACCGATCGCGAGGCGGCGCTGGCACTGCTCGACGAGATCGCCGCGGCCGTCGCGGCTGAGGGCGGGGGCGCCAGCGACTAAGGCGTGCCTTATTTGAACCGGCTTGCCGAATTAAGGCACACTGGCGTTGTGAAAAACTTTCAGCGGGTCACCTCGGGTGCCGCTGGGGTTCCTCAGAGCGCAGAGACCGACGCTTCCACGCGCCAGCGAGTCGCCAGTTCAATCCTTGAGCACGGGCCCTCGACTGCCGCGGAGCTGGCTGAGCGGCTGGGGTTGACCCCAGCGGCGATTCGTCGGCATCTCGACGTCTTGCTGGCAGCCGGCCAAGTCGAAGCGCGCGAGCAGCGCATCTACGGCGCCCGCGGGCGCGGCCGCCCTGCCAAGGACTTTGTGCTGACAGATGCCGGGCGTTCGATGTTCTATACCGCTTACGACGACATCGCGGTCGACGCGCTGGACTTTCTTGCCACCACCGCAGACCCCGATGCCGTAACCCGCTTCGCGGAGGCGAGGATGGCCAGGGGCGAAAAGCGCTACCGGAAGCGGATGGCAAACGCCGCACCGGGCACCACGCCGGCTCAGGCTCTCGCAGCCGCCTTGTCCGAGGACGGCTACGTCGCTGCCACGCTACCGTCGGCGATCGGTGAGCAGCTGTGTCAACATCACTGCCCGGTTGCGCATGTGGCCGAGCGGTTCCCCCAGATTTGCGAGGTTGAAACCGCCGCGTTCTCACGTCTGCTCGGTGTCCACGTGCAGCGACTTGCCACCATCGCACATGGCGATGGTGTGTGCACGACTCATGTTCCCCACGTCCGCAAGACGTCGACCGATATGACCCCATCCGAAAGGCCATGATCATGACCCAAACTCAGGATCCCACTGTCACCCGACCGGTTGGTACCGGCCAGACCCAAGATCAACATCTGGCTGCCCTCGGTCACTATGAGTGGGGCTGGGCCGATAGTGATGTTGCCGGAGCCTCGGCGCAGCGTGGCCTGACACCTGAGATCGTCGCCAATATCTCCAGGCTCAAGAACGAGCCGAAATGGATGCTTGATCTGCGGCTCAAGGGCCACCGGCTTTTTGGCCGCAAGCCGTTGCCCACCTGGGGGGCCGAGCTCGGTGACATTGACTTCGACAACATCAAGTACTTCGTGCGCTCTACCGAGAAGCAGGCGACGTCGTGGGATGATCTGCCGGCCGACATTAAGAACACCTACGACAGGCTGGGTATCCCCGAGGCGGAAAAGGCCCGGCTGGTGGCTGGTGTGGCGGCTCAGTACGAATCTGAGGTCGTCTACCACAAGATCAACGAAGAGCTCGAGCGCCAGGGCGTGATCTTCCTCGACACCGACACCGGGCTCAAGGAGCACGAGGATCTCTTCAAGGAGTACTTCGGTACCGTCATCCCGGTCGGGGACAATAAGTTCGCATCTCTGAATACCGCGGTCTGGTCCGGCGGCTCGTTCATCTACGTGCCGAAGGGCGTCCACGTGGAGATCCCGCTGCAGGCCTATTTCCGGATCAACACCGAGAACATGGGCCAGTTCGAGCGGACCTTGATCATTGTCGACGAGGACGCGTACGTGCACTACGTCGAAGGCTGCACGGCGCCGATCTACTCCTCTGACTCCTTGCACTCGGCTGTAGTGGAGATCATCGTCAAGAAGAACGCGCGCTGCCGCTACACCACGATCCAGAACTGGTCGAACAACGTCTACAACCTGGTGACCAAGCGGGCCACCTGTGAAGAGGGCGCGACCATGGAATGGATCGACGGCAACATCGGATCCAAGGTCACCATGAAGTACCCGGCGGTCTACCTGATGGGAGAGCACTCTCGCGGAGAGACCCTGTCGGTCGCTTTTGCCGGCGAGGGTCAACATCAAGACGCCGGGTCCAAGATGGTGCACTGCGCTCCACACACCTCCAGCTCGATCATCTCCAAGTCGGTTGCTCGGGGTGGCGGGCGGACGTCGTACCGCGGCCTGGTCCAGGTGCAGGAAGGTGCCCACCACTCGGCCAGCACCGTGAAGTGTGACGCGCTGCTGGTTGACACGATCAGCCGTTCCGACACATACCCCTACGTCGACGTACGCGAGGACGACGTGTCGATGGGCCACGAGGCGACGGTTTCCAAGGTCAGCGAAGATCAACTGTTCTACCTGAGGAGTCGAGGCCTCGGCGAGGACGAGGCAATGGCCATGATCGTCCGCGGATTTGTGGAGCCGATCGCGCGCGAGCTCCCCATGGAATACGCACTTGAGCTCAATCGGTTGATCGAACTGCAGATGGAGGGTGCGGTCGGCTGATTGCGCATCGCTGAACCCCACCCGTACGGAACCAGAAAGAGACCTCTCGACGTGACCCTGCTCGATCAGGCTGCCGACCGCGTGGCCGATGCGGTGGAGAGCACCCGCAAGGTGGCCAGCCGCCTGCACCCGCCCGGCTCCTTCGACCTCGGCGACCATCCGGTCCCCACCGGTCGAGAGGAAGCATGGCGGTTCACACCGCTCAAGCGGCTGCGAGGACTGCACGACGGCACATTCGTGCCGGGCGGACGAGCGCGCGTGGAGCTGGAGGCGCCGCCAACGGTCACCTGGGAGTTGGTGGGGCGGGACGATCCCCGATTGGGCAGGATCTATGTTCCCAACGATCGTGTTGCGGCCCAGGCCTGGGAGTCCTACGAGCAGGCCCGCATCCTGTCGGTGCCAGCCGGCGCCGAGTTGGATGAGCCGGTGGTCTTGAACGTCTTCGGCACGGGCAGTGAGGCCGCGGTGTTCAACCACCTGGTCATCGATATTGGTGCCAATGCCCGAGCCACGATCGTGCTGCAGCATCGGGGCTCGACGGTCCGCGCAGGCAACGCCGAGATCATCGTCGGTGACGGCGCCTCGCTGATGCTGGTCTCCATACAGGACTGGGACGACGATGCGGTCCATCTTGCTCATCTGCATGCCCGGGTTGGCCGCGACGCGAGCTACCGGCAGGCGCTGGTGAGCCTCGGCGGTGAGGTGGTCCGGATCTCCTCATCGGTCGACTTCGCGGGTCCCGGTGGGGAGGCCGAGCTGTTAGGCCTGTACTTCGCCGACGCCGGCCAGCATCTCGAGCACCGGCTGTTCGTCGACCACAATGCCCCGCGCACCCGCAGCAACGTGGACTACCGGGGAGCGTTGCAGGGGCAAGGAGCACACACCGTCTGGATTGGGGACGTCCTGATCCGGAAGGTTGCCGAGGGCATCAGCACGTACGAGTCCAACAAGAACCTGGTGCTCACCGACGGTTGTCGCGCCGACTCGGTGCCCAACCTGGAGATCGAGACCGGGGAGATCGAAGGCGCCGGCCACGCGTCGACAACTGGCCGGTTCGATGATGAGCAGCTGTTCTACCTACGCAGCCGGGGAATCGACGAGGCCGAGGCCCGTCGCCTGGTTGTGCACGGGTTCTTCGCCGATATCATTCGCAAGGTCGGCGTACCGGGGATTGAGAAGCGGCTGCTTGAGGCCGTCGAGGCCGAGCTGGCGATCAACATAGGACTTCCGTCGTGAGCACGCTGGTTCGCGTGTGCTCCGTCGATGACGTGCCGCCGGAGTCGGCCATTCCGGTCGAGGTGCCGCAGAACGCCAGCCGGGTCGAGCTGGCCATCGTCCATAGCAATGGGAATTTTTTCGCGATCTACGACGAGTGCTCGCACGCCCAGATTCCGCTGTCGGAGGGAGACGTTGGCGACGGCGAGATCGAGTGCTACCTGCACGGGTCGCGCTTCGATCTGCGCACAGGTGAGCCGATCGGCCTGCCGGCGACAGAGCCGGTGCCGGTTTACCGCTGTCTCGTTGAGGGCAACGATGTCCTGGTCGACGTCTCCGCGCCCATCATCAGCGGGGGGGACGACCCCCTCGACCCCCCGCGTAGTTTCGTCAACATCTCGCACACCCAGGAGTTCTGAGCTGTCATGTCCACTCTCGCTATTCGTGACCTTCACGTTTCGGTCGACACCGACACAGGCCCGAAGGAGATCCTCAAAGGGGTCGACCTGACGGTCAGCAGCGGCGAGACGCACGCGATCATGGGGCCCAACGGTTCGGGCAAGTCGACCTTGGCGTACTCCATTGCTGGCCACCCGAAGTACCGCATCACCTCGGGCAGCGTCACCCTCGACGGCCAGGACCTGCTCTCACTGACGATCGACGAGCGGGCCCGCGCTGGCCTCTTCCTCGCCATGCAGTATCCGGTCGAGGTGCCCGGGGTGTCCGTGTCGAACTTCTTGCGTTCGGCCAAGACCGCGCTCGACGGCCACGCGCCGAAGCTGCGTACCTGGGTGAAGGAAGTCAATGCGGCAATGGAACGGGTTCAGATGGATCCCGACTTCGCGAACCGGAGCCTCAATGAGGGCTTCTCGGGCGGGGAGAAGAAGCGGCACGAGATCGTTCAGCTCGAGCTGCTTAACCCGCGGTTCGCGATCTTGGACGAGACTGACTCAGGGCTCGACATCGATGCATTGCGTGTCGTCGCCGCCGGCGTGAACCGCTTCTCCGCGCAAGGCGACCGCGGGGTCTTGTTGATCACGCACTACATCCGGATTCTGCGCTACATCAAGCCGGACTACGTGCATGTGTTCATCGCTGGTCGGGTGGCCGAGCAAGGCGGTCACGAGCTGGCGGAGCGGCTGGAGGCCGAGGGCTACGACCGCTATGTACGCGCGGCTGCGGCAGCTGGGGCGGAGTAGCGATCATGTCCCTCGATGGTGGGCCGGAGTACCCGGTCACCACAGATCTCTCCGATGCGGCATCGGGCAGTTTGGCGCTGGCCGAGGAGCCGATCGCCTTCGATGTCGAGGCAATCCGCGCTGACTTCCCGATCTTGGAACGAACCGTCGGTGGGGCGCCGCTGATCTACCTCGACAGTGCCAACAGCTCGCAGAAGCCGCGCGTCGTCGTTGAGGCGATCGAGGATCACTACCTCAACCACAACGCCAACGTCGCCCGTGCCATGCACATGTTGGGCGCGGAAGCGACTGAGGCGTTCGAGGGCGCGCGTGCTCAGCTAGCGCAGTTCATCGGGGCTCGGCGCTCAGAAGAAGTCGTGTTCACCAAGAACGCCTCCGAGGCATTGAACCTGTGCGCGTACACGCTGGGAGCCTCACTCCGACCGGGCGATGAGATCGTCATCTCAGTGATGGAGCACCATTCCAACATCGTCCCGTGGCAGCTTCTGGCACAGCGCAGCGGCGCGGTGCTGCGGTGGTTCGACGTAACCGATGAGGGACGGTTGGACCTGGACAAGGCCGCCGCCGAGGGTCTGGTAAACGAGCGGACCAAGATCATCTCCGTGGCGTATGTGTCGAACGTGCTCGGCACCATCAACCCGATCAGCCAGATCGCCGCCCTCGGCCATGCGGTCGGTGCCACCGTGGTGGTGGATGCCTCCCAGGCCGTTCCACAGCTGGCGGTGAACATGGCTGATCTTGGCGCGGATCTGGTCGCCTTCACCGGCCACAAGATGGTTGGTCCGACTGGTATCGGTGTGCTCTGGGGACACTACGAGCTACTGGCCGCACTACCACCGTTTCTGGGTGGTGGGGAGATGATCGAAGTGGTCACCATGGCCGGCTCGACGTACGCCCCACCACCGCACCGCTTCGAGGCGGGTACCCCGCCCATCGCTCAAGCGGTCGGCTTGGCCGCTGCGGCGCAATACTTGAGCGCGATCGGAATGGACCAGATCACCGCACATGAACGCGACATCACCGCGTACGCACTGGGGGGCCTGCGTAGTCTCCGCGGTCTCAAGGTACTTGGGCCGGACCAGCCGGTGGACCGCGGCGGCGCCGTCTCGTTCACACTGACCGGCCCGGACGGGCAGCAAATCCACCCGCACGATGTGAGTCATCTGCTCGACTCGCGTGGCATCGCGGTACGGGCGGGCCATCATTGCGCGCGGCCACTTCATGAGCGTTTCGGGGTGCAATCCTCGACCCGCGCCTCGTTCTACCTCTACACGACCCATGCCGAGATCGACGCGCTGATCGAAGGTCTGGACTACACGAGTGCTTTTTTCGGAGGGCTGCGATGAAGGTAGAGGAGCTCTATCAAGAGATCATTCTCGATCACTATCGTTCGAAGCATCACAGCGGACTGCGTGAGCCGTACGAGGCCGAGGTGCAGCACGTCAATCCCACGTGTGGCGACGAGGTACGGCTTCGGG